>JGI1358J11329_10003056_pt1 | contig 12616 bp, 16 predicted proteins | sample Subgroupgradi54m_FD_11329 | JGI IMG/M metagenome (IMG submission 11329)
CCTCCCGGTTCCAGCGCCCACCGCCCCGCCGCAGGAGCAGCTGGAGCACCGCAACACGATCGTCCGGATGGTCCAGACGAAAGAAGTCCACTCCCAACTGTGCAAGCAGGAGCTGCTCATCCTCTGGAGCGATTACTTTAAGCCGGAGCACCTCTCCCTGTTCCCGGATCTGCACGAGACCTTCTGGAAGGCCGCGAAGCTGTGCTCCTACAACAAGCAGCACGTGGACCTGGCCAAGTCGCAGGAGCTCATGGATGTGGTGGCGAAAATCAGCGACATGTTCCAGAAGGCCGAAGCTGCCAAAAAGAAGTAAGCCCGCCCTCCCGTTTCCGTTCCTGTGCGGTCGGTTCATGCGCGTCCATGGATGCAGCATGGCGCCGACGCTCAATCCCGGTGAGCTCGTGTTCGTGAACGAATGGGCCTATCGGGCCCGCACGCCCCGCTTGGGCGAGATCATCGCCGCGCGGCCAAGGGCGCTCGGAGGAAAAGCACTCGTCAAGCGGATCGCCGGCCTGCCGCACGAGCAGGTTGAGGTTGCGGGACGGCGCTGGCAGCTCGCCGAGGACCAGTTTTTTCTCCTCGGAGATCACGAGGAGGACAGTCAGGATTCCCGCGCGTTCGGACCGGTGAACCGCCGCGAGCTCCTCGGGCCGGTGCAATGCCGCGTATGGCCATGGCGCATCAAAAGGCCTCGTCAGGAGCGGGCATGAAACGGTTGCTTGTTATTCTCGCAGTGCTGGTGGTTCTCGTCATCCTCGGTGTGACGCTCTTCCTTGCCACCTTCAATGCGGACCGGTATCGGCCGCTGTTGGTCAGCAAGCTCCAGGGGTCGATCGGCAGGCCGGTCAGCCTCGAGCGGCTCTCGCTCGGTTGGCGGAACGGAATCGCAGTCCAATTGCAGGGGTTGGCGATCGCCGAAGACGCCCAGGCGGGCCGCGAGCCGTTGATTCACGTCGACTCGGCCAGCGCAATCGTGCGGCTGCTGCCGCTTCTCCGGAAGGACGTGCAGGTCGCCTCGATCGTGCTGGAGCGTCCCCGCATCCACGTCGCCCGCGATGCAAATGGCCGCATCAACCTCTTGGGACTTGCTGCGGTTGGCGCCCCGGCGGCCTCAGGGCGCACAGCGCGTGTCGGCGAGGCCGCCGTCTCCTTCAACATCGCGTCGTTGCGGATCGAGGACGGCGTCCTCCACTGGACCGATGCGTTCACGAAACCGCCGGCCGACCTGTGGATCAAGAAGCTGGATGTGGCGGTACGCAACATCGCGCCCGGACGCCCGATGGATCTCGACGTCAAGGGCTCACTCGCCGCTGAGGTCCCCAACCTTCGCGTGCGCGGACGCTTCACGCCCCCGAGCGGCACGCAGCCAGGATCGGTCGAGCACGGCACGCTCACGATTGAGAGCCTTCCGCTTGAGCGGCTCCTCCCCTCGGCGCCCCCGGGCGAACCGCAACTGCAGGGAAAGCTCACGCTGACTGTCCAAGGGGGCGCGAAGACGCTTGAGCCGTCAGAGGTAGCCCGTTCGATCTCCGGCACCGGCACCCTGAAACTGGATGAGCCGAAGGTCGTGAACCTCAACGTGCTGCGCGTGGTGTTCGAGCGCATCTCGATGCTTCCCGGCCTCGTCCAGACGCTTGAAGCGCGCCTGCCGCCGGCGTATCAGGCCAAGCTGACCGCCACCGACACGATCCTCAAACCCATCGCCCTCAGCGTGCAGGTCGAGGATGGGACGTTGCGGTTCGATGACCTGCGTGTGCGCACGGAGACGTTTGGGCTGAATGGGACGGGGCGCGTTGACCTCGATGGAACGGTGGGCCCCCACACCTTTCTAACTGTGGGGGTGAACATCCGCGCGACCCTCGTCATCGATCCGGCGCTCTCCGCGGCGCTCATCGAGGGCGTCAAGGAACTCCAAGCGCTCACGAACGCCGATGGCGAGATGGAGATCCCGCTGGCCATTCAAGGCCAAGCGCCACAGGTCGCCGTCCTGCCGGACCTGAACTACCTGGCCACCAAGCTCATCGTGACGAAGGCGCGGAATTTGCTCGGCACCTTTCTCGAGAAAGCGTTAGAGAAGAACCTCCGGTCCCGCGAGCCCACCCAGTCCCCTGGTCCCTGACCGCTCTGCAGTTGCTGACCGATTCGTGATCTACACCTGCGCAGGCCTTCGGGCCTGCGCGGTGGGGCTCTCCGGCATTATCCTCGCCCTCCACCTCGCCGCGATCGGCTTCAATCCGGGGACCATCGGGCTGGCCATTTCGCTCGGACTCCTCGGCTGCGCGCTCGGGACCTGGGTCGTCACGTCTGCCGCGGATCGTCTCGGACGACGGACCAGCCTGTGCCTCCTCTCGTCGCTGATGGCCCTCGGAGGGCTGGCGTTCATCATGACCACGCGGCACGCCCTCGTCATGGCGAGCGCGCTCCTTGGCATGGTGAACGGGATGGGCCGTGACCGCGGCGCGGGAGTCACCGTCGAGCAGGCGATGCTCCCGCAGACGACGACGGCGTCCAACCGCACCGCGGTCTTTGCGTGGTACAACCTCGTTGTTGACGCCGGCCATGCCGTCGGCTCGCTCCTGGGCGGCCTCCCGAGCTGGCTGCGCGCGCATCCCGGCGTCAGCCCGCTCACCTCGTATCAATGGACCTGGGGGCTCTACTGCGTCCTCTGCGTGGCCGCCGCCGGGTTCGCGCTGCGGCTCACGAAGTCCGTGGAGTTCGCCGGTGCGGCACCCATCACGACGCTCTCGCCCGCCTCGCGTCCCCTCGTCGCGAAATTCGCAGCGCTCTCCGGGCTCGACAGCTTCGCGGGCGGATTCCTCACGACCGCGCTCTTGAGCTACTGGTTCTTCCGGCGCTTCGGCGTCGACGAGTCGCTCCTCGGACCGCTCTTCTGTATCGTGCGCATCGCCAATGGGCTCTCGCACTTGGGGGCGGCGTGGCTCGCGCGGCGCATTGGGCTCGTCAAGACGATGGTCTTCACGCATCTCCCCTCGAGCCTGCTGCTCATGACGGTGCCCTTCGCTCCGAACCTACCCATCGCGATCATCCTGTTCCTCGTGCGCGAATCGCTCGTCGAGATGGACGTGCCCACCCGCCAGTCGTACCTTGTCGCCATCGTCAACGAAGCGGAACGCACGCGCGCGTCCGGCCTCACCAACCTGACGCGCAACGGGGCCTGGGCCGTCGCACCCGTGATCGCGGGCTCGCTCATGCGCTCACTCTCGCTCTCTGCGCCACTGGTCGTGGGGCCCGGCCTCAAAATCGCCTACGATCTCCTCCTCTACCGGGCCTTCCGCCGGCTCAAGCCTCCGGAAGAGCGTTGATCCGGCGTTTTTCCCGGCAAGTTTTTCTCCTCGTTGCCTTGACGCTCCCATCGAGCGTCGGGTACACTTTCGTTAAGCAACGCTGAGCAGCGTTGTGGGACACCACGAACCCCCACACCTATGCAGAGTGGGGGTGAACCTTTGACATTCTCGATAAGCCCCGCCGCAGGCGGGGTCCGCCAAGTAGTGTGGCGGAGGCAAACTATCCGAAAGGATAGGGCGCAAAACCACAAGCCCTCTCGGGCGGTGTACAGGTTAACAGGTGTACCGGTTCACCGGTACACGGTTAACCGGTAAACGCCACCCGAAGGGTGGTTGGGTTACCGAAAGAGTGTGCAATGGTCGTCCATCAACTTTCCAGGATGCGGTATCACCGCAGCGTGCGGAGGTACCGCGTTCGCGTCTCTGCATTCGTCACCGTGTCTTACCACCCATTCGCCGATGCTTAGCTCACTGCCGGTCATCCTCCTCTTGCTTGCGAGCCTCTGCTTCCTCGCCATGACGGTCACCATGGTGTTGACCGCCCGCGAGTTCCGCGAGACGCTGCGGAAATTCAACGCGATCCTCCCCGGCGCGGACCACGCCCTGCAGGAAGCCCGCCAGTCGCTCCGAGAGATGCACCAGCTGCTCGCGCGGGTCAATACGGCGAGCCGCAAGGTGGAAGCGGTGGTTCACGACGCATGCGAGGTTGTCTCCGGCACCATCGGCCAGGTCGCACGCTGGAGGAGAACGGCCCAGACCTTTTTGAAAACGCACGTAGGGAACGGGGCGGGGGCGGATCCTCGCCGGCACCATCGTCGTCGGTAGGGATAACAGGAGGGCGTGGGATGAAGGAGAACCATCGTGGGGGTGGGGTGTTCCAGGCGCTCGGGGCCTTCGTGTTTGGAGCCACGGCAGGGAGTCTCCTGACGTTGCTCTACGCGCCAGCCTCTGGCAAGGTCCTGAGAAGGCGGCTGGCCATGCAGGCCAAGAACTTGCAGCGGGATGCGGCTCGTCGGTTGGGGAAGACCCAGCGAGAGCTCGCGACCAAGGCCGAACGTGTCCGTGAAGCAGCGACCAGCTGGATCGCTGAGCATGTGCCTCACGGCAATGGTCGGCATCCGATTCGCCGCCGAGCGATCCGCCACGCTGCAGCGCATTGAGCGTTGTTCGCTCGAACCACAAAACGGCAGCCAGTGTTGGCTGCCGTTTTGCTATAATGACCGCAGTGAGATGAGAAACGCCGTCGCTCGCCAGATCGGAGAAGAACTGAAAACGCTCCTCGAGCGCCTGAAGGTCTTAGCGAAACAGGAGCGCACCGCGCGGGGTCCCGACGCGGAGGCGATCGAGATCGCCGTGGTGAACCTCGACTCCGCGATTGAGATCTTGACCGAGTAATCGCGGATGACCGCGGGTCATCATCCCACAGAAATTTCGCTCCGCGTAGCCTCCCTCACACATCATGAGCCAGCGCCATTCTCGATCCAAGGTCCGGTACGCGTTTGACGAGTCCAACCACCTCATCATTGATGAGCGGGGCGGGCCCGGCCGCCGCCTGCGCTCCGTGCAGATCCTCGATGGAACCCTGACAACCGACCGCCACAACCATCTCGTCTACCACGTGGATGCCCCTGCGAGCGCTGAGGACGGGTCGGCCCCACATACGATCAATCTGGACGGAACGTGGCACCTCACCGCCAACCACGAGCTCGCCCTCACCCTCCATGAGTCCGACCGGCAAGAACGGCAGACGCTCTACGTAAAAGGGGCCGTCGTGTCCGCGGAGGCCAACGCGCTCGTTTTCGCGCTGCGCCGAAATGTTGACGAGGACCTGCGCACCGCACAGCGCCTCACCCTGTCCGGCCGGTGGCGCGCGGACGAGGCGAACCGGTTGAACTTCTTCGTGGAGAAAGGGGATGGCGTTGAGGATCGGCTGACGTTCCAAGGCGGCTGGGAACTCGGCGAGCGCCACGCGCTGTCCTACCGGTACCGCCAGCTTGTCGCGGGGCGACGCGGCCAGGACGAGCACGCGCTGATCTTTGAGGGCGCCTGGGACATCACGAAGGCCGATCGCCTCGTCTATCGCCTGATCGGCTCCTCCGATTCAGCCTTCGAGTTTCGGGCGAGCCTGCGGAGTCCGTCGCTCCTCGCGCGCGAGGGCCGGATCGCCTATCAGGTGGGGATTGGGCTCTCCCGAGGCAAGGTCCGGCAGGAGCGCGTCACGCTGTTTGGCGCCTGGAAACTCAACCGCGACCTCTCCGTTTCCTTTGAGATCCCGTACGGAGACGGACGCGTGCAGGCCATCCGGTTCGAGGGAGACGCGCGCCTCAGTCCCCGCGATCGGATCGCGGTCGCCCTACGCAACAGCCAGCGCGAAGGGCTGGGCCTGACCGTCACGTTCACCAGGAACCTGGTGCCAGATGCCAACCTCTTTATTGAACTGCGCAAAGACACGGAGGAGCGCTCCGTGATCGGCGGGGTCCAAGTGAAGTTCTAGGTTCAAGGTTCAGGGTTGAAGGTCCAAGGAAGCCATTTGAAAGACAACCTCCTTGAACCTCGAACCTTGAACCTCGATCGGGGGGGCGTTAGGCGTTTTTCGTCAATGGCGAGCTTTCTGGTTTCGCCCAAGAAGCAGCTCGAGCTGGATGCGATGATGCGGCGGCTCGGCATTTCGGAGGGCGATTTCGAGGAGCGCTTCCTCCGCTCGAGCGGGCCCGGAGGCCAGCGCGCGAACAAGGTGTCCACGTGTGTCGTCCTGCGGCACCGGCCGAGCGGCCTTGAGGTGCGCTGCGAGCGGGAGCGCTCGCAGACACTCAACCGCTTCCTCGCGCGCCGCATCCTGCTCAACCGGATTGAGGCGCAGCGGTTGGGCGCGCTCAGCGCCGAAGCGCAGCGCATCGCCAAGATCCGCGCGCAGAAGCGGAAGCGCTCGAAACGGGCGAAGGAAAAGCTCCTGCGCGACAAGCATCTCCGCGCACAGAAGAAGTCGCTGCGCGGGCGGGTGGGATTGAGCGATGTGGGGTAGTGTGCTAGACTATCCATTCGCTGGCATACCATCCTGACGGCGATGAGGAATCATTCAACCATGGAGAGGGGGAGAGGACGATGCGTCGAGCGACCTTGGTTACGGCGATTGTGGTCGGGACGAGCGTGATGGTGCCGGTCGCCCACAGCGAAGGCAAACGGCCGCGCGCGACCATCGAAACGGGCAAGGGCACCATCGTCATCGAGGTGTATAAGGATGAGGCGCCGAAGACGGTGGAAAACTTTATCAAGCTCGCCAAACGGGGCTTCTACGACGGGGTCATCTTCCATCGGGTCATCCCCGGCTTCATGGTGCAGACCGGCGATCCGACCGGCACGGGGACCGGCGGACCCGGCTACACGTTCGAGGATGAGTTTTCTCCCAATCTGCACCACGACGGGCCGGGTGTCGTCTCCATGGCCAACGCCGGGCCCAACACGAACGGCAGTCAGTTCTTCATCACCCTCGCCGCCACCCCATGGCTTGACGGCAAGCACACGATCTTCGGCCACGTCGTGGATGGGCAGAGCGTGGTCGAGCAGATCGTCGCGGTCCAGCGCAACAGCAACGACCGGCCGCTGCAGGATATTGCGATGACGCGGGTCACCATCCAAGAGTAACGGCATCTTCCCCATACCTGTGCTCTTCCCGCATTGACCTGAGCGGGCCGTCCATCCACTGAAATTCTCCCATGGACCAGCAACACCTCCGGAACATTGCCATCATCGCCCACGTGGACCACGGCAAGACCACCCTCGTGGACGCCATGCTCCGCTACACCAAGGCGGTGCGCCACATGGCGCCCGAGGGGGCCCTGGTCATGGACTCGATGGACCTCGAGCGCGAGAAAGGGATCACGATCCGCGCGAAGAACGCGAGCCTCCGCTACGGCGAGTACAAGATCAACCTCGTGGACACCCCGGGCCATGCCGATTTCGGCGGCGAGGTCGAGCGCACGCTGCGGATGGTGGACGGCGCCCTCCTCCTGGTGGACGCCAAGGAGGGGCCGATGCCGCAGACCAAATTCGTCCTCCGCAAGGCGATCGGGCTGGGGCTGCCGGTGATCGTGGTGGTCAACAAGATCGACCGGCCGGACGCGCAGGCGGATGACGTGGTCAACCGGACCTTCGACCTCTTCGCCGAGCTCAACGCCTCCTCCGTGCAGCTTGACTTCCCCATCATCTACACCTCGGCGACGCAGGGGACCGCCACGCTCACCCTCGCACAACCGGGCGCCGACATAGCGCCCCTCTTCGAGATGATCGTCTCGAAGATCCCGTCGCCGACGGTCCTCCCCGACGAGCCGCTCCAGATCCTGGTGCTCGCGCTGGCGTACGACTCGTTCAAGGGGAAGATGGGGATCGGGAAGATCCACGCGGGCTCCATCCGGCGGAGCCAGCCGCTCATGCGCCTGGCGGTGGATGGAAGCCGGGAGGTCGGCACCGCGACCGCGATCCTCGCCTACCAGGGGCTGGAGCGGGTGGAGATTGAGTCGGCCGAGTCCGGGGAGATCGTCGCGGTCGCGGGATTCGGGGACGTCGGGATCGGCGATACCATCACCGATCCGGAGCGGCCCAAGGCGCTCCCCGCCATGGTGATCGAAGAGCCGACGCTCCGGATGACGTTTGCGGTGAACAAGAGCCCGTTCTCCGGCCGCGAGGGGAAGTACGTCACTTCCCGGATGCTCCGCGAGCGGCTCCAGACGGAGCTGGAGACGAACGTCGCGCTGCGGGTGACCGACACCGACAGCCCGGATACGTTCCTCGTGTCGGGCCGGGGCGAGCTGCACCTTGCCATTCTCATCGAGACGATGCGCCGGGAAGGCCATGAGCTGGAGGTCTCGCAACCCGAGGTCGTCTACAAGGAGATCGATGGGGAGAAGTACGAGCCGTACGAGTTCCTTTCGATTGAAGTCCCCGGCGAGTACCAGGGCACGATCATTGAGGAGCTGGGGCGGCGGCGCGCCGAGCTGCAGGAGATGGTCCAGGCCCCGTCCGGCGAGCTGCACGTTGAATACCTCATCACCACGCGAGGGCTCCTGGGCCTGAAGAGCGCGCTCCTCACAAAAACCCGAGGGACCGCTATCGTCCACCACGTCTTTGATGCCTACGAGCCCGTGGTGGTGGACCTCCCGCCGCAGGAGCCGCACGGCTCGCTCGTCGCCACCGAGGATGGAGTGAGCAACTCCTACGCGATCACCAACGCCCAGAACCGCGGCGAACTCTTCATCGGCCCCGGCGCACCGGTGTATGAGGGGATGGTGGTCGGCCAGGCGAGCCGCGACCGGGACGTGGAGCTGAACATCTGCAAGCAGAAGAAGCTCACGAACGTGCGCTCCTCCACCGCCGAGACGACGGTGGTCCTGATCCCCCCGCGCGAGCTGACGCTGGAGCTCGCGCTGGAGTACATCGGCCCGGATGAGCTCCTCGAGGTGACGCCGAAGTCGCTGCGGATCCGCAAGCGCATCGCGGACGCCAAGCTGCGCCTCCGCGCCCAGCGGGAAGACGGGTAGTGTCCTAATTTCACCTTGACACCACAGAGGCCACAGAAGTTCCACAGAGGCACAGAATGGCCTCGACGGGAATGCCTCTGTGTCTCTGTGGCCGTTCTGTGGTTCTGTGGTGTGAAGTATCAAATTAGGACAGTACCGGAAGGCGGCCTCCTTTGACTTCCAGAGTACCTCTGCTATAGAATCAGAAGTCAGAAGGCAGAAATCAGAAGTCAGAAATTTACATACGGCCTGTCTGACTTCTGACCTCCGACATCTGAAACTTGTATTCTGTCCTCTGACTTCTGAAATTCGTACCCGCTGCGTTGACCACTTGAGAGAGGCGCGTCATGCTCACCGGATTGGTGTTCGTCCTCGCGGGGCTTCTCGTGCTGTGGTATCCCCGGATTTTGGTCATCCTGTTTGCTGGCTTCCTCATCCTCTTCGGCGTTGGCATGATGGCCGCCAGCTGGCAGTTCCGCCGGATGCACAAGGCGCCCCAGTCCCGATTTATCAACTGGATCATTCGATGGTAGGCGGTGCCCGTGGCACCGGTCGATAGTCCATAGAATACGGTTTCACTATGGACTACGGACCATGGACTATGGACTAAACTTTCGGTGTTGGGATGAACCGAAAACCGCGCGTCCTGGTCGTCTATAAGAAGGACGCCTACCAGCAGTACCTCCAGGAGCAACAAGACCCCCGGCTCCTGCGCCTGCTCCGCCGCGCTCACCCGGACGTGCTGGACATGCAGCGCGCGCACGCGGTCCACGAGGAAGCCATCGAGGGCATTGTGCACGCGCTACGCAGGCTCTCGCTCGACTTCGACCTGGCCTACCGGGCGGACCTGCACGTCACCAAACGGTACGATCTCGTGGTCTCGGTGGGTGGGGACGGCACGTTCCTCCAGGCGGCGCGCAGCGTCCAGCATACGCCCCTCTTGGGGGTCAACTCAGACCCGTCTCGCAGCGAAGCGGTCTTCTGCGCGGCGACGCGGAGGACATTCGCCAGGCTCTGCCGAGCGGCGCTGGAGGGACGCCTGCCCCAGCTGTGGCTCTACCGGCTCCAGCTCGTCCTGAATGGCAAGCGGCTGCCGCAACGGGCGCTCAACGATGTGCTCGTCGTCCATGACGATCCCGCAACCATGAGCCGCTACCGGCTGCGCATTGGGGCGATCGAGGAACTGCAGAAGAGCTCCGGCCTCTGGGTGTCCACGGCGGCCGGTTCCAGCAGCGCGGTCCTGGCGACCGGCGGGGTGCGCCTTGCCTGGAGCGCTAAGAAGTTCCAGTACCGTCCGCGGGAGCTCTACCGAGGCCGGCTCTCCCGTGCCCGCCTCACTGGAAGCATCCTGTCCCCACGGTCCTCCGTACGCGTCACCTGGCTGATGCGGCGTGGGAGCGCCTTCATCGATGGCCCGCACGTGAAGATCCCGCTGCGCTTTGCGGATGAGCTGGAGATCCGTCTCTCCTTGACCAACCCCCTGCGCGTGTTGGGTCTCCGCCCCGCCGCTCGCTAACCGGTGGAGCCCCACGGGCAGAGCCCGTGGCACCCTGGTACCACGCCCCATGTGGGGCGACATCCCGCCCACGCGCTCGATGAGCCAGCGCGGGCCCATGGCCAAAGGCCGTGGCCCGATGGCGGGGTTGAAAACAGACAGCCCACGGCGTCATGCCGTGGGCTGTCTGCCTTGCTATCCCTTACGTCGTGAAGGCTGTTACACCTTCGTGACGCTGGAAGCCTGCGGTCCCTTGGGACCTTGGGTGATCTCGAACTCCACCTTGTCGCCTTCCTTCAACGACTTGAAGCCGTCACCTTGGATAGCGGAGTAGTGGATGAACACGTCCTTGGATCCATCATCCGGGGTCACAAACCCGTACCCCTTCTGATCACTAAACCACTTCACGGTTCCTCTTGACACAACTAACACCCCCCTTCAGAGCTACACAAAACACAAAAACCGCTCAGCAGCCTCATCGGCCACCTTGCGGTTTCCCAACGAAGACCTCTGCTTCCCTTGCACGTTCCTCTGAACGGTGAGATCTTGTCTTGCACGAACCTGCTTAATGCGTCGTTCCTCTTACGCGCTGCATCTTCATAACCACAAGGTTTTCAAGTGCTTGCAGCGCTTCAGCCTGAAGCCGCTTGGTGATCAGGCTTCCAAGAGGCCTCCAGCTACACCCCAAACAAAGATTAGTATACCTGGGAACACGGCAGGCTGTCAACAAAAATCCTTCCGAACGTTTACGCTTGAGTTTTCCCCCAAGGCTTGCTAGAGTGAAGCTCCATGGCTTGACAGCTGTGAGATCTCTACTATGCCTGGGATTCCATGGAGCGGAACCCCGCACCGTCCCGCCGACGGCGGGGCTGGTGCGTGGGTAATGCCACCAACGAGAGGAGGCGCACAGCCCATGAGAAGACGTGGCGCGAGGTATGGGATCGTTGCGGCACTGACCGCCCTTGGCGTGTTACTCGATGCCCGCGCAGCATCCGCCGAGGCGATGGAAGCCGGGAAAGCCCTCACGAAGCTCACCCGAGGGGTCACGAACATCGTCACCGGTTGGGTGGAGATCCCCAAGCGCGTCCAGGAGACCACCCAGGAGTCCGGCGCGCTCGCCGGCTTCACATGGGGGCTGCTGCGTGGTCTTGGACATGGATTCATCCGGACCGCCGCCGGCGGCTACGAACTGCTCACCTTTCCGTTTCCCGCCCCGCCCGGCTACGAACCGGTCATCCAGCCCGAGTACGTGTTCACCGCGGAATCGGCCAGCTCGTCAAAAAAGTAGAAGTAAGCGCTCCGCAGAGTGCTAGGTGCGTTGCCTGCCGCCCCTCGCGGAATCGGCGGAGCGCCTTCCCGTCGCAATTCCTCAGCCATCCCGACCGCTCCCCATTCATGCTGAAAGCTTAAAGACGCTTAAAAAAGTAGTTGCAACGCCTTACAAAGTCCTCTATACTATATCTCAGTCTTGAACCAGAAACCATAGAAAGGGGGTGAGACGGGATGCAAACCGGAACAGGATCGTGGATTAACGCCATGCTCGTTCAACCGGTTCAGTCCTTGGTCAACCAGCTGATGGCTTTCCTCCCAACGCTCCTGGGCGCCCTGCTGATTCTCCTCATCGGATGGCTCATCGCGAAGGCGGTTCAGGGTGTGCTCGTCAATGTCATGAAGACCATCGCGCTCGATAAGCTGGCTGACCAAACGCAGCTCTCAACCGTCTTGACCAAAGGAGGGATCAAGTACAAGCTCTCTGAGCTGATCGGCGTGATCGTATACTGGCTGCTGATGCTGGCCGTGGTGATGATCGTCTTCAACGCCCTGCAGTTGACGGTCGCGGCAGAGCTCTTCCAATCGGTCGTGACCTTCCTGCCGAATGTCATCGCCGCGGTGTTCATCTTGATCGTCGGGGTCTTCGCAGCCGCGTTTCTGGCTACCACCGTCCGGACCGCCGCCAGCAATGCTGGCTTCGCGCAGGGTGCCCTCATGGGCCAGTTCGTCCAGACGGTCGTGGTGATCTTTGTAGCCGTGGCCGCCCTGCAGCAGCTGAAGATCCAATTCTTTGGCGAGGTGTTCCTCATCATCCTTGGCGGCATCAGCCTGGGGTGTGCGATCGCGTTTGGCCTGGGCTGCAAGGATCTCGCCAGCCGGTGGGTCTCAGAAATCGTTGAGCAGATTCAAACACGCAAGCGGTAGCCGTACGAACGGTGTCAACCAACAACTGGCGGTTGCTGCCTCTCCTGGCGGCAACCGCCTGGTTGTCTCTCTCCTCCTCGGCGTCAACCCTCAACGTCCAGCGGCTC
>JGI1358J11329_10003060_pt1 | contig 12612 bp, 13 predicted proteins | sample Subgroupgradi54m_FD_11329 | JGI IMG/M metagenome (IMG submission 11329)
GGTAAGCGCTTCTCGCGCAACGACGCGATCATCCCACGGAATTTTAGAGCCATTGGCTTTCATCATCCATGGCTCCGCGCCTTTGCCCGTAATGACCACCGTATCACCTGCTCCTGCTGTCCGCAACGCTTCGTGAATAGCCTGCCGCCTGTCCAGAATCTTTTTTACGCGTGCAGTATCGGAAAATCCCGCGGATATGTCCTCCAGTATTTTCTCGGGGTCTTCGTCATACGGATCCTCGTCGGTCAAAATCACTTCATCGCAAAACTCCTCGGCGATGTTGCCGAATTGCGGCCTCTTCCACGTATCCCTGCCTCCGCCCGCAGCCCCCAATACGCAGATCATTTTGTTTTTTGATTTTTTATCTTTTGTCTTCTCTTCGCCTCCGCTCAAAAACCGATACACACTTCTCAACGAATCCGGCGTATGCGCATAATCCACCACGACCCGGAACGGCGAGACCTGCACGAATTCCATGCGTCCCGCGACTCCGGAAACTCGTGCTACTCCCTCGGCAATGCGTTCCGGTGTCACATGCAGAGCGAGCCCCACGGCGCATGCGGCAAGGATATTGTAAAAGTTAAATTCTCCCACGAGCGAAGACGCAATCGCAGTATCCCCGCATACAAATGAAATGCCTTTTTCACCGATGACTTTTTTCTCCACGCGCACCGTGCGGCCCAAACCCATGATTCCATCGCTGACGTAATACATTTTACGCGCCGGGGTGGCCCCGGAGAATCTCTCCCATGACCAATCATCACGATTGATGATTGCAACGCCGGTCTTGGGCATGCGCCAAAACAAATCAAGTTTTGCGCGGATGTAGTGTTCAAAACCGCCGTGCGCCTCTATGTGCTCGGGTGCTACGTTCATTACGACTCCCATGGAAAACCCGATAAACCGGTGCCGATACTGCGCGATGCCCTGGCTCGTCACCTCCAGTACCGCGTACGAACATCCTGCGCGGCTGGCGTCGCGCAGAAATCTTTGCACAAAGAATCTGCCGGGCATGGTCATCTTCAAATCATTTGGCGTCTCCTGCTCTCCGATCTTGAACCGCAGAGAAGAAATGGACGCGACTTTTGCGCCGGATGCGGCAAGAATCTCATGCGCCAGCTCTACGGTCGTGGTTTTTCCCTTGGTGCCGGTGACCCCGATCACCTTCAGATGTCTCCCAGGAAATCCGTACCGAAGTGCCGCAAGAAAGGCAAGCGAAAAATGGTACGCCGGCTGAAGCGCCAAAAAAACTTTTTTTGGAATCAGCGTCCGGCACGCGCGCAATATTTTTTCCATATTATAAACTCTTTACCCATCTGGTCATGTGATATGCCCTGTACTGCCACGGCCGGTACAGTATTTCAATAGAGGCGGGATACGCGACAACTGCTCCCCCGAATCCCAATTTGAAACGCGTCACTCCGGGCCATCTTTTTTCATCAATCCCCCAAAAATCATACTGTCCGAGTCCCCGCTTCTTTGCTTCCTGTATGATCCGCCAATGAAGCAGGTGAGGCGCCATGACTTCGCGGCGGGAAGCGCCGGATGCGCCATGCAGATAGGTTGCCGTACCGGAAGGCGCATGAAAGTTAACCAGTGCGGCCGCAAGTGCCTCGCCCTGATACTCGGCGAAAAATAATTCGTTGGAGAAAGTGCCGGAACGAACATCCAACAATTTTTTGTAGTAGGACTTCCCGTGCGTGTGAAATCTGTCCCGATGTGTCGTCTCCTGCATGAGACGCCAGAACGATTCAAAGTCCCGGGCTCCGGAACCAGGAATGGAGATTTTTACCTCTACTCCTTTGCGCTCCGCAAGGCGTATGTTATAGCGCATCTTCTCGTGCATGGCGGAGCGCAGATCGTCCTCGGATTTACCCAAGTATAGCACCGAGGTTTTTTGCGGCTGTAGCGGTCTTGAAATCCGGAAGTGCGGGCCAGGGGGCGCAATCAACTCCGCCGGATCAATTTTCAGAAACATACTCTTCTCCTGCCGGGCGAGTTCCCCCGCCGCATTCCAGAGTTCGGAACTCCATACGCTGCCTGGCGCATTCGGCCGCGGACAATACAGATAATTGAGTCCGAGCGGCACATCATGGCGGATGAAGAGCACGCCGTCTCTGCGCCACACTGCTCTGCCTGCCGCACGCTGAAACTCTTCCCATTCGCGGGATTGCAAAAAAGACACGCCAACCATCATTGCACTTTTTGCGTTTTTTTCAAGGCCTCTTTGACCCGTTTCTCCACACCTCCCACGCCGTCCGGCACCTCGGCAAGCGCTTCGCGCGCTTCGCGCGGGGAATAGCCGAGAGATACCATCGCATCCAGCGCATCCGCTTCGTCACGAAGTTCCGGCGCTGACACGCTCACGCCGCGCCCGGCCATTTTCTCTTTCAGTTCCAGAATCACTTTTTCCGCGATTTTCTTGCCGATGCCCGAGACGCGCGTGAGATACGACGTATCGCCCGCCGCAATCGCTTTTTTCAACGTGTCCACCGGCGCAATGTTTAAAATACCCAAGGCGCCTTTGGGCCCTATGCCGGAGATGGCAATCAGCATCTCAAAGAGTTCCAGCTCCGCGTAATGAAAAAATCCGTAGAGCTCCCGCGCGTCCTCCCGCACATGATCATGCGTCCACAGTTTGACCGCGCCGCCCCGTTGCGGCATTTTTGCGAGCGTGTCCGCACCGGCAAATACCTTATAGCCGATCCCGTTGACCTGCACAATCGCGAATTTTTCTCCGGCAAGCAAAACCGTTCCTTCAATAAATGCGATCATATAGCATAAATAGTAGCGCAAATTAAAAGAGTCGGCAACGCATGGTTGCCGACCGTATGTATTTCTATAACTCTCCCCTGGTCACCCGAGAACCGGCTCAAGAATAACGTCGCATGGGCGACTACTCTCAAAATCGACTTTTAGAGTTTCTGCAGCCTGACGCCAAAATTTGTCAGGAAAAAACACTACAGATACTTTTGTCTCTCTGATATCGTCAACATCCACAAGAAGCATCTCATGTCCATCCGATCCGGGATAAAACTCATACCCATAGTTCTTCCCGCTATTATCTTGCGGGAACATAAGATAAAAAGGCGTGCCGTGGCGGATAAATGGTACCAACGCCACGGTCGAAGGGTACCCAACAAACACTGGCACTCTTGACTCGACCCAATTTATAGCCGCGCATAACTCCATTTTGCCTCGCGACATAAACCCACACCAACTCATTTCAATGAGCTCACGCACCGGAGCTCGACGGTCTGGAGGTAACACCACCAATGCGTCTTCCAAATATGCACAAATCGCCACATCTGTGCTATATTTCCATGCGCAATGAACAAACCCCTCCAAAAATATTTCCCGCGCATTGTGGTCAGCGGCGTATAACTCCAAAAGCAAATATGCCGCCTCGTCCACAAACCCGGCGGAAAGAAGATCCGCAATTTCCTGCGAGCCCAACATGCCATTCTTCTCCCTCGCGGCAAAACGAACCGATAGAGGCAGTACTCTTGGTATGGACATCGTATGTTCCCCCATCAAGCAAAAGAGCATCTCTTGATCGGCGCTTGCCGACCACTCAGATATGATATACCATATCGCTATGAATCAGTCAAACCAACGCCGTAACTTTCGCCTGACATCCCCATTTGTGCCAACTGGCGACCAGCCAACTGCAATCAAAACGCTTGCGGATAATTTGATTGCGGGCGTGGCACACCAGACGCTTCTGGGAGTTACGGGATCCGGCAAGACCTTTACCATGGCCAATGTGATTGAACGCATGCAAAAGCCGGCACTCATCATCTCGCACAACAAAACCCTGGCAGCTCAACTCTATCAGGAATTCAAAGAGTTTTTCCCGGACAACGCGGTGCATTATTTCGTCTCCTATTATGACTACTACCAGCCCGAAGCATATATCCCCCGCACCGATACGTATATAGAAAAGGATGCGAAAATCAACGAGATGATAGATGCCCTGCGTCATGCGTCCACCGCCTCACTCCTCACCCGGGACGATGTCATCATTGTCGCATCCGTATCGTGCATCTACGGCGTAGGCAGTCCTGCTGAATATGAAAAAGTGTCGGTACAACTTTTCGTCGGGCAGAGAGTGTCCCAGAAAGAACTGCTGCAGCGACTCATCACTCTCCAGTATACGCGCAATCCCCTGGATCCCCGGCAGGGGCACTTCCGCACACGCGAAAATACCGTGGAAATATATCTTCCTTCGGGCGAAGAAATCATCGCAGTAGAAATTGAGAAAAATAAAATCATGGGAATCCGGAGACGCGCCGCAAAAAATACGACTGCAGCCGCCGAGGATCTCCCATATTATCATATTTTCCCCGCAAAACACTTTGTCACTCCGCAGGAGAAACTGGACATCGCGATTGCAAACATCAAACAGGAACTGGCCGAGCGACTTGCCCAACTGAAAACGCAGGGTCGTGTGTTGGAAGCTGCGCGTTTGAAACAGCGGACGGAGTATGATTTAGAAACTCTGAAAAGCACGGGCTATGTCAACGGCATTGAAAACTATTCGCGCCATCTGGATTTCCGCGCACCCGGCACCCCGCCCCATACGCTCATTGACTATTTCCGCCACAAACACGGGCGCGACTTTCTTACGTTCATAGACGAATCACATGCCACCATCCCCCAGATACGCGGCATGTATCACGGAGACCGCGCACGCAAAAATACGCTCGTGGAATATGGTTTTCGCCTGCCCTCGGCCGTGGATAACCGACCGCTCATGTTTGACGAATTCAACAAAAAAGTCGGCCATCTGACGTATGTCTCGGCAACGCCCTCCGCGTACGAAATCTCATTGTCAAAACCGCATATTGCCGAGCAGCTCATCCGACCCACTGGAATTCTGGACCCGATGCTGGATGTACGGCCCACGGCAGGCCAGATTCAGGATGTGATACAGGAGATAAAAAAACGTGTGGCAAAAAACGAGCGCTCGCTCGTAATGGCGCTCACCAAACGCCTCGCCGAAGACATATCGGAATATCTGGTTGAAGCGGGCATCAAAGCCGAATATCTGCACTCGGAGATCAAGACGCTTGACCGCCCGGATATTTTACGGAAATTGCGCACAGGCGAGCACGATGTCCTCGTGGGTATCAATCTCCTGCGCGAAGGACTGGACCTGCCCGAAGTGTCTTTTATTGCAATCCTGGATGCGGACAAAGAAGGATTCCTGCGAAACGAGACCACGCTTCTGCAAATCATCGGACGTGCCGCACGGCATCTGGACGGCACCGTGATCCTCTATGCCGACATGCTTACGGGCTCCATGAAAGCGGCGATTCATGAGACCAGGCGCCGCCGCGCAATACAAGAAAAATATAATCGCGAGCAGGGCATCACGCCGCAAAAAATAGAAAAAGCGATCCGCAAATCCATGCTGGAGCAGAAAAAAGACGATGTGGACTCTCTCCCCGAAGGCCCGACAAAAGAAATCGTCAAAGAACTGGAGCGCGAGATGAAACGCGCTGCCAAAGCCATGGATTTTGAGCTGGCCGCCAAGTTACGAGACCGGATACGAAAATACTCCTCACCTAAAAAATAGTGCATGCTTTCCGTGCCCCGATCCGTATGGTAATATCTCGTAAAGACCGACTACGCCCTTTGACATGACAGGAGAAAGGATATGGAACAAGAGATGTGTGGCCGCCTGGATTGCCCGTTCCGGACGACGGCATGTACTGCCGAGGCGAGCGCCCAATGCGGCATTATGATATTTATACGCGACCAACTACCGGGACAGGCAGCCACATTCGTAAAAACATTATGGGAATCTGATGAGGTAGGGGATGTCTCCATTCCCCACAGATTAAAATCACTGTTGACGCCCGCAGAATGGCACGACCAGTTCCAAATCCAAATTGATAAATTCATTCTGGCTCGCGTCCCGCCCAGAAGACGCCAATCGTGATTTTGTCTCCAAATCAGTCGGCCGACTATGAGCCCGCGCCGACTTTTTCTTTTTGCGGATTCCCATGCGTCGTGATACATTGGACGCAATGAATATCCTTGGCATTTCTGCATTTTATCATGATTCTGCCGCGTGTCTCGTCCGCGACGGCGAGATTATTGCCGCAGCGCAGGAAGAACGCTTCACCCGGAAAAAACACGACGACCGATTTCCGACACACGCGGTTGCTTTTTGTCTCCAGCGCGGCGGGATCCGTGCTGGAGATCTGAACCTGGTGGCATTCTACGACAAGCCATTTTTGAAATTTGAGCGGCTTCTGGAGACATATCTGCAGTATGCACCAAGAGGTTCTGCGTCATTCATAAAATCCATGCCGGTGTGGATCAAACAAAAACTGTGGATGAAGTCGCTCATTGAAAAAGAACTGGGATACGCCGGACGCATTATTTTCCCGGAGCACCATGAGTCGCACGCGGCTTCGGCATTTTATCCGTCGCCGTTCCAGCGAAGCGCGGTTCTCACCATGGACGGCGTGGGCGAATGGACGAGCACCAGCTTCGGTATCGGCAACGGCAGTAATCTTTCTCTGCACGCCGAAATCCAGTTCCCCCATTCACTCGGACTCCTGTATTCGGCATTCACATATTATCTTGGATTCAAGGTGAACTCCGGGGAATACAAAATGATGGGACTCGCGCCATACGGAAATCCGACATACAAAGACGTTATCATGTCGCATATCGTGGACGTGAAAGACGACGGATCATTCCATATGAACATGGAATATTTTAATTACTGCGCGGGACTTACCATGACGAACAAAAAGTTCCATGCACTATTCGGCGCTCCTCCGCGCGCGCCGGAATCCGGACTCACCCAACGACATATGGATATTGCGCGTTCCGTACAGGAGGTTACGGAGGAAATCATGCTGCGCTCAAGCCGCCACATCCGGAAAGAAACAGGCGAGAAGTACCTGTGCCTTGCCGGAGGAGTTGCCCTGAATTGCGTAGCAAACGGTCGTATCGTACGCGAAGGCATTTTTGACGACATCTGGATCCAGCCCGCGGCAGGAGACGCCGGCGGCGCCTTAGGTGCGGCACTTATCGGATGGCACCAATATTCCGGAGGCAAGCGGCGCGTATTCGGCACCGGAGACGCGCAGCAAGGATCGTATCTGGGACCTAATTTTTCCGACGAGGAAATAAAAAATTTTCTGGACGAACGTCGCATCCCCTATGCCCGGCTTCGGCAGGACGAAGTCCCGGAGCGGGGTGCTGCGCTCATCGCAGAGGGACGCGTCATCGGATGGTTTCAGGGACGTATGGAATTCGGGCCCAGAGCCCTCGGCGCGCGCTCCATTATCGGAGATGCGCGCAATCCCGAAATGCAGAAAATCATGAATGTGAAGATAAAATTTCGCGAGAGCTTCCGGCCGTTTGCGCCGTCTGTTTTGCGGGAACGCATCTCGGAATATTTTGACATAGACCGTGCAAGCCCCTATATGCTCCTGACCGCACCCGTACGCACGGAGCACCGGAAGCCGGAGACAGCCGGAAGCCAGTCCATGAGCGGATTTGATCTTCTGAATACGGAACGCTCCGATATCCCTGCAGTCACGCACGTGGACTATTCGGCGCGCATCCAGTCCGTGGATCGCGCAGTCAATCCCCTTTATTACGACCTGATCGCGGCGTTTGAAAAAAAGACCGGATGCGCGGTTATCATCAACACATCTTTCAACGTCCGGGGAGAGCCGATCGTCTGCACTCCCGAAGACGCGTACCGATGTTTTATGCGCACTGACATTGATTATCTCATCATGGGCAATTACGTTTTGGATAAACGCGACCAGCCGGCGGTTCAGCACAACACGGACTGGCAAAAAGAATATGAACTGGATTGAAACGATTCAAGAGGAAATCCGGAGCACCAAACTCGGCCGCCGCGAGGTACGCAACTTCGGCATCACGCTGGGGATCTTGTTCCTCGCATGGGCGGGTCTTGCAGGGTGGAAGGGACACACGAGGTCGGCATCCTGGGCTGGCGTCATCGGAGCACTCCTGCTGATCTTCGGCTTGTGCACCCCGCGCCTTCTGTATCCCCTGTACAAAACATGGATGGCCATAGCCGCAGTCATCGGATGGGTGATGACGCGCGTCATTCTGCTGCTGTTATTCTTCCTCGTGCTCACGCCATACGCCTGTATCCTCCGCATATGCGGGAAACGATTTCTTGATCTGTCGTGGAAAAAAAGTCAGCCGACTTCTTATTGGCATAAACGCACGGCACCAGCCGATAACCACGCACATTATGAACAACAATTCTAATACCAGAATAGAAAAATTGTTTATCATCATCGGAGCATTGTTGATTCTTGTCGGCATTGCCGCAAACCAGTGGATATTGATAAAACTCTTCAGCCCGGACGGCATCATCGGACATTCTGCAAAAGTCACTATCTGGTTGTTTGATATTCTCCTCATCGGATGGGGAGCGACAACTATCGTATACCGGCGCAAAGAATTCGTAAGAAACGTTAACCTGATTCTTGCGTCATGCGCGCTTGCCCTGATGGCGCTGGAGAGCTACCTCCGGATTCATGATCACTTCCAGGACAAAGAAACGCAGAGATTGAGGATCTCCGATCCGTATCTCCATCATACCTTGAGCAAAAACACCGATGTCATGTTCGGCGGAGGCGACATGCGCAAACACTATTTTACGAACTCCTTGGGATTCCGCGATTCTTCAGTCCGCGAAGTGCCGCGAGTCAGTACCGCGTCCCAGCGGATACTGTTTCTCGGGGACTCGTTCACCGAAGGCGTCGGCGTAGAGTATGCCGAGAGCTATGTGGGATCAATGCACAACGTGTTCCTCAAAAATGAGAAAAAGGACGTTGAAATTCTGGATGCGGGAGTGAACAGCTACTCCCCTTCACTGGAATACCGCAAACTGAAACAATTCCTGGATGCCGGATATAAGACCGACCGGGTCGTGCTCATGCTGGATATCTCCGACATTGTGGATGAAGGTGTGCATTACTATACTCCGGACGGAGAATCGGTGTATCTCGGGGACAAAGAAGTGGTTGCCAACAAAAACCAATCATCATGGTACCGATCCACGCTTCAATGGGACCTCTACCCAAAGATATTTGCCTGGGGCGCCATTCTTCTGCAGCAGTTCCGCGACAGCCGAAGCGGGGACTACTGGGCCAAACCGATAAAAAGCCCGGCAGGCCGATGGACCGAAGGAGACAGCATAAAACAAGAATGGGTCCAGCGCGGCCTGCGGATCACCCAGGAAAACCTCCTCCGGATACGGAATCTCGCCCGTGAGAACCGCATCCGGTTTTCTCTCGGCATATATCCGTGGCCGACCCAGCTCGTCAGCAGCCAGAGGCCGTCACCGGAGGAGACGATCTTCGGCGATTTCGCAAAAAATCACGGCATAGAATTTTTTGATCTGTACCCGATGTTCTTCGCTCTCGGAAACCACTGGCGCGACTACTATATCCGTGGAGACATCCACTGGAACCCGAAAGGTCATGCGCTGGTCGTCAAACACTTATATGATCGCCTAACTCCTAACCAATAACTATGTCCAAGTTCTCAATATTCAGGGAGCTGTGGCAGTTCCTCAAAGTGCGCAAGAAGTGGTGGCTCCTGCCGCTCGTCGTGATGTTTGTCCTCTTCGGGACACTTCTGGTACTGACCCAGGGGTCTGCCATCGCCCCCTTTATCTACGTGTTATTCTAGACACAGCACGTTGACAAATCCGGCCTTCCTGCTATATTCACCCCATGCCACGAATTCAATCAGCGAAAAAAGCTCTGCGCCAATCCTTGCGACGAAGAGTCCGGAACGTCAAGAGAAAAGACGCGTACAAGGCCGCGGCAAAATCCGTGCGCGCCCTCGCTGCTGCAGGCAAAAAAGAAGAAGCGGCGCGCGCACTGCCCGCACTGTATCAAGCCCTGGATAAAGCCGCCAAAACGCATGCGATAAAAAAGAACATGGCAAGCCGTCTGAAATCACGCCTCACGAAACTGACTCGGGTGACGAAATGATACCGACTGAAGAATAAAGGTTCCGCGGGGCAGAGACGCATGCGTCTCTGCCCCGCGGTATTCAACCTTTGTTGCCGTCGCTCGCTCGGAAAAGAAAGCAACGCTTTCTTTTCGCTCACTCGCTAGGCAATAAAAACACCGCGCCCCTCGGGCGCGGTGTTTTCGTATCCGGAGCTATCTTCAAAAAATCATCTGGAATAATGCATCTCTTACGTTTGCGTCTCCGGTCTTTACCGCGACATCCGCTGCAAAAAATCTTTGGAGTGTTTGTATGAGTCCGGCGCGATTGAGGCCACCCACGAGCCGCGCTGTTTTTTTTACCACATACGGATGGATCCCGAGTGCCGCGGGAAGCGGCTCGCGCAACTCCGTAGAGATTTTCAAGATAAGCAGCGTGCGGGTGTAGTTGGCAAGATATGCCAAGACCGGCATTTCGTCCTCGCCCTGTCCAAGCAGCATCAGGAGGTGACGGAGCGCTGCGGCGCGGGAAGAAAACAAAGCATCTCCCAAATCAAATACTGAAGATGTGGCGCGCGCGTCTGTAGACGCATGCGCGCCTGCAGGCGCGCCGTCAGTCGCCACCGCAATCTTCTCTATCTCATTGGCAGCAGCCCAGAGATCCGATCCCAAAAGAGCAAGTCGCTCCATATCTCCCGGCATAAGTGTGGCACCTCGCCGTCCTGCCTCATCCCGTATCCAGCGCGCGAGCCGCGGTCCTGCAAGCAGATCAAACTCCTGCGTTTTATCGCTGTATGCCTTCACGTCCGCGACAATTTTCTTCTCCCGCTCCCCGATCGCACCTTCCCACACCACCACCATCACCTCCCGCGACTCTTTATGGTGTTTTAAGAAACCAATCAGGGCGTCCGGCGCTATGCCCGGACCAATGACGTGTTCAGCCACGATCATTTTCTTTGCCGCGAAAAGCGACACGGCACCCCCAGCTTCTTCCAGTGCGCCTATCCCGCGCGCGCCCACATCCACCCAGTGCACGTCTGCGGTGGGGCCGAGTTTGGCGCGGTACGCCGCCACAATCTCGTGCAATTTTTTCCGGCTCCGGTATGTATCCGCGCCGTACAGAAAATAATTCATAGGACACGTGAGAAATATTCAAAAGCATCCTCAAGGGAATGTTCCTTGGTTCGTCTATGGGCATCGGGCTTCCCGAATGGATGGATATGCCAGCCGCCAAGATTATCAAATCCCGCAATCCGTTTTCCGTGGCGCACTAATGCATAACTCCTCTTATTATTATGCGCGTTAAATCGGACCTCTATAAAAGAAACTTTATTCAAAACAATTCGCGCCTTGATATAAAACGCCAATTCCTCCAAATAAACAACAGGCGCTTCAGGAAAGAAGCGCTGCTGTTGTTCTCGCATTTCCGTCAAAAATTCTTTCGTATCGGCCATCACAAAGAATGAATAACGCTCATGATCGTACGCTTATGATCCTCCAATGCCTCCCAATCCATGTAGTCCCCTTCTTGCTCGTATACGTGTTTTTTTCCTCGCGCCATCTTTCTCCGGGCTCGTTCAAACTCACTAAACCCACAGTTGTATTTCCCTTCAAAAAGGGCAATTTTTTTATTGATATCCTGCAGTTGCAAAAACAACGCGTCTTTCACAAAACGCTTAAGCGTCTTCTCGCCTTTTGGTAAAATGGACGCGATCTTTTTCTCAATGGTCGCCGTAGTATTCATGATATGATTATATTGCTTTTTCTGATTATCCGCAAATTTATTCATGCCGGATTAATCCCCAATTCAATTTCTTTCTGATCCATCGACAATTGTATCTCCAAATATAGAAAATGAAGACACACTTTGGGAATATATGTAGTCAACCAGATTGCGGCGTTTTGTCTCTCCGTTATCAATTATATCTATTTCGCGATGATCAAGCGCACCATCAAGAACGACTCTCAAATCAGCAAAAAACATCCCGATTGATTGATGGTGTTTTTTAAAATTACCTACCGTGAGTGATGCGGTAAAATCGTTTTTTGGTAACTCCTCTATGGGAGTAAAATCTTCTGAAGTAATAATCTCCCAAGATATTTCCTCTAAATGAACCACGCGATTCCTGATTTTAGTAATGCTCTTGATCTTCTCTTGTAACCCATCATATGGCTCCCCATAAGTGGCAAGGTGGAACTTTTCAAATATAAATTTGAGTTTCTCCCAGGCGTATCTTCTCTGACTTTTCTTGTATTCTTTATAAGCAGGCCCCGGACGATAACGCACATCGGAATAATGGAGATAACGCAAAAGATTCTCCATGAAATAATCAAGCGTTGATTCAAAAGAAAGATAGAGAAATAAGTATCCCAAAGCTATCTCAAGACAATACAATCTCTCTGGCCGCTCGGTTGCGCTCCGCTCCTGAATAATAGCAATCTGCTGTTTGAGATGACGACACCAAATCACCAAAGACGCCTGCCTAATTTCGCCTGTTCTTTGTGTAGACATAGTTACGCTTACAATAAAATTTTCTGCTCTCCCCAGTTGGGGCCGGCTTTTACGTCCACCACGAGCGGGACAACGAGCTCCACCGCGCGCTCCATGACACTTTTTATCTTGGCCGCGATTTCGCTC
>JGI1358J11329_10003063_pt1 | contig 12597 bp, 8 predicted proteins | sample Subgroupgradi54m_FD_11329 | JGI IMG/M metagenome (IMG submission 11329)
CCGGTATTGTAGGCCGATATCACGCAATACTCCCGCGATACCGGGTTGGCGACGGGTTCGAGCTGGCTGTAGGTGAGCACGCTGAGGTAGGCCGCACCAAGCTCGATATTGTTCTGCGCGTCGAACAGATATTGCTTCGACGGAATCTCGTCCGAACCCTTGGCGCGCCGGTAGGCCTCGCGGCCGCCGCTGCCGGGAACCAGTTGCATCAGGCCGTAGGCTGGCGCGGAGCTGACTGCGAACGGGTTGAAATTGCTCTCGGTACGGATGATGGCGTACACCAGGCTCGGGCTGATCTGGTACTGCGACGCGAATTTCTCCACGTGCTGGCTGTATTTCTCGGCCTGCTTGTTCTCGAAATTGGCCACCATCGGAATCTTCACGTATAGCGCGTTCTTCTTGACGCCATCGAGATCGATCGCGCGCGTCGCCGTCTGCGCCTGAAGCAGAAAATCGGCGAAGCCCTCGGCGTCGGCCGGCGAGCCCACTGGCTTCTTGTTCTGGTCCACCACCAAACCGAGCAGATACGGCTCTTTATCGCTCGTGAGCGTAATGCCGCTGTCGGAGAACAGGTCCACCGCGCGCGGATCGTTGGGCGTGAGCAAAGTAGTGACGATGGCGTTCTTCAGGCTGGTGCGCGGGTCCTTGTCGTCCAGCGTCTCGACCGTCACCAGACCGGCGTCGAAATCCACCACCGCGCGGCTCATGTAGTTCTGCGTGTACTTAATATATTGCACACGCGACGGCAGCTTCACTTCCTTCTTGCCCCAAGTCTTCTTGACCTTACCGGTCAACAGAGTCACCAGGTTGTCGTAATCGCGCTTGATGGTGCGCACGTCCTGCGCCAGCGCGTAGGGATTCGACTCGTAAGCCGACTTGCGGCTCTCGAGGGTCTTCTTGAGGGCGGTCTTGGGATCGCTGCTGCGGGCGACGCTGTTGAGCGTGCGCGCGGTCGGGCTGGTGATGACGGCGAGCGTCTGGTTGAGGCTCGGGGTTTTATTGCCGGTGGTCGAGCAGCCCGCCAGCGCCAGGAACGAAAGAATCAACAACGCTGCTTTGCCCATCCCTGTCTCCGTCCGCATCAGCGTAGCCCGAGCACGTCCTGCATATCGTAAAGACCGTTCTTGCGGTCCGCCAACCAGCGCGCGGCGCGCAACGCGCCGTTGGCGAAGGTCATGCGCGATTCGGCGCGATGCGTGATCTCGACGCGCTCACCGCCGCCGGCGAATAGCACCGTGTGATCGCCGACGATGTCGCCGGCACGAATGCTCGAAAAACCAATGGTCTTGCGCGCGCGTTCGCCGGTGAGGCCGTGCCGCTCGTAGACGGCGCACTCCTTCAGATCGCGCTTCAGCGCCTGCGCCACCACCTCGCCCATGTGCAGCGCCGTGCCCGAGGGCGCGTCGGCCTTGTAGCGGTGATGCGCCTCGGTGATTTCCACGTCCACGTCGTCACCGAGCACACGCGCCGCGGTTTCGAGCAGCTTGAAGCACAGGTTCACGCCCACACTCATGTTGGGCGCGAACACGATCCCGATGTCCTTGGCGGCCGCGGCGATGCTCTGCTTGCCCGTGTCGTTCAGTCCGGTGGTACCGATCACGATTTTCTTTTTGTGCTTGCGGCAGAATTCGAGATTGGCGAGCGTGGCCGCCGGGCTGGTGAAGTCGATGAGCACGTCAAAATCCAGTCCGTCGAGGGCGGATACGAGGGCAACCCCGAGCTTGCCGATGCCGTTGAGTTCGCCGGCGTCGCGGCCGAGGGTCGCGCTTCCGGGACGTTCGACGGCGGCGCTCAGGCGCAGGCCTTCGGCACGAGCGCAGGCTTCGATGAGCGTGCGGCCCATACGGCCGGCGGCGCCGGTGACGGCGATTTTGATCATTAGGGTGAGTCCGTTAGTTGTTATACGTGCATCGTAACGCGTGATGCGGGCGGCGTAAATTACAAGTTGTCATTCCCGCGAGGCGGGGTGAGGCGGAGTCTTCGTGAACACACTTAACGTGTGTTCACGCCGCCGAACGGGTGCAACGGGTTCTGTTGCACCCCGGGCAGCAACAGGTCTTAAATGGTATCGTGCGCCTTGCGCGCGATCTCAACAGCTACTAGTGGGTGGCTGACCCACGGCAGGTGACTTTTCTTTGCTTGTCCAAAGAAAAGTCACCAAAAGAAATGACACCCCGGAGCCGCCGACTGCTTCCTGCGCTTCTCGCCCGCCTCGGCGCTCGCCTAACTCGCCGGGCGCAAAATACGCGCCTCGGGCTCGATCAAAAGTCTCGCGACACCCCCGAGGCGGGCTGCGATGCTCGGCGGCGGCTACGGGGACCCAAAAAAACCAAGCGGGCGTAGGGTGTGCTGAGCATCAGCGAAGCGCGCCAAACACACAATCAAGATACATAACGCTCTGCTTTTGCGCATCCTACGAATTAGCCTTATATTTCAAGTACACAGATCCCCTGATCTCTCCGAGAAACGATGAATAAACTTCTTTCATTTGTTACGTTGATGTCGCTGGTTCAGCCTTCTCTTGCAGAGGACTGTCAACGATTGCCAGACAAAGTGACTAAGTCGATCGCATCATACGTCCATCAACTTCGAGGCGCAGAATATTGTCGGTTTCGTGTCGTTGCACGCGGCGATATAGATTCAGATGGAATAGAAGATCTTATTGTTGCCTTTACGGTTGAAGGCGCGTGCAATGAAGACAAAGAAACTTCTCCCGGAGCATGCGGTAATCATGCCGAACAGTATCTGAAAGCCTTCCTAGGCAAAGAACTCAAAGAAATACCAATTCTGGAGATTGGCAGCGATTGGGGGCGCTTTGTCAGGAAGCTCACGGTCAAAAACGGCACTATTGAAGCCGAGACGAAAGCGCACGGCCCAAACGACTCTCATGCTTCCTTGTCAGTAACGGGAGAGACAGAATTTTCTCTAAGAAATGGTGTACTCACAGAAAATCACCCCTAACTATTCGCTCCACCAGACTCACGTCGCGGACGCGCCAATGGACTCAGCTGAATAGACCCTTGATCTTATCCAGCCACGAGTGTTCGCGGGGATTATGGCGCGGCGAGCGCGAGCGCGAGCAGGAAGCAGGAAGCAGGGGCCTCACGAAGTGGGGATGCGACCGCCGCGAGTCGCTCGCGCACCCACCAAACCACTTAGCCGAGCAGGCCCTTCAGTTTATCAACCCAAGACGCTTCACGAGGGCTGTGGCGGGTGCCGCCCTCTTTCACCGAGCGCTCGAATTCCTGCAATAGCTCCTTCTGCTTCGCGGTCAGGTTCACGGGAGTTTCAAGGCTGATGCGGCAGTAGAGATCGCCGGTCTGACCGCTGCGCACGTTGCGTACACCCTTGCCGCGCAGGCGGAAAAGTTTTTCGCTTTGCGTGCCGGCCGGGACCTTGATCGAGGCGCGGCCGTCAAGCGTCGGCACTTCGAGATCACCGCCGAGCACCGACGTGGCGAAGCTCACCGGCATCTCGCAATAGAGATCGTCCTGTTGGCGCTTGAACAGCGCATGCGGCTTGAGCCGGACCTGCACATAGAGATCACCCGACGGACCGCCGTTCTCGCCGGCCTCGCCCTCGCCCGCGAGCCGGATCTGGTCGCCTTCGTCTACGCCGGCGGGAACTTTCACTGAAAGAGTCTTGGTGTGCTGCACGCGCCCGGCGCCGTGGCAGGCCGGACAGGGGTCGGTGATGGTCTTGCCGCTGCCGTGACAGTTGGGGCAGGTCTGCTGGATCGAAAAGAAACCTTGCTGCATGCGCACCTGGCCGTGACCGGCGCAGGTACGGCAGATCGTGGGCGATGTGCCAACCTTGGCGCCGCTGCCCTTGCAGGTCTCGCAGGTTTCCATCGCCGGTACGCGGATGCGCACTTCGGTGCCGCGCACCGCGTCTTCGAGCGAGAGTTCAAGGCTGTAGCGCAGATCGGTGCCGCGAAACACTTGCGCGCCACCGCGACCGCGGGCACCGCCGAAGATGTCACCGAACACATCACCGAAAATATCGGCGAAGTTACCGCCGCCACGCGCGGAATGAAACCCGCCCGCACCACCGGCCGCCGCGGGATCGACGCCGGCGTGCCCGAACTGGTCATAGGCGGCGCGCTTCTGCGCGTCGGAAAGTATCTCGTAGGCCTCCTTGGCCTCCTTGAACTTGCCCTCGGCGGATTTATCCGGATTGCGGTCCGGATGATGCTTCATCGCCAGACGCCGGTAGGCCTTCTTGATGTCAGCCTCCGAGGCGTTGCGTTCCACGCCGAGTGTCTTGTAGTAATCTTCTTTTGCCATTCGTGCTACCTGTCCCGCAGGAATGTCCGGCCTTCAAACAGCAAAGGCACAGTGGTCACCCCGACGCCCACTGTGCCCTCGTCTCCCAAGCAAGCGAAGTTTACTTCTTGCCCTTGTTCTCTTTCACTTCCTCGAATTCAGCGTCGACCACGTTTTCCTTTTCCTTGCCCTCGGCATTTTCAGCGCCGGCGGTTTCCGTGGCGCCCGGCGACTCCGCCGCCTTGGCCTGGGCGTACATCTGCTCGGCCATCTTGTGCGAGGCTTCCATCAGCGTGTCGGTCTTTTTCTTGATGTCGTCCTTGTCGTCACCGCGCGTGGCTTCCTCGAGTTCTTTAATGGCGGCCTCGATCTTTTCTTTCTCCGCGGCGTCGAGCTTCTCGCCCATTTCCTTTACGGACTTGCGCACGCTGTGCACCAGGCTGTCGCCATGATTACGCGCTTCGGCGAGTTCCCTGGCCTTGTGGTCTTCCTCGGCGTGCGCCTCGGCGTCCTTGACCATCTGCTGGATTTCCGCCTCGCTCAGGCCCGATCCGGCCTTGATGGTGATCTTGTTTTCCTTGCCGGTGGCCTTGTCCTTGGCCGACACGTGCAGGATGCCGTTGGCGTCGATGTCGAACGTGACCTCGATCTGCGGCACGCCGCGCGGCGCCGGAGGGATGTCACCGAGATCGAAACGGCCGAGCGACTTGTTGCCCGCGGCCATCTCGCGCTCGCCCTGCAACGCATGCACCGTCACCGCCGTCTGGCTGTCATCGGCGGTGGAAAACACCTGCGAAGCCTTGGTCGGGATGGTTGTATTCTTCTGAATCAACTTGGTCATGACGCCGCCCAGCGTCTCGATGCCGAGCGACAGCGGCGTGACGTCGAGCAGCAGCACGTCCTTCACCTGTCCGCCCAGCACGCCACCCTGGATCGCGGCGCCGACGGCGACCGCTTCATCCGGGTTCACGTCCTTGCGCGGCTCCTTGCCGAAGAAATCCTTCACCAGCTGCTGCACCTTGGGCATGCGCGTCTGGCCGCCGACCATTATCACGTCATCGATGTCAGAGGCCTTGAGGCCGGCATCCTTGAGCGCAACTTTGCACGGTTCAATGGTGCGCTGGATAAGGTCTTCAACCAGCGTCTCAAGCTTGGCGCGCGTAATCTTTATATTAAGATGTTTCGGCCCGCTGGCGTCCGCCGTGATGTACGGCAGGTTCACTTCGCTCTGCTGGCTGGAAGACAACTCCATCTTGGCTTTCTCCGCGGCGTCCTTCAGGCGCTGCAGCGCGAGCGGGTCCTTGTGCAGGTCCACGCCGGCGTCCTTTTTGAATTCGTCCGCGAGGTAATCGATGATGCGCTTGTCGAAATCCTCGCCACCGAGGAAGGTATCACCGTTGGTGGACAACACCTCGAACTGGTGTTCCTTGTCGACTTCGGCGATCTCGATGATGGAGATGTCGAACGTGCCGCCGCCGAGGTCATAGACCGCAATTTTGGAATCGCCCGGCTTCTTGTCCATGCCGTAGGCGAGTGCCGCCGCGGTCGGCTCATTAATAATACGTTTGACTTCGAGACCGGCGATGCGTCCGGCGTCCTTGGTCGCCTGGCGCTGGGAATCGTTGAAATAGGCCGGTACGGTGATGACCGCCTCCGTCACTTCCTCGCCGAGATAATCCTCGGCGGTCTTTTTCATTTTCTGCAGCACGCGCGCGGAAATTTCCTGCGCGGCCATGGCCTTGTCCTTGATCTGCACCCAGGCATCGCCGTTTTTCGCCTTCACGATCTTGTATGGCACCATCTTGATGTCGCGCTGCACGACTTCGTCTTCGTACTTGCGTCCGATCAGGCGCTTGATCGCGTATAGCGTATTCGCGGGGTTGGTGATCGCCTGGCGCTTGGCCACCTGGCCCACCAGCACCTCGGTCTCGTCGGTGTACGCCACGACCGACGGCGTGGTGCGGTCGCCTTCGCTGTTTTCGATCACGCGGACTTTGTCGCCTTCCATGATCGCGACACAGGAGTTGGTCGTGCCCAGGTCTATACCGATGATTTTCGCCATGTGTAATTGCCTCAAAGTTCCAGTATTTAGGTGTATTTCTAGCTTTCAGAATGGGGTTGGCTCGGGGCTTTTCAAGCCTCGCCGGCCGGTTTGGCCGCGGCCGGGGCAGCCCGGGATACCACCACCATGGCCGGGCGCAGCAGCCGGTCGTTCAGGAGATAGCCCTTTTGCACCACGTTGACCACATGGCCCGGTGGCACTTCCGCCGAATCCACCATGCTGATGGCCTGATGCCGCTCGGGGTCGAACTTCTGCCCCTTCGGGTCCAGCCGCGTCACGCCGAATTTCTGGAAAACACTGTCCATGAGTTTCAGGGTCAGGTCCAGTCCTTCNTGCATCTTTTGCACCGCCGGGCTTGTGTCCTTCGGCAGCTCCACCATCCGGGCCAGGTCCAGGCTGTCGCGGACGGAAATTATTTCGGCGGCGAAACGATCCACGCCATACTTGTGCGCGGCCGTAATGTCCGCCTCGGCGCGCCGGCGGATATTTTCCGCTTCGGCCTTGGCGCGCAGAAACCGGTCCAGGTTTTCCCCGGCCTCGGTGCGCGCCTGTTCCAGCTCGGCGCGCAGTTGATCGATCTCCGGGACCGGCTCGAGATCGTGCGGGGCGCCCGCCTCGGCCGGCGCGGCGGGAGATCCCGCGGCAGGATCGATCGGAGCTTCCTTATACTGACTCATTACATTACCTCCACGCTGAATACACTCATGGTGAATGGGGCTAACGGTTCGTGGATTCAAGCCGGTTGGCGCGCTCGCCGCTGCTCAGCGCACCGCTCAGCAGCTTGGCGGTGATGTCGACCATGGCAATCACCTGTTCGTAGGCCATGCGGGTGGGGCCGATCACCCCGAGGGTTCCCACGATACGGCCATCCGCGCTGTAGGGTGCCGTCACCACGCTGTAGTCGGCAAGCACGTCGTAACCCGATTCCGATCCGATGAAAATCTTCACGCCGCCGGCGCGCATGCTCTGGTCCAGCAGATGCAGCAGGTCGCTCTTGGCGGTGAAGGCGTCGAACAGCTTGCGCAGCTTGCGCGCATCGCCGAGTTCCGGGAAATCCATGAGGTTGGATTCGCCGCTGACCACCAGTTCATCGGCCTCATCCTCGGTGCTCAGGGCGGCGCGCGCCATGCGCACCGCGACCTGCATGATCCGCTGCATGTCGTCGCTCGCCTGCTGTATTTCGTTCAGCAAGGCGCGCTTCACATCGTTCATCGACACGCCGGAGTAGGTTTCGTTGAAGTAGTTGACGGCCTGCACCAGTTCGGCCGGCGAATACTCGCGTTCCGCCTGGATGATGCGGTTGTGCACCTGGCCGTCCTGGGTCACGAGGATCACCAGGATGCGTTGGCCCGAGAGGCTCATGAAATCGATATGGCGGAAGGCCAGCTGCTCCTCGCGCCGCGGCGCCGTCACGATGCCAGCGAGATTGCAGATTTCGGACAGGATATGCGAGGCGCTTTCGATCAGCTGATGGGGATCGTGATTGGCGAGAAGCTCATGCTCGACCTTATACAGCTCGCCGGCATTCAGGGGCTTTACCTTGAGCAGGGTATCCACGAACACGCGATAGCCCCGCTCCGTGGGCACGCGTCCGGCCGATGTGTGCGGCGAGCGCACCAGCCCCAACTCCTCGAGGTCGGCCATCACGTTGCGCACCGTGGCCGGCGACAGTTCCAGCCCCGCCTGACGCGCCAGCGTGCGCGAACCCACGGGCTGTCCGTCGGCGATATATCGCTCGATCAGGGTTTTCAGCAGTATTTCCGCGCGCGCATCCAGGGACATGTCGAATTCTCTATATATAGTCGCGACTTTAGCACTCCCCCCGGTCGAGTGCCAAGCCCGAAGAGCGCGTCATCTTGCGCTTTGAGCTTCGGCCAGGACCACGGCGCTCCCGGCAACGACTGTCACCATTGCATGGGAAATCGTCCGGACTCCGCTCGAACCGCAGGTGACACGGGCATTTTTCAATGGAAGAAACCGATATCCACCGCCACGATTGGCCCGAGGTCCGGTGCGTGCTAGCTTAAGGCTTCATCTCCGGAAATCACGCATGGACAAAAAAATCAAAACCGTCGGCCTGTTCGGCAAGTACCAGGACCGGACCGTGGCCGATCATATCCTCCGTCTGGAGGATTTTCTGCTCGGCCGCAAGCTCAAGATACTGTTCGACCAGGCCACGGCGGAACATATCGCCGGGGTCAAGTCGCCAGCGCGCCCGCGCGAGGTAATCGGCGGCGAAATCCAGCTGGCCATCGTCGTCGGCGGCGACGGCACCTTGCTCCACGTGGCGCGCGACCTCGCGCCGCATCGCGTCCCCATCATCGGCGTCAATCTCGGCCGGCTCGGTTTCCTCACCGACATCCAGGCCGATCACATGACTGCGGAGATCGGAAAGATTCTGGACGGTGATTTCCAGACCGAAAGCCGGCTGCTGCTGCATGCCGAGATTATGCGCAAGGGCCGGATCGTGCATAGCGCCATTGCGTTCAACGACATCATCGTCAGCAAGGGCGAGCTGGCGCGCATGATCGAATTCGAGACTTACATCGACGGCGAGTTCGTCCACAGCATCCGCGGCGACGGCATCATTATCACCAGCCCCACGGGTTCCACCGCCTACGCGCTGTCCGCCGGCGGACCAATCCTGCATCCCGCACTCGAAGCCATTGCCATAGTGCCGATCTGCCCGCACACGCTGTCCAACCGGCCGATAGTTTTTTCCAGCGACAGCATCGTCGAAATCCTGGTGGCGCGAATCGCCGACCAGCACGCGCACGCGACCTTCGACGGCCAGTCCACCTTCACGCTCGAGGACAACGACCGCGTGTACGTGCGGCGCTCGGAAACCGAGGTCGAGCTGCTGCATCCCTCGGGCCGCAGCCACTTCGAGGTGATGCGCATCAAGCTGCACTGGGGCAGCAAGATCTGATGCTCACGATCCTGCACATCCGCGATTTCGCCATCGTCCGCGAACTGGAACTGAGCTTCGAGCCGGGCTTCACGGTACTCACCGGCGAAACCGGCGCCGGCAAATCCATCCTTATCGACGCCCTGTCACTGGTGCTGGGCGACCGCGCTGACAGCGAGGTGATCCGCCACGGTTGCTCGCGCGCCGAGATTTCCGCCGGTTTCGCGCTGAAGCCGACGCACGATGCCGCCAAGTGGCTCAAGGAACACGACCTGTTCGAGGACCGCGAGTGCCTGCTGCGGCGCGTGATCGAAGCCGACAAGCCCTCGCGCGGCTTCATCAACGGCCGGCCGATGCCGATCCAGATGTTGCGCGAGCTCGGCGAATACCTCGTCGACGTGCACGGCCAGCACGAACATCAGTCACTGCTGAGGCGCGACGCGCAACGCCAGATCCTCGACGATTTCGCCGGGCTGGAAGATTCCGTTCTTGCCCTCGGCGGTCATTACTGCGAAATGCAGTCGCTGCACGAACGTCTCGAATCGCTGAAGCAGCAAACCGCGGACCGCGAGGCGCGCACCGAATTGCTGCGCTTCCAGGTGCGCGAACTGGATGCGCTGGGACTGGCCGCCGATGAGATCCCGGCGCTCGAGGAGGAGCACGCGCGGCTCGCCAACGGCGCCGAACTCATCGAAGGCGTGCAAGCCGTGGCCCAGGCGGTGCAGGAAGACGAGGAGCTGGCCGTATCGCGACAGCTGGCGCGCGCGCTCAACCGGCTGGAAACACTGACGCAATACGATCCCAAGCTTGGCGAGGTTGTCGCGCTGCTCAACGAAGCCGCGATCCAGGTCGACGAGGCCGGCGGGCGTCTCAACCATTATCTCGACAGCCTCGAACTCGATCCGGCGCGCCTGCAAACCGTCGAGCGCCGCCTGTCCACCGTGCACGACCTCGCGCGCAAGCACAAGATCAAGCCCGAGGAACTGCCCGCGGTGCACGCGCGGCTGCGCGCGGAACTGGACGACATCGAGAATTACGATGTCAATCTCGGCAAGCTGGAGGAAAATCTGGCCACGGCGCGCGCCGCCTATTTCAAGGACGCCAAAGATGTCTCGCGTCGCCGCGAAGCGGCGGCGAAAAAACTCGCGCGCGCGGTGAGCGACGAAATGCAGGAGCTCGGCATGCCGGGCGGGAAATTCGAGGTCGCGCTGATCGCGCTGCCCGAGGGCGAAACCAGCGCCCAGGGCCTGGAGCGCGTCGAGTTCCAGGTCAGCGCCAACGCGGGCCAGCCACCGCGACCGCTGGCCAAGGTCGCCTCGGGTGGCGAGTTGTCGCGCATCAGCCTGGCATTGCAGGTGGTGCTCGCCGGCACCGGACGGATTCCCACGATGATCTTCGACGAAGTCGACGTCGGCATCGGCGGCCGGGTGGCGGAAGTGGTGGGGCGAAAATTGCGCGCACTCGGCCAGACGCGCCAGGTGCTGTGCATCACGCATCTGGCCCAGGTCGCGGCCCAGGGGTTGCAGCATGTGCAAGTGCGCAAGCGCACCGAAGGCAAGACCACGACGGCGGAAGCGGCGCCGCTCGATGCGCGCGAGCGCACCCTGGAAATCGCGCGTATGATTGGCGGCGTGGAAATCAGCAAACAGACCCTTGCCCATGCCAAGGACATGCTCAGCCGTGCCTCAGCCTGACCCGACCCGCGCCGTCGCGAGCGTCACGCCGATCATCCGGCCGGCGGCTATCCACGATGTGCCCGAAATTCACCACCTTCTCGAAATCTACGCGGCGCAGGGCAACCTGCTGCCGCGCTCGATGAGCGAGTTGTACCGGCACCTGCGCGATTTCTTTGTGATCGAGATCAACGGACATGTCGCGGCCTGCGCGGCGCTCGAGATATTTACCGAGAGCCTGGGCGAAGTCAGAAGCCTCGTGGTGACTGATGAATTCAAAGGGAAAGGTTTCGGACGTCTGTTGGTCGAGCGCGTTGCTGAAGAAGCACGCACCATCGAGCTCAAGCGCCTGATGGCACTCACCTACGTGGCGCCGTTTTTTCACAAACTCGGCTTCACGACCGTGGCCAAGGACACGCTGCCGGAGAAAGTCTGGAGTGTGTGCGTGAAGTGCTACAAATACAATAACTGCGACGAAACCGCAGTGGTGCTGGAAATCAAATAGCGCCAGCCCATGACGCAAGGAATCTCCAGATACGTAACCGGATGGCGCGCATGGCTGTTTGTGCTGTTCCTGCTGCTCGTCGAAGCGGGCGCGCTTGCACACGAGCTGGAACACCAGCTTCAGAATCTGGGATCGCCGTGTGCGCTCTGTCAGTTCTCGGATCATCTGGGCAAAACGCCCGTCTCCTCGCCATTCGCCTTCGTCGTTCCCGGTTCTTTCATTGTTTATCTTCCGGTTTCGCTGCCGGCGCCCCGGTTCCAGCCGGTTCCGGTTTTTTCAGCCCGCGCTCCACCACTCCTCTCCGAAATCTGATCCGTTACAAGCATGCACGGGCAGTGTCCGTGCACGCGCCTTGCGAGAGCAAGGTCCCCTTCTCTTTTCGATTTCGGAGAACCCTGATGTATTTCAGAAAACTTCTTACCATGGCCGTACTGGCGTCGGTCATNCCCGGCGCGGTGCTGGCCGCCTCGCCAGACACCCCGTCGGACCCGGGAGCGGACAAACACAATGACCAGCAGCGCCTGCGTTCGCTCGAGGAACGCGTTGAACAACTGGAAACCAGGCCGACGGCACCGGCCGCGGTCGCCGGCTCCAACAGTTTCAATCCGGCAATCTCGCTGATCCTTTCGGGCCTTTACACGAATCTCTCGCAGGACCCGGCGAACTACCGCATCACGGGTTTTCCGGTGCCATCGAGCGTGGAGATCGGCCCGGGCCAGCGCGGGTTCAGCCTGGCCGAAAGCGAACTCGGCATCTATGCCAACATCGATCCGTATTTCTACGGAGGGCTGAATTATTCCATGCACCCCGACAATACCGCGTCGGTGGAAGAGGCGTTCATCCAGACGATCGCGCTATCCGGTGGCTTGACCGCCAAAGCCGGACGGTTCTTTTCGGGCATTGGTTATCTCAATGCGCAACACGCGCACGTCTGGGATTTCACGGACGCGCCGCTCGCCTACCAGGCGTTCCTCGGCACACAGTTCGGCGATGACGGCGTGCAAATAAAATGGCTGGCGCCCACCGATACGTTTCTCGAGTTCGGTGCCGAGCTTGGCCGCGGACGTTCCTTCCCCGGCAGCGATCGCGACAAGAACGGTTCCGGCGCCGGTACGGTGTTCGCGCACGTTGGTGGCGATATCGGCACGAGCCACAGCTGGCGCGCGGGNGTTTCGGTGCTGGGA
>JGI1358J11329_10003064_pt1 | contig 12589 bp, 12 predicted proteins | sample Subgroupgradi54m_FD_11329 | JGI IMG/M metagenome (IMG submission 11329)
GTGTTTCCTGCTATTAATTTGCTTCCATCGGTAGTTAATATGTTAAATGAACCAATATCGTCATTTTCTGAGAGGCTGCGAAAAGCTAATTTTTGCACAGATTTATTTTCAAGATTAACTGAGAGTAATATTGATTTTGAACTCTTGTCAGGAATCTTGAAAATAAATGCACGCTTGTTATTTTTACTAACACTAATTTGTAAAGTTGTAGAATTTGGATTTGAAATATCGAGTGGTATCTTGCTTGTGCTTGTAAAACCATTGTTTAAATATTCGTATATTTTTAAATATGGTGAAGTAGAAGAATCAACAACCAAAATAAATGATCCGTCATATGAAATTCCTGCAGTTGTTGAATTGCTAAAACATGAAATACTGTCACATTTCGGCAAAAAGCTTATAGTTTCTGCATAAATTGACTGAGAAAATATGAACAAACATATAAAACAAAATAAATTGCTCAAGGCCAATTTTATAAATGGCTTTTTTGAATTTTTCATTTATTTATTTTTAATATTTCTGATCTAAAAACTATTACTTCTCTAAGTCCTCAGTTAACGATTTACCCATATAATAATCCTACTTATTAAGGATATTTAGAAATATTTTGATATGATTAGGGGTAATTATCTTTAACCCCTAAAAAATAGGGGTTTCCCTACTTTCTTGGAAGTAATGTTTCTGGATTTGTTACTGAAGGGCAATCTTCCGGACAATAAAACTATTCTTCTGTAACTATAATTCCACCGGTAATTTGATCACGAAGCCCAAAGCTTGGGTGATTTGGTGTTAATTTATCTCCTGTGAAAATTATTGTTCTTGGACCAGAAGGAGTACCTGGTGCGCAGGTAATATCAAATTTTATGCCTGGGATTTGATCACCTTCTTTTGTTAATTCTTGAGAGGCTGGACATCTTGGATCTTTTTTGCATATATGTGTCTCACTATCTGTACAATCAGCACACTCAACAATTGGAGTAATTGGTATATGCTGATCAATAGCATTGCTTATAGTAATTCCTGATCCACTGACAGATAGTGTGCCAAAGTTAACAGTAATATTGTCTCCCCACAGAAGAACCCCTTTTTTTGTTTCTCCAGTCATTATTTTTATGGGTAAAAGAGATGTACCCTGTCCAGAAGCCAGATAATCTGTTTCTGTAAAAGAAAGCGTTTGTGAGTTTATATTAAAAGCTGTGTCCGGGTTTTCTTTTACTTCTATATTTGCAGTGGTTTTTTTTGTTGGTGTAATAATTGTTGACGTAGGTAAAACTGTAGTTGTGAATCCTATTTGTGCATTGTTGGCAAATGAGTTTAATACAAAATCAGGTTTTTTTGATGCACTGTCCAATGGTTCAGCATAAACGGTATAGCTCCCTTGTGGAACTGCATTTATTTCATATTGTCCAAAAAGATTTGTAATTGTACCTGCTACAGGTTCGCCTGTGGTTATATCTTCAAGAACTACATGAGCTCCTAAAACCGGGTTTCCATTTAAAATTACTTTTCCAGAAAGTGTTCCACTAGTAGCTTGAAGTACTGGTGTATTCGGGTAAATATTTGCAAGTCCAATCTTATCGTCATTTGTAAGTGAATATCTCACCATATCTGTAGGCACTCTGCTATTTGCATCAGTTACTATAGCTGATGGTTCAAGTCCAAGTGTTCTGCTAATGCCTTTGACTGCAAACTCAACAATTTCACCAACACCAAGTTTACCTGAACAGTTTTTGCCTGCAATTTTAGCATCAAACCCACCTTCTTTAATAATTGGATTGGAAACCCCTCCAATTTTAAAAGCACCTTCTGTAGTAAAAAATGCTAGACAAGGATCATTCGATGGGTCAAAAATACAATCTGCATCAAGTATTGTGCCAGGTTTTACCATTAGCGCTTCATTCATAAAAACAATATTTGATCCCCTGGAATAATTAACTATAGTGAAAATTGAAGTTTGTGCTGGTACTCCGTCGGGAGGCTGGCTTGCACGAAAAGTTATAACATTTATCCCGTCTTCTGTATCTGCCTGAGCACTTGTAAGTTTTAATGGTGCAAACATTATAGTAGCGATATTAATATCTTCAAAAAGCATAAGAGCTTCCTGGATGGAATTTAAAAATGCAGTATTTGAAATAGGAAGCTGTACATCTTCTGAAGATTTTGTTACTACTTCAGAAGTGTTTATTTCAAACTGTATATTTAATGGATTGGCTTGTCTTGCTTCTATTATGGTAAGTTGGGTTGGAAGCTTATTTCTTTTCCCCTTGATTTTTTTATTGGCGATTTTATTGTTTTTAATTGTATTTAATATGTTTGGAATCTCTTTTGCAGAAACCGATTTGTCCCCAAGCACAAGGTCAGTAATTCTTACAAATGCACAGGATTTTTGTGGAATTAGAATCAGTGTTAAAAACACTAATATTATTGGTATGGTTCTCTTCATTTTTGTTTTCCTTTGTATGTGAGAATAAATTTATTATTTTTAAGTTCAATGGATCTTAAATTTTTGAACATATCAAGTTCTTGCCCGTATATCACTCCATTGTTTGAAAGGCTAAAAACATTTTTTTGTTTTCTAATATTTTCTTCAAGAAGAAAAATGGCATCTTGCTTGACTGGAATATAATTAGGCGAAACTGATGATTTGATTACTATTCCTCTTTCGGGGAAGTCTGCACCCAGGATTTTTAATGTTACATACTTTGATTTTTCAATATCAGGGATTTTATAGAACCATTTTTTTATTTTTAACTTATATTCAGTAATCCAGTAACCGTTTGTTTTCTTTACTTCTTTCTTGATTATTTCTCCAAGAACAATTGCTTGATAATTTTTTGTTGTGTTAAGTGTTAATGGTTTTGAATAAGCTACAGTTTTAAATTCAAAAATCAAACATGCTGCTAGCAATGTAAAAATTAAAATTTGAAATTTTAAAATTCTCATTCAAGGAATATTAAAACCTTTTATTGAGTAATTGAACAGTACTTATAACTAAACCTAAAGTAAAAGCCTGAATTATTTTATTCTTGAGTCTGTGAGCTTGGGCAGACATTAATTGGTTTTTTATTGCTTACATATTCCAGAACTACTTCTTTATCACCAACTGAAAAAGAAGTGCCGCAGCCGCATGATTTTGTAGCATTTGGATTTGAGAAGGTAAATCCCTTGCCGTTTAATCCACCCTGGTAATCAAGCATAATTCCATTTAAATACAATGCACTTTTTGGATCAATAATTACTTTTATACCTTCATTTTCTGAAACAAAATCATTTTCTTTAATTTTGTCAAACTCCATATGATAAGAAAGTCCTGAACATCCACCGGCAAGGAGACTTAGCCTAACTCCATCTGTATCTTTCTCCTGCCCAATAAGTTTTTTTATCTCGCTTTTAGCACTTTCAGAAAGATTAACAATTTCTACACTTTTATTAATTTTTTCCATTCTTTTCCTGATTACATTGATTTTACTACTTATAAAATTAACCTTTAATTAAATTATACCCACAAAATCTGAATCTTGACAAATCTTTCAACATTTGAGGTATAATACCAGTATCTATTCAAGGCAACTGAGGAATAGTAACTAAAAGGTTTTGTGTGATTTATTCACCAAAACCGATCAAATGAAAGGGATTGACCAATAAAAGCCCGAGCTTGTCGAGGGCTATATAAAATGAAAATAACAGCACAAGAAGAATATGGTTTAAGGTGCCTTTTACAAGTGGCCCAACTTACATTAAAGAATGAATTAGCATCTCTAGATGATATTGCTAAAGCTGAACATATTACCCCTGATTATGCTGCAAAATTAATGTCAATCTTAAGGCAGGTAAATCTTGTTGAAAGTGTACGTGGAAAAAATGGTGGTTACAAATTAACCAATCCACCTGAAAAAATCTATCTTGATGAAGTAATTCGGACATTAGGTGGTGAAATATTTGAAACTGAATCATGTCAGCAATTTACAGGTAATGATTCAAAATGTATTCATATAAGTTGCTGTTCAATTAGGTCTGTATGGTTATCTGTTTCAACTATTTTATTTGATATTTTTAAACAAATTACATTAAAAGACCTTTTGGAAAGAGAAGATGTTCTGACAAAATATTTAAAAAAAGAATTAAGTATTAGTATTTAAAAATTATAAGGAGACGGTAAGAAAAACAAAAATATTTTGAATGTTGAGAAAAAAGTCAAGTATAATAAAGCAGAGTTGAAATGTAAGAAATTATTGATATTAAAAGGAGATGAAAAAGACAATGGCAGAGTTATTAAATATAAAAGATTTGCATGTAGAAATTGAAGGAAAAAAAATATTGCATGGTTTAAATCTAAAAGTTAATTCTGGTGAAGTTCATGCTGTTATGGGGAGAAATGGTTCAGGGAAAAGCACCTTTTCAAATACTTTAATGGGACATCCAGCTTATAAGATTACTAAGGGTCAGTTTGAGTTTGCCGGCACTGTAATAAACAATCTTAAGACAAATGAGAGAGCAAAGCTTGGCTTATTTCTTGGTTTTCAGTATCCGCTCAGTATTCCGGGTGTAACTGTTGCAAACTTTTTAAGACAGGCAAATAAAGCTATTAAAGGTGATTCTGTTTCGCCAAAAGAATTTAGAAAAATGCTTTATGAAAAAATGGATGATCTTGAAATCGATCATGCTTTTGCAACCAGATATGTAAATGATGGTTTTTCTGGTGGTGAAAAAAAACGAATGGAAATTTTACAGATGGCAATGCTTGAACCAAAACTTGCTATTTTAGATGAACCTGATTCTGGTCTGGATATTGATTCTCTAAAGCTTGTTGCAGAAAGTATAAATAAATTTAAAAAGAAGAATCCTGATGTAAGTGTTTTATTGATTACTCACTATCAAAGAATACTTGACTATATAAAGCCTGATAAGGTTCATGTATTTGTGGATGGAAATATAGTAGAGTCTGGGGGTCCTGAATTGGCTCTGGAATTGGAAAAGAAAGGGTATGATTGGCTAACTGTCGTTAAATAATAATAGGGGAAAAACAATGGCACTAGAACTTAATAATAATGAATATCAATATGGGTTTCATGATTCAGAAGAAAATTATGCCTTTAAATCAGGGAAGGGTCTTACAAAAGACATTGTCCTTAGTATTTCTAAAATGAAAAATGAGCCTCAGTGGATGACTGAGTTCCGTTTAAAGGCACTTGAAATTTTTTACAAAAAGCCAATGCCAAAATGGGGAGATACTAAGCTATTAGGTGAAATAGATTTTGAAAATATTTTTTACTATGTAAAGTCTACTGAAAAACAGGGGAAAAATTGGGAAGATGTTCCAAAAGAAATTAAAAATACTTTTGACAGGCTTGGAATTCCTGAAGCTGAAAGAAAGTTTTTAGCCGGGGTATCAGCACAGTATGAATCAGAAGTTGTTTATCATTCCCTTAGAGAAGATTTAAAAAAACTTGGTGTTATTTTTCTGGATATGGATACTGCTTTGCGTGAGCAACCTGATATTGTTAAAAAATATTTTGCTACAATCATTCCATCAGAAGATAATAAATTTGCAGCATTAAATAGTGCTGTCTGGTCGGGTGGATCATTTATTTATGTCCCGCCAAATACACAGGTAGAAATACCGCTTCAGGCATATTTCAGAATAAACACTGAAAACATGGGACAGTTTGAAAGGACTTTAATAATTGCTGATGAGGGGAGTTCAGTTCATTATATAGAAGGCTGTACTGCTCCTACTTACAGTTCAGATTCACTGCACTCAGCAGTTGTAGAACTTATTGCACTTAAGGGTGCAAAAATTAGATATACCACTATTCAAAACTGGTCCAAAAATGTTTATAACCTTGTAACCAAGCGTGCAGTTGCCCATGAAGATGCTGTAGTTGAATGGCTTGATGGAAATATGGGTTCTAAACTTACCATGAAGTACCCTTCAATTTATCTTGTGGGTGAAAGAGCTCATGGTGAAGTGGTTTCAGTAGCACTGGCAAGTGGAAGTGATCAGCATCAGGATGCAGGTGCAAAAATAGTCCACGTTGCTCCAAATACTACTTCGGTAATTATCTCAAAATCAATTTCAAGAAATGGTGGAAGAGCCAGCTACCGCGGTCTTTTAAAGGTACATAAAGGTGCAACAAATGTTAAGTCAAGTGTTAAATGTGATGCACTAATGTTAGATGAACATTCACGATCAGATACTTATCCGACTATGGAAATTGATGAAAAAGGAGTTCAGATAGAACATGAAGCAACGGTAAGTAAGATAGAAGACGAAAAACTTTTTTATCTTATGAGTCGTGGTATTTCGGAAGAGCAAGCAAAACTCATGATAGTAAATGGTTTTATGGAAGTGTTTGTAAAAGAACTTCCTATGGAATATGCAGTAGAACTTAATAGATTGATCGAGCTAGAAATGGAAGGTTCTATAGGATAACGAGCTGGCGTATGGGCGAACTGGCGATACGGCAAAAAAAATGACTGCAGTAAAAGTAAAACCTGATATTGCTGAGAAGGTAAAAGAACTTTCTCTACTAAACAAAGAACCAGAAGAGCTCTTGAAAAACAGACTTTTTGCTTTAGAAGCTTATAGTAAGGCAACTCTTCCTGATAGAGTAAGTCATTTGTGGAAATATACAGATCCATCATTATTTACAGTTGATGTGAATAATGTTGAGGTTAACAATTCAAAAATTGAATTTAACTTTGATGCTGAGTTGATAAGTAAAGGATTAATTATTTCTAATTTAAACACAGCTATTAAAAATCACAACGAATTAATTGATAAATATTTTAGTAAACTTCTATCTCCAAATCTAGATAAAATTACACTTTTAAATCTGGTACTTTGGTCTAATGGTTATTTTATATATATTCCCAAAGGTTTAAAAGTTGAGAAGCCAGTAATTGTTAAATCAACTATTGAGAAGTCCTGCTTCAATGCAGAAAGAGTGCTAGTAGTGCTTGATGAAGATTCTTCCATTAATCTTATTCATGAAGTTATGTCAAAGGAAGCTGATGTAATTTCAAATAACAATATTTCAGAAATATTTCTCAGTAAAGGTGCCAAACTAAACTATTTAAGTGTTAATTTAAGTGGAAAACAAACCACAGGTCACTATTCTCAAAAAGTGTCTTTCGAGCAAAACTCTGAACTGTCAAATCTTATAGTTGCTTTTGGCGGTAAACTTTCAAAAGCAGATATAAATCTTTTTATGAACGGTGAAAAATCTAAAGCTTCTATCTATGGAATTGTTATGGGTGATAGTAATCAGAAATTTGATCATCATACAACTATAAATCATAACTCTTCATATACAAGCTCCATGTTGGATTTTAGAGTAGCTCTTAAAGATAAAGCACAATCTGCATACACCGGTAATTTAAAAATTGCTCATGAAGCTTTAAAGTGTAATGCTGTTCAGGAAAATAGAAATTTGCTTCTTTCTGAAGGAGCAAAGACAGAATCAATTCCAGAACTTGAAATTTTGACTAATGATGTAGAAAAATGTAGCCATGGGGTTACTGTGGGGCAGGTAGACAAAGATCAAATTTACTATTTAATGTCACGTGGATTGACTAGTAATGAAGCTGAAAAGATGATCATAGAGGGCTTTTTAGAACCAACAATTTCAAAAATACCAGATGAAAACCTGTGTGGAGAAGTCAGAGCGCATGTTCAGAAAAAGCTTATGACTTTGTAGGATCTGAGAATCTGTTTAGCTGAATAAATCATGACAACAAAAACTAAAATTAAAAAATCAGAAATTAAAGTTGGTCAGGCAAAATCTTATACATTTGGTGATGAAAAAATTATAGTTTGTAATATTGATGAAAGCTATTTTGCTCTTAGTGATATCTGTTCTCACGATAATGGAGAGCTAGTTTCCGGTGAATGCAGTCTCATTGAAAATTGTCAGATAGAATGTCCAAGACATGGTGCAAGATTTGATGTTAAGACGGGTGAGGCGAAAAAAATGCCTGCTGTTGCACCGATTAAAACATATAAGGTAAATGTGGTCGGTGATGAGTTAGAAATAGAAATAGAGGTGGGTTAATTTATAGGGGCATACCCGCGTGTTTGCCCAATTAAAAAAATGTTTGATGTAAATAAAATAAGAAAAGATTTTAAAATTCTCAATCGTAAAATATGGGATGGTAAACCTCTCATTTATTTAGATAATGCTGCTACTACTCAAAAACCAAGAGTGGTCATTGATTCTCTTGTAAACTACTATGAAAATTACAATGCAAATATTCATAGGGGTGTCCATAAGCTGGCTGAAGAAGCAACTGATGCTTATGAAGAGGTTAGAGAAAAAGTAAGAGCTTTTATAAGAGCTACATCTGATGCTGAGATAATTTTTACAAGAAATACTACAGAATCAATTAATTTGCTTGCGTATTCGCTTGGAGAAAGCATTGTAAATGAAGGTGATGAAATATTACTTTCAGAAATGGAACATCACTCAAATATAATTCCTTGGTATTTGCTAAGAGAAAGAAAAAAAATAATTATTAAATTTATTCCTATTACTGACAGTTATGAGCTAGATTATAATGCGTTTAAAAAATTAATAACAAATAAAACAAAAATAATATCTATTACACATAAATCAAATGTGTTGGGAACCGTGAATGATGTTAAGAAAATTAAAAATCTTGTAGAGGCTTGCTATGGCAAGCCTCTACTGATTGTTGATGCTGCTCAATCTGTTCCTCACATGAAGGTAGATTTTCAAGATTTAGGATGTGATTTCCTTGCATTTTCATCACATAAAATGTGTGGACCTACTGGTGTGGGAGTATTAGTTGGTAAAAAAGAATTACTTGAAAAGATGCCCCCATTTTTAGGTGGTGGTGAAATGATTAAAAAAGTGACATTTGAAGGATTTACTCCAAACGATGTTCCGTGGAAATTTGAAGCTGGTACACCAAATATAGCTGATGTAATAGCTTTTGGAGCAGCAATTGATTATATTGAAAACATTGGAATTGAAAGTATTTATAAACATGAACAGGAGCTCACATCCTATGCTGTAAATAAACTCAAACAATTTGAATTCTTAAAAATATATAACCCGCTGATTTTTAATACTCAAAGCTCATCCGGGGCTGGAATAGTTACTTTTAGCAATCCTGTTGTACACCCTCATGATATTGCAACTATAGTTGATCAGTATGGTGTAGCTATAAGGGCAGGACATCATTGTGCTCAGCCACTTATGAAAAAGTTAAATATTTCTTCTACGGCAAGAGCAAGTTTTTATTTTTATAATATAAAAGAGGAAATCGATTTGTTTGTAGATGCATTAGAAAAAGCATTTGAATATTTTGAAATAGGAGCATGCAAAGAATTAAAAAAGGTAGAGACGTTGCAGCGCAATGTCTCAGAGGCTAAGAGGGGATGATATGGTCAGTGCAATGATGGATAAATCGGTACCACAACTCAATGAACTCTATAAAGAAATAATTCTTGAGCATTATAGGCATCCGTATGGCAGAATTCCATTGGAAAGGGTGGATTATCACGCAGAGGGAATGAACCCTCTTTGTGGAGATGAAGTAAATCTTTCTTTGCAGTTAAAAGATGGAAAAATAGAAAAAGTTCATATGGAAGGTCATGGTTGTTCTATAAGTGTTGCATCCGGATCAATGCTTGCCAGTTTGATTGAAGGAAAAAGTATTAATGAAGCAAAAGAATTATCTAATCTTTTAAAAAACATCATGCATGATAAAGTTAGTGATAATGATCTGGAGAAAATTGATATTGGAGATTTAGAGTCTTTAACTGGTGTTAAAAAATTTCCCGTGAGAATTAAATGTGCATTGCTTCCATGGATGACTTTTGAAGAAGCAATGGCTGGTCATGAACATATAGAAATATCGTAATATAACTGTAGGGGCAAGATTTATCTTGCCCTGCTAATAAAAAGAGGTGAATATAATGGAGACAATTAAATTAACAAAAGAACAAGTAATGGAAGCCCTAAAACCAATTCAGGATCCAGAATTAAGCATAAGCATTGTTGATCTTGGTTTAATTTATAATGTAGATTTTCAAAATGAAGGAAAAAAAATTGTAGTAGAAATGACATTGACAAGTCCTGGATGTCCTGTAGGACCACAGCTTATGGCTGCTGTTCATACAAAAGCAGCAGGCATACCTGGGGTTAGTGATGCTGAAGTAAAGCTTGTTTGGACGCCAAAATGGGACCCAAAAATAATGGCATCAGAGGAAGCTAAAGATCAATTGGGGATTTTTTGAGATACGTAATATCATGATAAATTTTTCTGTTAAATTTTTATCTTGAATAGAGAAGAATTCGGTAAAATAATTAAGTTAGTATAATAGTTAAGAAATTTTAAATTATAAATGCTAACAATTCTTACGCATTCACAAAGATAGGATTTGTCCGATTTACTCGGTAAATCCGATCAAGCGAAAAAGGTTGATCAAAGGAAGCCCGAGCTTGTCGAGGGCTATAAAAAATGTCACATAAAAATAACATAATAGTAAGAATAGCAGGTGCAGCTGGTGATGGCATACAGTCTACCGGTGAGCTTCTTGGTAAAACCTGTTCACGTATGGGTTTGCATGTTCTGGCATATAATTCTTTCCAGTCTGCAATTCGTGGTGGTCATGTCTGGCTACAAATGGCAATTGGTCCTGAGAAACAATATGACCACGGTGAAGAACCTGAAGTTGTTTTGCTTTTTAATAAAACTTCGCCGGCAGTTCATGTGCCTGATGTTAAATCTGGCGGCATTGTATTTTATAATGCAGGCACCATAAAAAAAGAAGAAATAGAATCTATTCGTTCTGATGTTAATTACTATGGTTTGGATTTTAAAGCTATGGTAGATGCAGCAAAGCTAACTGATGTAAACCCAGTAATGATTAATGTTATGCTTGCTGGTGCTTTAGTACAAACTCTCAACCTTGACACCAAAGTTACATTAGAGTTTATTAAAGACAAATTTCTTAAAAAAGGTGAAAAAGTAGTTGAACTAAATCATGCAATATTTAATCTTGGTTTTGAATGGACAAAAGCAAACACTAAACCACTTGAATTAAAACTTAAAGGTGATAATAAGCCTAAACTTTTTATGTCTGGTAATGATGCTATAGGAATGGGTCTTGTGGCTGGTGGACTTAAATTTTATGCTGCTTATCCAATGAGTCCGGCAACTGGTATTCTTCACTATCTTTCTACTTTGGCACATTCAGATAAATTGATTATTAAACAGGTAGAAGATGAGCTTGCAGCTATTAATTGGGCTGTTGGTGCTGGACATGCTGGTGTACGTGCAGCTACCGGAACTGCCGGTGGTGGTTTTTGCCTTATGGTAGAAGGTGTTGGGCTTGCTGCTATGGCAGAAGTTCCTGTAGTTACTGTGTTAGTTCAGCGAGGTGGCCCATCTACTGGAGTTCCTACTAAAATTGAACAAGCAGATATTAGCTTAGCGATGGGTGGTAATGGAGAATTTCCTAGATTTATTCTTGCTCCAAAAGATCTGGAAGATTGTTTTTATCAAGCTGTTCGTGCACTTAACATTGCTGAAAAATATCAAGTACCAGTTATATTAATGAGTGATTTCTTTTTATCTGAGCATTTTGGAACTGTAGATGATTTAGATTTTTCTAAAATTAAAATTGAACGTGGGAAGCTTACGACTGAATGGAATGGGAAAAGTAATGAAAAATATAAGCGTTATGCTTATACTGAAGATGGTGTATCACCAAGAGTACGCCCTGGAACTCCTGGTGCAATGCATCTAGTGGTAAGTGATGAGCATAATGAATATGGGCATCTTATGTCTGATGTGGAAGCTGGTTTGCCTCATGCTCGTGAAGCACGTATAAAAATGCATGCTAAGCGTATGCGTAAAGTAGAGCTTATGATTGAAAACGATGATGCCAAGCCGCCCATACTTGAAGGAGATATAAACGCTAAAACTACTTTTGTTACATGGGGTTCTACTTATGGTTATGTTAAATCAGCCATGATGTTACTTGAAAAAGAAGGTGTAAAAACAAACCATTTACATTTCACAGATATTTATCCTCTTCCTCGTGAAAAAACCCTTGCATTACTTAAAAAGTGTAAACGTTTAATATCTGTAGAGGCTAATATGTGTAATTCATTATGCCGTCAAATTCTTACTGAGACTGGATTTGAAATTACAGAGCATATTAATCGCTGGGATGGAGAACCGTTTACTGGTGAGTATATAGTAAATGAATTAAAAAAAAAGTTTGCACCTAAAAAGCAATTAGCAAATGTATAGTAGGGGCATACCAATGTGTTTGCCCAATGAAAAGGAAAACAATGACAATAAACATAATCGACAGAAAAGATAGACCAGCACTAGATCCTAAAGAATTCAAAGGAGATGTGCATCCTGACTGGTGTCCGGGTTGTGGTGATTTTGGTGTGCTTAACTGCTTACAACGTGCGTTTGCTGAGCTGGGTATTCCACAGCATGAAATAGCAGTGATTTCAGGAATTGGTTGTTCATCTAATTTGCCTGGTTTTATAAATACTTATGGTATGCATACGCTGCATGGCAGATCTTTACCAAACGCTCA
>JGI1358J11329_10003072_pt1 | contig 12573 bp, 16 predicted proteins | sample Subgroupgradi54m_FD_11329 | JGI IMG/M metagenome (IMG submission 11329)
GCCGGGAAAAATAGCATCATAAAAACAAGATACTTCATACCCACCATCATACGCGTTTATTTGCATTCCGACCAGCGAGTCGCTACAATTATATATATGAAAAAACTGCACAAACATGATGAGCCCCTCGTAAGTGGCATCTTCGGAGGAATCGGCGAGTGGATGGAGGTTAGCCCGGGAATATTACGTATCGGATATATCATTCTCGCAGTCATCACCGGCATTCTTCCCGCAATTCTTCTTTATTTTATTGCACACTTTTTGATCTCCAAGAAACCTCATCAATAAAAACAAAAAACTCCGTGGTGCTCACGGAGTTTTTTCTTGTTCAAACTTTTCTTTTTTTCCAACAAGAAAGAAGATTATCATTGCCACAATCGCCCCGAGCGTATCTGCAAGCATGTCTTTTTGTGCATCCCAAATATCCCCCTGACTTCCCAAGTATGCCGCACCTGCAAGCGGGTCACTGTTTGCCGCATAAATCCATTCAATAACCTCATAACTCATCGCAATGGTTGCAATCGCAAAAATCGGATAAGTAATGAGCAGGAATTTATTTGCAACAAGTCGTTTCATCCAAATCCACTCTGCCATCGCATACGCATAAAACCCAACAGAGAAATGTGCAATACGGTCAAAATGATCACGTTCAAATCCAAAAAAATTCGTCACCCAATCAAATGGCACACGCTCAAAAGTATAATGCCCGCCGATAGTGTGCAAAAAGATAAGCACACTCATGAACGCATACGCGGTATTGGAAAAACGAACCCCCCGCACATAAAGCAAAAGTAATACTCCCACAATAATCCACACGGTAAGATTTTCCACAAACCATGTCGCACGATCATAAGGCGCAATCGCAAGAACGCCACAAAGAATGAGGTAAGCGACAAAAAGAAAACTGAGAAACTTTTTTGATGGGTTCATGTTCATAATTGGAAGTTTTTTTAAACTTTCAGAATCGGATGCAATTTCGAATTTTTCTTGTCGGGAGTGTTTGAGAGGGCGTATGTTTTATACGTCCACCAAACCTTTCGGCAAGAAAAATTCAAAGTGCGCCGATTATATTCCGGAATAAACTTTCACAATTTGGATGTCATTTCAATTTTTGAGCTCGGTTGATGTCTGAGTGGACAGAGGTCTTCTCTGTTCGCCAGACTCAATCGAGATACAAAAATTGAAGGACGCCAAATTTGGAAGTTTAGGAAGTTTAATTGATGTCGATGGCGTTAATGGTAACGGGCGTCTCTGGTCGATCCCCGGGGAGTGTCTTTACTTCATCAATGCTCATCACCACATCAAGTCCTGAAGTTACTTCGCCAAAAATTGTATAGAGTGGCGGAAGTGGGTAGTCTGCGGCCATAATAAAGAATTGACTACCATTCGTATTTGGACCGGCGTTTGCCATTGCGAGCACGCCCGGCTTGTATCCCTTCTGATAAATTGCGCTCGATGCAACAATTTCATCTTCAAACTTATACCCAGGACCTCCCGTGCCCCAGCGTCCCGCCTGTGCATCATCTTTGGAAAGCGGATCACCTCCTTGAATCATGAAGCCTTTGATCACACGGTGAAAGCGTGTTCCATTGTAAAATCCCTCTTTTGCGAGCTTTTCAAAATTTGCCACAGTTTTTGGCGCATCAGTGTCATAAAACTTCACGGTAATATCCCCCATTGATGTTTTGATAATTGCCTGCTTGGTCGCGACGGTTGCAGGTGTCGCCTCTTTTGAGGTTGGCGCCACAGAGGTTGTTGTCGCTGTTGTTGATGCGGTTGTTTGTTCTTGGTTGCTCATAGTTGTTTTTGTTATTGGTGCGGGCGTTCCCATTTTTGGAAATCCATCACCGGTAAGGAAAAAAAGTGCGCCAGCAATCGCTACAATAACGATACCACCACCGATAATCCATGTTGTTTGATTCATAGTACTATACTTTATTCACTATTAAGTAGCCTCCAGTATAACATTTTCCCAAAAAGACCTCCAAGCACCTAATCATTTGCGAATACATTTTTCATGGTATAATTCCAAAGATGAATACGCAGAAAATACTTGTCGTTGAAGACAGTGAGCCGTTACGCCAAATTCTTTCCGAAAAACTCCGCTTGGAGAATTTTGACGTACTTGAAGCAGGTGGAGGTGAAGAAGGCATCAAAATCGCCGAAGAACGCAAGCCCGACATTATCATCACCGACATTGTGATGTTTCCTGTCGATGGACTCGAGATGGCAAAGCGCATTCGGGAGTTTGGTGCATGGGGAAAAGAAGTCAAAATCATCGCACTGACAAATCAGAATTCCAGCGAAGAAGAGAAGCGTCTCGAAACTTTAAACCTTACCGCATACCTCGTCAAAGCCGATACAGGGCTCGATGAAGTGGTAGAGCTCATCAAAGATATTTTTAAAAAGAAAAAATCCTAATACTCAATTATTCTGAATTATTAAAGTCCCTTACTTATGGAAACTCCAACAAAAAAAACAATATTACTTGTGGAAGACGATATCGCACTGCGCAATGTCCTCATCGAAAAACTCACCGACGAAGGATTCAATTTGATTTCTGCAGAAAATGGTGAGGTTGGACTCGAGAAGGCAGTTGCTTCACGCCCTGACCTCATCTTGATGGATATTTTTATGCCCAAAATGGACGGCATCACCATGCTCTCCAAGCTCCGCCGTGCTGACGCATGGGGAAAACATGTGCACGTCATTGTACTTTCCAACTCAACCGACGCGCAAACCATTGCCACCGCAACAGGATTTGGTGCCACTGATTTTCTTATCAAAAGCGAGTGGGGACTCGATCCGCTTGTCGCCCGTATTCGTGAACGCCTCAAAGGATAACCATGAGAGCAGTTGCGGGAGGTATCGTATGGAATCCTAAACGTGGCGTTGTCGTAGTGAACCAGCATCACAATTCATGGTCGCTCCCCAAGGGTCATATCGAAAAAGGTGAAACACCTCTTCTCGCCGCACTCCGCGAAATCGAAGAAGAAACAGGCATCCCTCAATCTGCACTTTTACTCCAAGGAAAACTTGGCGAGTACGAACGCACGCATATTAAGAAAAATCCTGATGATCCGACCGAACCCGAAGGAACTGAGCTCCGCCACATAAGTATTTCTTTTCACCACCAGCTACGAAACACTCCATCCCAACGACAAAGAAAACCCCGAAGCACGCTGGGTGTCCATCGATGAAGTAAGTACCCTCCTCACCCACCCCAAAGACAAAGAATTTTTTGAATTAATAAAATCAAAAATTGCGGTATAATAGACTTGTTCTCGAATAACATTTCGTCCAATTTCCCAATTTTTTGGCTGTAAAATATTTTACACAACCGCACTGTAGCCAAGCTACAGCTTGTTGCGAAAAATATTTTTCGCTCAAAAAATCAAAAAATTGATCCGAAAGCTTATTCGAGAGCAAGTCTAATTAAATTATGGAAAATCTCTATCAACAAGAACATCATTTCACTCCCCCACCTCACGAAATTCCTGATCGTGAAGTGGCGCGTGAAATGCTCCACGAAGACGGTCAACTCATCAAAAATGACTTACAGATGTCACTTTTTAATGCAGTGCATCGTGAGGAGTATCAGGCGTACAATGACACCACTCCTGCATTTCTTGAGTGGATAAAATACAATGCAGCGGAGTTTGAAAAATTTTTTGACCACTATCGTTTCACTGCACCAGAGAAACTCGTCGAGTGGTACCAAGAGTTAAATGACAACGATGAGCTCAACGACGCGGATTTCATTCAAACATGGATGGACTTCAAACTAAACTACCACAAGTCGATTCAGTGATTTAAAAAGAAAAACGCGCACATGATGCAATGTGCGCGTTTTGGACGCTAGTAACGCTTGTGAACAATTGTGGGCACGGAGAAAGTTGAGGATTCCTTCCCGTGACAAAACCCTGCTAGAAAGATTCGTGCAAAAAGCTGTTCTATTTCAGCTCCCTGCATGGCATCATTTAGCCCCATCAAAGCATCCAAAGTGGTGGCAAGGCGACAATCACCGTAAATTCCCACCCGTCCCTCATCGGCAACTTCAACTTCATAAACGCCAATGGTTGTAGGGGTTCCTTGTAATTTTGCTTCTGCCAAATCGATAGCCCCATGCGGAAAAAAAACCTCAATCTTTCCTTCTGCTGTCTTGTCGACAACAAAAAATAGTTTTGCATTTGTTGCCTTGCTTGCAGTGTTCATTTTTCTATCCACCTTTCGATAAAATTAAGAAAAAATACCAGAGAACATTCAGGTAAATTTATACCACGTATCTAAAAAATAGGCAAGAAAAAAACCAGCGCACTTTTGGCGTTGGTTTTTCTTTCCCCATAGGACTTGAGCAAACGGATGAGATTCGTGTTTTTAATGTGCTTTGTAGCCTAAACCTTCGATCTCTTTGACAATCGCTTCTTTGGTTGTTTTCTCATCATCGTATTCCCAATCACCATTTTTTGCATCGTAGGAGACAAAAACTTTTTGTACTCCGTCGACACCTTCAGTGACCATTTGGATACCTGTGGCACATGCGCCACAGTGCATTCCCTCAATATCCATGTGTAATTTTTGCATCACCATAATTTTTGTTTTGCAATATGACTTGTAAATTGAGCGAATTTCTTTGTTGTCGCTAATAAATTCATGAGGACAGTACATGAGTACAGCCCTCATGAATTTATTAGCTCCGCCTCGAACTTCATCTCAATTTCCAAGTCTACGTTAAGTGGTTAATTGTTGATTTTTTAATTCTTAATTTCTATGCTTTCGCATTTGCTTCTTCTGCTGCCGTGGTTTTCATGATCTGCTTCTCTATTGGTGGAACATAACTCTTGAGTGTCAGTGAATTCATCACCACCGAAATTGAGCTGAATGCCATCGCAAATCCTGCAATCTCAGGGCGGAGTGTCGCCTGCGAGAGATTAAGTATCGGCTGTCCGAGCCAACCCATCTTCCCCGTAAGTGCAATAACCCATGGCGCTGCGTGACCAGCGGTTTGTGTCACCATAAGGTGCGCACCTGCAGCAACAGGAATTGCAACCACGTTGTAGAAGAATGCCCAGAAAAGATTTTGCCACACTTTCACAATTGTTTTTGAAGAAAGCTGAATTGCCGTTGCAACATCGCGCAAATCATCCTTCACGAGCACAATCTCACCCGTCTCAATGGCAACATCAGTTCCTGAGCCGATCGCAATACCGAGATCCGATTGTGCGAGCGCAGGAGAGTCATTGATACCATCACCCACCATCGCCACTTTGAGTCCTTCAGCTTGAAGCTTCTTAATGTTGTCGGCTTTTTCCTGAGGAAGCACCTCTGCAAGGAATCGGTCGATGCCCACCTGCTTTGCAATCGCTGCGGCAGTGCGAGGGTTGTCTCCCGTAATCATAATAATAGTCTTACCCATACGCTTCAACTCTTCGATAGCTTCTTTTGCATAAGGCTTGAGTGCATCTGCCATGGCAATAATCGCAATGAGCTTGCCTTCGACCACCATATAGACGGAAGTCTTTGCCTCCTCCTGAAGACGCGTCATCAGCGTATCGTGAGCCTTGGTATCAATACCCAGCGTGTCCATATACTTCTGATTTCCAATTGCAACTTCTTTGCCGGAAATTTTTCCATGAAGTCCCATTCCTGATACTGCCTCGAAATCCTTGGGGTCTTCAATGGTCTTTCCATTTTCTTGCGCCTTCTCAACCACTGCACGTGCGAGCGGATGCTCAGAACCCTTTTCAAGCGAACCTGCGAGAAATACTGCTTCATCAAGTCCAATGTCTGAAGAAAGCATTTCAAAGTCGGTAACAATAGGCTTTCCAATTGTAAGTGTTCCCGTCTTGTCGAATGCAACTGCAGTAATGCGGTATGCCTTCTCAAGGGCCTCGCCACCTTTCAAAATAATTCCAAACTTTGCCGCGCGACCAATACCAACGACAAGTGCGGTTGGTGTCGCAAGTCCCATCGCACAAGGACAAGAAATCACAAGAACTGCAATCATCTTGGTAAGCGCAGGACGAATCTGATCGGGAACAAAGACAAAATACCAGACACAGAACGTGAGCACCGAGAGCACAACAACCGTTGGCACAAAGTATTCACTGATTTTATCGACAAGGTCTTGGATTGGGGCCTTGCGTGCCTGCGCTTCTTCCACCATGCGAATGATCTGATAGAGTAGCGTATCTTTACCAATCTTTTCTGCTTTGATTTTGAGTAATCCTTCTTGATTGATAGTGGCACCGATCACAGGGTCACCCACCGTCTTTGATACAGGGAATGATTCTCCGGTCACCACTTTTTCATCAAGATGCGTCTTTCCTTCAACAATCACACCGTCCACAGGAACCTTCTCACCGGGCTTCACGATGATAACGTCACCAACCGTTAATTGCTCAATAGGGATAGTAAGCTCTTGCCCATTACGGATCACATGCGCCTCTTTTGCCTCAAGTTTCATGAGCTCTTTGATAGCCGCAGATGCGCGACCCTTTGCGAGAATTTCCACATAACGACCGAGCAAAATGAACACGAGTAGTGCTGCGGTTGATTCCCAGAATGGGTGGTCAATATTGAAGAAGAGGAATCCGAGCATTGAATAGAGGTACGCGGCGCTCGTACCAAGTGCAACAAGCACGTCCATGTTTGCCGCACCAACACGAATCGAGGTAAATGAATTGCGGTAGAACTGGTAGCCAATAACGAACTGAATTGGCGTTGTGAGAATCCAATAAATCCAGTTGAGGTCGATGCGAATCGGAGGGTTCGCAGGATTGAGCCCCACAAGCAGTGCAACGAGCTTCATTGGCTGTGCAACGAGCCAGAAGAAATATTGAATACCATATGCAACATGTCCTAAAATCCCTGGAGTGGGAGATGCCGGGACGGAAAGATTCAAAAAGTCAAAGAACTCATGCACGTGATTCAAATTGAACATGTGAATCGCCATGTAGTAGAGGATGATGGGGAACGCAAGAATAAGCGCCGCCTTGAAACGTCGCCGTGCTTCTTCGATTTTTCGTGCATCCTTTGCTTCCTCTTCTTCAAGAGTTGCAGACTCTTCATCGGGGCGAATGAGATCGTACCCGAGTTGATTCATAAATTTGTCGATTGCCACAAGGTCGATCTTTGTTTCGTCGTACTCGATTGCGGTTTTTTCTGCACCAAAAGAAGTGGTGACTGATTGCACTCCAGGCTGCTTGCCGACCAATTTGTCGATAAGCACTGAACACGATGCACAGTGCATACCTTTGACTTTGAGAATTACTTTTTGCATAAGATATTAATGATAAATAAAATTTATTACTGCTTTGGTGTTGCCGTACTTTCCGGAACATCACTTGTCCCCTGCCCTGCAATCGGAGCGGTGTTGTTCATGCAGACATGATCTCCTCGAACTTTGTGCACACAGATGGTGCCGATCTGATCAAAGTGCGTACGCTTATCTCCTTTGTGAATTCCATTTTGCGCAACACCTTCTCCGCATGAGACTGAGCAATAAAACTGGAAGTCGCCCGCTTTCGTGACCACAAATGGTGGCACATCAAGTGTCGCACGTGCGGGGATGCGCTGCGAAACTCCGTACGCATCGATACCAACACCATGATCGTAGTCATCTTCATTGATAAATTTTATCTTGAGCGTATCACCAAGATCAACATCGATCACTTCTGGTGAAAAAGACCATGAGTCCTTAGGAATGGTGACGGTGAGCTCTTTGATGATTCCCGTATCAACAGGCTTTTGAGAATCGGGAAGTAAAAATGTACGGTAGCCAATGCCAACCGCAATGAGACCGATGAGACCGATAAGTAAGATAACGTATTTGTTCATATGAAGTTCAGAAATTATTGAAAGATATTATTGTGGGGTATTCTTTTTCATCACCGGCGGAACTTGGAGATACCTCCAAACTCCGTAGCAGAGTGCCGCCATGATAACAAGTGACACACCGAGCACTGTCCACCATTGTGCAGAAAATGCTTTCATAAGTGCCGCTCCTCCCGCCTGATGCACGTCGGTCACTGGCATGTCTCCGTCATCCACCCCATTGTGTGCCAATGCAACAAATGGGACAGCGGTGAAGAATCCGAGTACGACCAGCGAGGTGATATATTTTGGTGTAATTGTGTGTTTCATATTTAAAGTAAAGAATAAGTTGAAATAAATTTTAATGTGTGTGGGGCATGCTCTCATTGATAACGGCAGGCGGAGGCATAACTCCTGCCTTTGCCGCATCAATCGCTTGAATTGCAGTACCAACCTTCACTGGAGGCTCTGCACCCGCATGAGAATGCGCCTTGAGTCCTTCAAAATTCATAAACCAAAATGGCAAGAAAATCGAGAAGACCGCAATAAGGAGGATTGAGAGTGTGACGTAAAACTTCTTGCGCATACCAAGGACTTCTTCTTCATAACGCTGGCTCGTCTCGTCTCGCAGACCACTCTCTGTACCATAACGCATTCCTTCCTCGATCAAACGACGCTCTTTTTCGAGTACATCAATCTCAGATTCAATGGTCTTAACCCGATCACCTTGTGCACCTTCAGGAATGTGGAGCACCACCTCAAGCCCACGTCGCTCTGTCTCGAGATGGTCGAGCTTGTGCGCCAAGCGTTGCATTTGGAGTGCCGGGGTACCAAGTACGCGTTTCTTTTCTTTTTTATAAAACCACCAAATGGGGAGCAGCCAGAGGAAAACAATGAACCAGTTTCCCCATTCAAGCGGCTGACCAAAGATGCCACGCGAAGTCGCCGGCGCAATTCCATGGACATGAGCAACGGCAGTTGAAAGCTGTGTATTTATTCTTCCCGTAAACCACTCTTCTTGAGTAATCTTTTCGAGGAGATTGTGCTGACCCGAGTTTGTCCACCAATCATGCGAGAAAAGTCCGAGTGTCAAAATAAACCCTGCGACAAAAACCATTGCCCAGCCATTTGCGCGCTCGATCTTTTCTTTGCGTGCGATGAGCCAGTTGAGTCCATTGACCCCAAGTGCCGCGAGCGTTGCGAGGAGCACCAACGGAAGGACGCGACCAAGCGCATGTACCAAGAAAAGTGTCCAACCATAAAAAATATTTCCTGATTGTGCAATTTCGATCAAGATAAGCGGGGTTGCAGGATGAGGACAACCGACGCCCACATTACCAAGAAACATTCCTAAAAGAAATGCTTTTGCATAATCTTTGCGCTTCTGGATAAAATCGGGAGCAGAGCCGGTATACGAAGGCATGTGAAATTTGAGTAGCCCAATTTCGCCGAGTGCAAATGTGTAAGCAAATATTCCTGCAAAGAAATAGACCCAATTCTTTATACTTTCCCCACCTGCACCTAAAAATGAGATGCCAAATTTACCGAGCGCACCCACAACCGCTCCATAAGTAGAGAGCATAAGTGCAACACCGAGACCAAAAGAAAGCGCCATACCGAGCCCTTTTGCAAGACCCTTTCCCATTGAAAGCGGGACAATGACAAACGCAAGTGGGAGCGTACATGGAAGCACGATCATGGTGAGTCCTGCCGCAAAAGAGAAAAGATACCACCCGAGCGTACCAATATTGTCCCCACCTGCCGCGCCCACGCTTGGAGCAAGGAAAAGGAACCAGAAGAGACCGACGCCGATGATTGCAGCCAGTAGAACGATTGAGACAATGACGATAGTCTTTAAATTACTTGTTGATTGTGGTTCCATGATAATGTCGTAATAAAAAACCTCCGAGGATTACTCCTTCGAAAGCTCTTCGATCTTTGCTAAAAATTTCTCTTTGTTAAATCCGCCTGTTGCAAAAAGCTCGTTATTCAAAATAATCCCCGGTGATGCAAAAATTTGATACTTTTGAACCATCTCCTGTCCCAAGGGCTCAAGAATACCGACCTCCTTCATTGAAACGTTCGCCCAGTTTGCTGACTCCCCTTTCCAAAACTCAAGAAATTCATGGCAATGAGTGCATCCCGGTGCGGTCAATACTTCAAGTGTAATGTTCTTCATCCATATATTATACGCTACTTACGCATGAAGAGCGCGCAAGGTTATCCACATAAGGGTGCTTTGCGGAGATTACGCACGTGACTTTCCAAAAATACGCTCACGTATGCTGTCGACGCCTTCTTTTGTCTTTGCAGAAAATGGCACAAACTCGATGGTAGGAAATTCTTGCTGAAATTTTGCGAGTGTCTTCGTACGCTCGGTCATATTCAATTTATCCACCTTATTCAAGATAACAAGAATTGGATGACCTTGTTCATAGGCAACACCCATGAGCTCGCGGTCGTGATCGGTCACCCCGACGCGCACATCAAGAATAAGCATGAGGAGTGTCGGATGCGCTTCCCCGCTCGTTAAGTACCAGAGGATATGCTTGCGAATCGACTCGGCGATTTTCTGAGGCAATCGTGCATATCCGTAACCGGGGAGGTCGACAAAAAATGTATTACTATTAACGAGGAAGAAGTTAATCTCCTGCGTTTTGCCGGGAGTCCCCGATGCGCGCGCGAGTCCTGCAACACCTAAAATAGCGTTAATGGTTGAAGATTTGCCAACATTAGACCGCCCCACGAAAGCAATTTGCACTTCGGGACGACCGAGAATACTATCGCTCCCGATGATTCCCTTCACAAAAACTGCACTTTTAATGAGTGCCTGCGATTTCTTTGTATATTGTGGCTTTGGCGCGCGCGTACCTTGTGCAATCTGGCGACGAATCAAGGTTTTGCGCTGTTTTCCTTTTTGTGGCGATGTCATAAACCGCATCATACCACAAAAGCATCAAAAAGTAGTCTCTCTATAAAAGGCGCTAATAAAGATTGATGATGGTTGCCATCGCAAGAAAAATAGTAAGCGAGAGGCTTGCATCGATGAGTGCAGCAAGTGGGGATTTTTGTTCCCACAAAATTCGACTCACTTCGCTCGTCATTGAGAAGCCGAACCAAAGCAACACTGCCATACGCAACGCTTCCTCAAGAGATACTGCAGTGAAACGCAACACGTAAGAAAGCACAATAGCAGAAAGGAGTCCAAGAAAAAATTGATTGACCAAGCGCAGTGCCATTCCCTCTTTTTTTGATTTGTTGATTTGCTCGTCAGTAAGATTCAAAGACTTTTGCCATAAAGCACCGAAGAGAAATGGCGAGTACCATAAAGCACCGAGAACAAAGCCTACAACTGCTGCGCCCAAGATTGCATAATAATTTACTGCGTGAAGTATCATAAAAAAATTGAATATTATTCTTTAATACTAACCTATTTTTCCTGCACTGGCGACTGCCTTTGCCACAACCTTCGCAACACGCGGATCAAAAGGTGTCGGGAGGATGTACGTTGCAGAAAGTTCTTTTACTGAGACGAGCTTTGCAATGGCAACCGCAGCAGCAAGCTTCATCTCTTCGGTAATCATCGCCGCACCCACATCAAGCGCTCCACGGAAGACGCCGGGAAACGCAAGGACGTTGTTGATTTGATTGGGGTAGTCGGAACGCCCGGTGCCAAACACTGCGATCTTTGTCTTTTGTGCGGCTTCATAAGCAATTTCGGGGTTCGGATTTGCGAGCGCAAACACAATGGGACTATCTGCCATGAGTTCTATCCAACTTGCATCAAGTGCGTTTGCAACCGAAGCGCCAATAAAGACATCCGCACCCTCGAGTGCAATAGAGAGATTGCCGACACGACCCTTGCGATTGGTTTCATTGGCAAGCTCTTTTTTGTACCCGCGCAATCCTCCACGATCTGCATGAAGTATCCCCTTTGAGTCGAGCATGATGACATTGCCTCGTGTCACCCCCGCACGCACGAGGATGCGATATACCGCGACGGCCGCCGCTCCTGCACCATTAATCACGATACGAATTTTGCCAATTTCTTTTTTGGTGAAGCGGAGTGCATTCAAAAGCGCCGCAAGCACAACAATTGCCGTGCCGTGCTGATCATCATGGAACACGGGAATAGAGAGCTCACGCTTGAGTGCTTCTTCGATTTCAAAACAACGGGGAGCAGCAATGTCTTCGAGGTTAATTCCTCCAAATGTCGGTGCGATTGCTTTTATTGTGGCAATAATTTTTTCTGTCTCTTGTGTTGCGAGCACAATAGGAAACGCATCGACATTGGCAAACTCCTTGAAGAGTGCGCACTTCCCTTCCATGACCGGAAGCGCTGCTTCAGGACCAAGATTGCCGAGCCCGAGCACTGCCGACCCATCAGAGATAACTGCAACTGTTCGTCCTTTTAATGTATATGCACGCGCAAGACGCTTGTCGCTCGCGATAAGCTCGCACACCGCCGCAACTCCCGGAGTGTACGCAATGGAGAGGTCTTTCTTATTCTTCAAGGGAACAAGTGAGGTGACCGCAAGTTTGCCCTGATGTTTTTTATGTGCAGCGAGAGATTGTTTGTCGTAATTACTCATGTTGCGCTCTAGTATAGCACAACAAAAAACCTCTCCAAAAGGAGAGGGTTTTTGCGGAAATATATAGACTACGCTGAGATCATCACATTCTTTAATTCCAATTTTGCTTTTTGTGCTGCTGCCTTAAAATCAGTAATTGCCTTTTGTACTGTTACTCTGCGTGCAT
>JGI1358J11329_10003082_pt1 | contig 12548 bp, 15 predicted proteins | sample Subgroupgradi54m_FD_11329 | JGI IMG/M metagenome (IMG submission 11329)
GTGGCTGTCGGGGAAGCCGTTGGTCTTTGCCATGCCGAAGTTCCGACAGGCTCGTAGAGAGATTTTTTACGACATCGAGGATGATCCTTCGTCCGACCACGTTTACCTCCACGGTTTTATCAAGAGGGAGGGGGCCCAGAAAGGCGCTTTCCAGTATTTCCTCGCCAACGGGCCGGAAGAGGAGCAAAGGGCGGCCCGAGAGCTTTGGAGCTACGTGGAGAGTCTCGGCGAGGAGGACGTCATTTATCACTACGGAAGTTACGAGAAGGGGAAGATGGACCGCCTACAGGAGAAATACGGCTTGCCTGCTGAGACCGTGGAGAAGTTTGGCCGGTTGCGGGTCGACCTTTACCAGATTGTTAAAAAGAGTTCCGACTGGCCCCTTTCCTCCTACGGGATTAAGCCGATAGCAAAATACCTGGGATTTCGTTGGAGTTCAGAAGATGCCTCAGGTGCGAATTCGATAGCATGGTACGCCGACTATCGAGAAAATCCAGCGAACAAGGAGTTGCTGCAGAAAATCCTCACTTATAACCGTGAAGATTGCGAAGCCATGATGGTAGTCAAAGACTGGCTGCAAAGCCAGGAACATTCTACGGAGAAATAGGCTACGACATTAAAAAATTGGTGAAAACGTGGTGAAGAAGTGGCGAAAGAAAAACAGAAAAAAGTACGAGTAGAAACGTCCGAAAAAAATCCTTTCGAGTGGATAAGGACGAAGGGGCCAGGGAACAAAGTGGCTTGGATCCGCCCGGTTCCAGCTGCTTACGAATTGCCGCAAGGTATTACTCTCCATCCTGGAGGGGGCATCAGTCTATTGGGCCCGACGTATTTCTATCTTTGCATCAGTCAGAAAACAGGATCTCCAATCTTTGCCAGGAACCCACCCTTCGGGAAATCAACGAAAGCATACAAATCGCTCGCACCTCCACCGGAGTCGGTTACCGAGTACAACGAGTGGGTCCGTTTCGCGGGTCAGTTCGACTGGTCAGAAATCCAAAGGCGGCTTGACCGTTACCACCCGGAGGGATGGGAGGATAAACCGCACGTCTGTGTGGCCATCCGCCTGTGCCGGTGGGAAGAAATGCCGTATCATCACCTGCTCCTTCCGGATCGTTTTTTGAGTCCGAAGGGAGGGGAGAAACCAGAGTCCGTTCCCGAGTGTATGAAGGAATACTTTTCGGACATCCTCGGAAATGCACACCAGCATCTGAATTCGAAGGTGATGGACACTGCCGAGTATCTTCAGATTCTTCAGGATTTCAACACTCTTACTCAGCGGGTGGTCGGTGGAAAAACAGTCGACTTGGGTGATCTCCAAGCGCTCAATGAAATGAAGATCCGCCTCAAAAGGAATCCCACCCACATCCATGATTTTCTCTATGAATTTTGGGCCTCTCTCGCTCAAGAACTCTGCCAACGCCGGATCGCGGGGCAGTGTCACCACTGCGGATTGCTGATGATGTTCCGAAGCAGCAAACGCTATTGCACGTTAAAACAGGAGAACAGAGATTGCGGCAAGGCGGCCCGGAACCAACGCTACCGGACCCGCCAGAAAAACCCGTCTTTTCCTGCGCGATAAACCCGCTTTTAAAGACGCCCTTTTCACTCGGAAGAAGGCGTCTTTTTTAGCTGTTTAATTCCTACCTGCAAGTCTGTTATTTCTCCTTCGTCATTGTTAAACTCCGGACCATGGATCAACAACCATTGGTCGTCTCTGAGATTCAAATCATGCCGGTGAAGCCCGCCGGTGGATTGCTGGCCTTTGCTTCATGTGTTCTCAATGGGCAGCTTTTCGTGGGCGACATTGCCATTCACACGAGGCCTGGTGGGAGCGATTTCCGTCTGGTGTACCCGGCCAAGACTCTTCCCAACGGCAAGACGATCAACGTCGTTCATCCGATCAATCCTCAAGCCGGAGAGACCATCCGTAAAGCCATTGTGGCGGAGTTCCAACGACTGATGGAGAAATCCCGTTGAGTACAAATGGTGACCGAACTTTGGAAAATGTGGCGATGACGTGGAGTATCGATTCGGATGTCGTGGCCTAGACGGCAAAGACCGAACTGCCCACCGTTCGTCATGGTTCAGAAGGCGATATTGCGCAGCCCGGAGTGGAAGGCGCTTTCCAACAGCGAACGGGTCTTGTGGATCCACCTGAAGGCAGACTTCCGAGGGCACAATGCCGAGAAGCTTTGTCTCAGTTACGTCTCGCTGAAGGGCATGATGGCTCCCGCAACAATTTCGAAGGCCTTCAAAGGATTAGAGACGAAAGGCTGGATCGAAAAGACGAAGCTCGGCGGTCTTCACCGCTATTACTGCACTTACAAACTGACAGGACCTTTTTCAAATCTTCCAGGATAAAGCGAAAGGCGTAGAGGCATGGAGAATCTAAAAAGGATTCAGAATCTGAAGTGTCGCTCCGACGACGGTCATGCTCACGACGGTTCAGTTTCTGAAGTGTCAGCTCCCTTTGGACTGGGCGGATCGCTTCAGATTGTGAACTGTTACGCTTCAGAAACTGTAGTTGAGGTCTGCAATTTCGATGGAAAAACCAGAAACTGCTGTTGAAAAGTTGGTGGATGTCCGAGAGATAGCGCGGCTCCTTGGGGTGCCGGTTTCTTGGCTGTATGAGCGAACCCGGTTAGGAACGATCCCCTGCATCCGAATCGGGAAGTACGTCCGGTTCGATCCGGCGGAAGTGCTGGCGTTCTTCCGGAAGCAGAGGTCAGATGGGTAGCTCGGGATTGGCAGTGCGTTTTCTGCTTGATAAACCCCGCTGTTTCTGGCTCCCTCTCCTCGGAAGGAGGGATTAGACATGGCGCAGGGCAGCATCATCTGGCGGTGCCGGAAATGTGGAAACAGCGCAGCCGGGGCGTGTTCACATCCGCGGGCCGGCTATTACATCGCCTATCGAGTTGGGAAGAAGCAGAAGTGGGAAGCGATCGGCCGGAACAAGAAGGTCGCCGAACGCCGACTGGCCGACGTGATGGCTCAGCTTCACTCCGGCACGTTTCGATCGGTTCAACAGATCACTTTCGAAGAGTTCTCCCAGAAGTGGCTGAAAGATTATCCTCCATCGAGCGTTAAACCGACCACCTGTCGGTCGTATCGAGGCATGGTGAGGTATCATCTCGCACCCGTTTTCGGTTCACAACGGCTGACGGACATCACGCCGGACCAGGTGCAGGCATACATGGCGAAATCACTCCGGGAGAAGCCGAATTCTCCCTCGACCATTAACAAGACGCTGGTTCTGTTGAAGCAGATCTTAAAGCACGCCAGGCAGTGGGGGTACTTGCGGGCGAACCCCGCCGAGGACATCAAACACGCCAGAGTCGAGTCGATTGAGATGGATTACTTGAAACCAGAGGAGGTCCGCCTCTTACTGAAACATGCAGATGAGCCGTATCGAACGTTCTTCCTGACGGCCGCTCTCACGGGAATGCGAATGGGAGAAATTCTGGCGTTGCAGTGGGGAGACATCGACTGGAATGCCAACCGGATTTACGTCCGGCGCAGTATTTTCTGGTATCTGAAGCGGGAGGCGGAAGAGCTCGGTCAAGGCGGATCAGATCTTTGGCGCTTCACCTCCCCCAAATCCAAACGTTCCAAGAGGGCCATCATCATGTCTCCCGGGTTGAAGGAAGCGTTGGAGATCCACCGGATTCAGTGCCCAGCAAGTCCGCATGACCTCGTTTTTTGTACCCCGAAGGGAACACCCTTGCAGTACCGAAACTTGATCCGCCGAGAGTTTGAACCGGCCCTCACCCGAGCAGGTCTCCGGAAGATCCGGTTCCACGACCTTCGGCATACCTACACCTCGCTGCTCATCGCCCAAGGAGCTCACGCCAAATTCATCCAGTCTCAACTCGGCCATGCTTCCATACAAACCACCCTCGACCGCTACGGTCATCTCCTCCCCGAAACCCAGCAAGGCGTCGGCGAGCACCTCGATGCCCAGCTCTTCGGAACAGGGCAGATTCAAGCCGATCGTCCGACAATCCATATTTCGACTTGATCTTTGGCAGAGAAATCTGGCTCTCTTCCCTCAGGGAAAGGAGCGATGACCATGAGGATCAAGACGTGGCTCTGTTTCATCCGGCACAAATGGCAGTGCAAAGAAGTCCACCGCATCGCGGTGGTTCGATATGTTCGCAGGTGTCAGCGGTGCGGATTGACAGAAGTCGTAAGGGCGAAGGGCAATTCCGCTTGACAAAGCTGAAGCCGAATACAGTTCATTAGCGAGATAGCTAATAAAGTGAATTGGATTCGAGGCCACGGGGTGCCGGTGAACGGTTGAAAAGAATCTTCAGCGGTGTGATTTCTCGGACGCGTCGGACAACCGGTGGCCGGTAGATTTCCGAAACACGCAGACCCCTGTTCGGGTGTTTCGTCCCAGTGACTCCACCCCCAAATAATTAAAGCCACGCCGCACTTTCCAGAAATCGCTTGATTCTCTATTTTCATTTAAGTATAATATCGAAAATAATGAGAAACGTTATTTTCGAGGGTAGCGAGAATGCCTGAGCGAGCAAAATCGTCAGGGAGGGTCATTCGGTGTCTGGAAGGATATAAGGCATACATCCCAGATCCTCTGCCTCCAAAACTTGTTTGGACACCAGAGTTGACCCGGGCTCTGTCGGATGCTGATCGCTTAGTTGGAAAGTTGGCCGGCGAAGGAACGCGACTGCCGAATCCTCATCTGTTGATCCGCCCATTCATTCGCCGGGAAGCGGTTCTCTCCAGCCGAATTGAGGGGACCCGGTCCAGCTTGGGAGAACTTCTCGCTTCGGAAGCTGGCGCAGCTGTGGAACGATCTCCTGATGATTTACGTGAAGTCGGTAATTACGTCGTCGCCCTCGAATATGGGATCAGACGCTTGAAGTCGATCCCCTTATCGTTACGTTTGACGAGGGAACTTCACGGGAAGCTGATGAAGGGCGTGCGAGGGGATTATGCCACACCTGGACAGTTTCGCCGATCACAGAACTGGATTGGCCCTCCGGGATGCACCCTCATGAACGCTGCGTATGTTCCACCACCGCCTTCAGAGTTGATGAGCTGCTTGGGGGAATGGGAGAAATTTCTGCACGATCGGTCGTTGCCGCCGCTGGTGCAGGCAGGAATGATCCATTCCCAATTCGAGGCGATCCATCCTTTCCTGGATGGCAATGGTCGAGTTGGTCGATTGCTGATCACCCTCTTCCTGATTGAGCGGAAGATTCTTCCATCCCCCTTGTTGTATTTGAGCGCCTTTTTTGAAGCGACTCGACGGGATTACTATGACCGCTTACAGGGTGTTACTGCACGAGGAGAATGGATCGAATGGCTGCAGTACTTCCTCAACGGAGTTGCCCGGCAGTCGGAAGATGCGCTGAGCCGTGCAGAACGGATCAATAAACTGGTGGAAGAATGGGAGAAAGCTGTAGCCGAAGTGTCGTCCAAGATACCCATGCATCTCATTGAGATATTAGCTTCCAATCCCTATCTCACACTCAAGAAGGCAGCTCGGCAACTCAAAATTGCTTTTACAACCGTACAGCGTGCAGTGGAGCGTTTGGAGAAGTTGGGAATCGTGACGGAGGTCAGCGGTGCTGAACGCAATCGTGTTTACTGCGCGAAGAAGATTCTCCAGATTTTGGAAGAACCCGCTCGACTCACCCCAGATGCAATGGACTGACAAAACGTCATAGGAACAGCTATAATTCGTTACAACGCCGCCGTAGCTCAGTTGGTAGAGCAGCTGTTTCGTAAACAGCAGGCCGGAGGTTCGACTCCTCTCGGCGGCTTTATTTAAAAATTCAATTGGAGAAACCGATTTGTCCACAGCAACTCCCATTCCAAAAAAGATGCAAATGACATCTCGCTGCCCAGCATGCTACGAGAAGATTTCTGTGAAAGCCAAAGTATGTTTTCATTGCGGTAGGAACATTTGGGTAGCGAAGTGGTTACCGTTGAAATCAGAAAACTTTGCAGTCATTAGTACAAATATTTTACTCGTCTTAGCGACGCTACTCACTGCGTGGATTGCCCATCATTCATCGGCAAATAACCTGGCCCTGTCCAGGAGATCGCTTGTTCTGCAGCTTAGGCCGTTTGTCGCAGTTGCGAATCCATCATTTACCTTTCATCCAGATCCAGGGGGTAACAGATTTTGGCTTACAGTAGATTACTCAGTCATCAACCTTGGTGAACAGCCGGCTCATGACTATGTGAGGAGAAATGACAAGGTAATGGTCATATCTACCCCCTCAAATATTCTTGAGGAACTGGTTAGATTAAAAAACGATCCGAATAGCACTGTGACTCAGAAGGATGTAGCGTATCAAAACATCATGACAGCACGGCGAGCAACCATAGAGGAACTCTATACGTATCTAAGGGGTCATCCAATGGCTTCTTTTAATGAGATAAATCAACAATTTTCGCAGCGAGGCGTTCATTGCTATGGTGATATAGTGGAACTATTCCCGCCTCCCACTTTGTTGCTTCCTCGTGAACTAAAACCGATTAACCCTTCGCGTTCTGGCAGAGATGTAGGGAGCGATTATGGTCAAGAATTTGCTCAAGGAAAGTCCGCTTTAGTTTACTACGTGTTCCTGGCTTACGAAGGAGCTACGCCCGATGCAGTTTATTCGACTTTTTACATCGGATATTACGACGAGTTGCTCAGCCAAAAATACCAAGGTAAAGCAGAACCAAACCGTACATTACCCCTGATAGAATATCGCCAATGGATACATCGCGAGCCGCTGTAGCCAACCGTGCTAACGCGGGGCTAACAGAACAGGCCGAACCGGCGTGAACGATGGGGAATCAGGCAGGAAACGGAATCGGTGTAAGGCTTACCCACCCCAACGATTAGGGAACAAGGGCAATCAGCAGCCAAACACCGAGGGGATTTCGTAAACAGCAGGCCGGAGGTTCGACTCCTCTCGGCGGCTTTTTGTCTAAACTAAGCCAAAGGACTCAGGGGAGCGCAGATGGTCATTGATAGTTGGGAAAAGTATAAAGTGTGGGTTGCTGCGGTAGTCGAAAATAAAAAGGATTATTACTATCGTGGGCAGACAGATGCCACATGGAAACTGCAGACGTCATTTCATAGGATCGCTGGTGCAAGGATTAATTTGCTCGATTACCTAAACCTCATCATTCCAGAAGTCCATTACCACGTCTGCGCTTGGCATAACGAGATTATCAATCTGCAAGACCCGAACGAATTTGGTGCTTTTCTAGCATTGCTGCAACACCACGGTTTTCCAACACCGCTTTTGGATTGGACACTCTCGCCGTATATAGCCGCCTATTTCGCCTTCAGGGACATCGATGATAAGTCGCCCCAATGCGATTACACCAAGATTTTCATATTCGACTTTCAGAACTGGACACAGCATTTTAATCAGCCACTCGATCTGCGAAATCCGAATCCGTATGTCAGCGTAATCCGGCCATATGCTAAGCGCAATCCGCGGATCATGCATCAAAGGGGCGCGTACACCGTTACGAATGTTCCCGACATGGAGAGTTACATTAATGCTCGCTCCCAAGAAACAAAACAGGACTTTCTGTATAGCGTTACTCTTCCTGTAGGGCAAAGGACACAGGTGATGCGGGAGTTGAATCTGATGGGTATCAACGGAATGGCCCTATTCCCGGGCCTCGATGGAATTTGTAAGACGATGCGAGAACAATTCTTTGCCAGTGATGTTGTCGGCCTTTCCCCCTCTCAGATCGGGCTCCTTCGTGAATTGCTCAAGAAGACCTTGCCTCGTGGGCAAGATAAAGACACCGGTGCTAACGCGGGGCTAACAGAACAGGCCAAATTGGGGTGAAACAGGGTGAATCAAGGGGGAAACGGGATCAGCGTAAGACCTACCCACCCCAACGATTAGGGAACAAGGGCAATCAACAGGGAAACGTCGAGGGGATTTCGTAAACAGCAGGTCGGAGGTTCAAATCCTCTCGGCGGCTTTTTTTCGGCCCTCTATATACAATATGTATCAAATATGATACATATTGTATGTGACCCCATTCGGCCAAAACATCCTTCTGTGGAGAATCCACCGGGGCCTGAGCCAGGAAGAACTTGCCAGGCGCGCCCGGATGAGCCGTCCCAATCTCTCCGCCATTGAGCGAGGCAGACGGGAGGTGTCGTTGACCACCCTGCGGGCCTTGGCGTTGGCCTTGGACGTGAACCCGGGAAGCTTGGTGGATGGCATCAGTCCTGTCTCAGCACAAGCGCCCGCATTCTCCCGGAGATCTTTGGAGCGCATTGCAAACGCTGTCTGGAAGGAAATTCCCCTTCAGTCGGACCAGGAGGAAAAGCTGGCGGGTCTCCTCAAGCCGCTCCTTCGCCCGCGGAAAAATTTGATCCGAGGCAAACGTTCGTCTGAAAGGGCCTGGCTTCAATTGAAGGCCACCTATCCTGCCGAGGTCATTCAAACACTGATCGAAAGGGTTCGGGATCGGGAACAGATCCATGGACAAAAAACAAATTAACCGGTTTTTCCGATCCGTTGCGCAGGGTCTAGATCGGCCGGCCAAAGTAATCTTAACGGGAGCCGCCGCTGGTTCGCTTTTGGGGCATGTCCGGCCGAGTTTGGACATTGATTTTGGCATTGAGTTGATTGGAAGGTCTAAAAAGAACTGGCAAGAGGTGGACGACGCCATCGCCCAGGCGCAAAAAGTGACCGGGATCCATGTCAACTATGCTCAGGAGATTGACCGGTGGGGCGCCATTTCTCTGATGGATTATCGCAAGCACCTACGTCCTCACCGCTCTTTTGGAAAACTCCAAGTCACTTTACTGGATCCGGCCTATTGGACGATCGGCAAGATGACCCGATTTCTGGATTCCGATGTGTGGGATGTCGCCGAGGTCATTTCCAGAGAAGGGGTTTCTCCTCGAAAGCTGGTTCGATTATGGGGGAAAGCGCTCCAGGCCAGCCCCCGTTCCACCGCTTCTTTTCAATTCCGCCAGCATGTGGAAGACTTTCTTCGCCGGCATGGAAAATCCGTCTGGGGGAAACGGTTTGATCCGGAGCTTTCCATCCGGCATTTCCGAGCGGATGCCGGGATTTCTTCCGTTTGATGGAGTGCTATAATTCTCCGAAACCAGCTCTTAGTAGGAAATGCCGAGCTTTCGGATCCAGCGCATCAGGCAGTAGCGGCTTATCCCCAGCAACTCGGAGGCCTTGACCTGATTCCAGCTTGTCTTGCGAAGAGCAGACAGGATCAGCTTGCGATAAACCTGATCCCGCCCTTCCCTCAGGGAGAGAGTTGTCAGGGTTATAGGGATCCGCTCTTGCTGATTGATCGCCCGGGCGATCGAATCCAACAGCGCCTCAGGACTGCACGGCTTGATCAGGATCTCGGATGCCCCCAAGGAATAGTAATAGCTCAGGTTCGATTCGTCGCAGAACGCCGAGGCAATGATCACGGGAAGATTCGGGTGAATCTTCTTGATCAGCGGAAGGAGGTCGGTTCCCTCCATGCCTGGCATTCGAATGTCGAGCAAAACCGCATCGTAGGAATTCTCCCTCAAAAGCGAGAGGGCCTGGGTGCTTTCCGAACAGGTTGTGACGGCAAAACCCCGATGCGCCAGCAGCTCCTTGCAGCTTTCCAGGAGGAGCTTGTCGTCATCGATGATCAAAATTCGGCGTTCTTTGCCTGAGTCGCTTTTTTGATCCATACCTCGAAGTATGGCACATCCTGTGCGTTAATAAGGCATAGAATCCACAAGAATTAACATGGGCGTTGCATAAATGTACACCCCTCCTGTAAAAATTTTCAGCGCACTTACGCACAGAATCCAAGACTCTCTGTAACATTCTTGCCGCACTCCCGGCTAAAATTGCCTCAGAAATTTACATATCTCATTTGTTATCAACAAGTTATGGTTGAAAACCCCGCGCGGATCGTGTACAGTTCCAAGTAGATTGAGAAAAGCAGGACAAGGGAGGTGAAAAGCCATGAAGAATATTCTCGTGATTGATGATCAGCCGGATACCTGTGATTTTGTCAAGAGGAACTTGGAAGCGATTGGGGATTTTCGTGTGTGGGTCTGTTGCGACGGCAGGGAGGCTCTTCAAGACGCGAAGCGGTTGCAGCCGGATCTTATTCTTCTGGACCTCCTGATGTCAGGGATTTCCGGCCCAGAGATTGCCGAGCAACTTACAGCAGATCTGTGCACCCAGGCCATTCCTCTCGTCTTCCTGAGCGCAGTTGTTTCCGGACGGGAACTCCGGGAGAGGAATAATTTTATCGGCGGGCATTACATGGTTTCCGAGCCGGTCTACCTCAGCGAATTGATCCCGGTCATCCACTATGCCATAAGCATGTGAGATAAACAGCCCGCTTGCAAAAAAGAGGGCGGTCATTTAATATTGGCTCGTGTGCAACCTGACGGAATGGCTGCAGCGAAGAGCTCTCGCGTTCCTCTTTCTGCTGGGGCTGGGCACGGCTTTTCAGATCGCCCAAGCCAGTGCTGACGCGCCTCTTCCCCAACCTCAATCGGCCCCCGCCGAGGATCTGAAGTTCAGCGTTCTCGTTGAGAAAACCGAATACAAACTTTCCGACCCGATCGAGGTCAGCTTCCAACTGGAGAATAAAGGAGCCAAGCCCGTCTATGTCAATAAAAGGTTCAAGGTGAGTTCCAAGAATGCCCCCAGGGAGCAGCGAGAAGTTTTTCTGGAGGCCTACGACCCTTCCGGCAAGGAGTTGGAATCGAAGTATATGGACTACAAGACAGGCCTTCCTAAAAGCGAATATCTTGAACTGCTCCAGTCCAATCAGAAAATTGCGTCGGAAAGTAAGTTGGATTTGAAGAACCATTTCGATTTCAAGGAGCCCGGCACCTATCGGATCGTCGCTACGTACGAGAACACCTTTGGCCCGGAACTAGGCTTGGATACCTTTCAAGAGAAACGGCTCTCTGAAGTGACACTGAAAATCGTCGGGTAGCTTAAGAATTGAGAAAATCCCACCGCCTTCTGATCGGTTTCCTCGCGGCGAGCGTGGCCTCTTTCGGGCCGATCGTCCTCAAGGAGGTTATTGCGGACGGCCTTGGCTCCGATGTCGTCGGAGAGGCCTTCGGCGTTCCAGTCACGCAAGCAGATTTCGCCTACTATTATCAGACGGCCAGTCTCTTTTCCCGCAGCGGCAAACCGGACCGCACCGAGGAGGAAACCCGCCAGGAGGCCTGGCAGAATCTCGTGCTGCTGAAGGAGGCGAACCGGCTCGGCATCAAGGTTGAGCGGCCGGAGTTGGAGGTGGAACTTAACCGGCTGGTGGCCGAGAAGGGAATTCGGTACGGCACCGAGATGTATAAGGTCTGGGTGCGGCTGACCTTCCATGAAGAGGTGGAGATCTTCGAACGCCGCCTGGAAGACCTGCTGAAGATCCACAAGCTGACCCAGCAGAAGATGGATCCCGATGTGATTGTTACGGAGGATGAGATCAAGCAGAGGTTCCTGGACCAATACAACTCCTTTGAAAGCGAATACATCCATTTTGCAAAAAGCCAGGAGGCCCAGGACTTTCTCAAGCAGGTGAAGGAAAATCCGAAGATCTGGAAGGAGACCTTTGAAAAGAAAAAGGGACAGGAGGGCCAGATCGGGGCGGCGTGGCTAAACGTGATGGCCCTCGGGGCGTTGATGGATCTCTGGAAGATTCCGCGGGAGGACGCTTATCAAATTTTACAGGCGAAGGAGGGGGACTTCCTCCCGGCCAAGAATATTTACGGCGACTGCATCTTCCGGCTGCTCTTTAAAGTGAATGCTTCTTTGGGGGATCTGGATGAGAAGAAGAAGGAGGAGTATCGGCGCGTCCTCACCGTGATCAAGAAACAGCAGGCGGCGCAGGATTACTTTAACGACCTGATCAAGCGGGCGCACTACCGGGATTACATTGAGGAAAGGCGGGGTGCCCAGGAGAAAGCGAAGCGTGCCGCTCAGGTGGAGAAGCTGAAAGAAAAGGCGGCCGTTGTTTTGGAAACAAACAGAGGGAACATCGAACTCAAGCTGTACCCGGAGGTTGCGCCGAAGGCCTGCGAGAACTTCATCGGCCTGGTGGAGAAGGGCTACTACAGCGGATTGATCCTCCATCGCGTGAAGAAGGGTTTCATGATTCAAGGCGGGGATCCGACCGGGACAGGGACAGGCGGGGAGTCCATCTGGGGCAAGCCGTTTGAGGATGAGTTCAGCGACAAAGTGGTTTTCGACCGGCCCGGCCTTTTGGCGATGGCGAACTCCGGGCCGAACACGAACCAAAGCCAGTTTTTCATCACAACGGTCCCGACCCCCTGGCTCAATGGCAAACATACAATTTTTGGCGAGGTCCTTTCCGGCATGGAGGCGGTTCGGCAGATCGAGAATTCAGCCACAAANTCNGANGATAAACCGCTGGAAGAACAGAAGATCCTCAAAGCCACGATCAAAAGCACACCTGCACCATCTTGATACGGTATCGATACGGTTCTGCCCGCTCCCCGCGTCACCCGTGACCTGCAATCCCCAGATCTCAACGAGGGGGTATGTTATGGCCAC
>JGI1358J11329_10003084_pt1 | contig 12546 bp, 10 predicted proteins | sample Subgroupgradi54m_FD_11329 | JGI IMG/M metagenome (IMG submission 11329)
TGGTCCGGGCCAAGGCGCTCCCCCATGAGGCGCCTCGGGTGGCGCAAATCGTGCTCGTCAGCGAGTTCTACGGGGTGTTTCTGCCCACCAGTATGGGCGGGGATGTCGTCCGGATCTACCAGCTGTCCCGCTACACCGGGAACACCTCAGAGTCCGCCGCCGCCGTCTTCATGGAGCGGGCCATCGGAGTCATCGGGTTGCTGGCGCTCGGGGCGGTCGGCGCCGTGTGGGCCTGGCCGTATCTTGATCAGCGCCAGGTCATCTGGATGGCGCTGCTACCGGCCTTGAGCGGTCTGCTCATCGCCCTGGCCGCCCTGAATGAGCGGTGGGTAGTGGTGGCCATCCACCGGATCGGCCAGCACCGTTCCCGCTGGGTGAAGAAACTGCTGGAATGGCAGAACGCGGTGCGTGCCTACCGTCACCACCGGAGAGCGCTGTTCCAAGCGTTTGTCGTGACCATAGGGATCCACGCTCTTCGGGTCGCCTCGATCTACCTCGTCGGGCTTGCCTTGGGTGACGGGATCACCATCGCCATGTGCCTGGGGCTGGTGCCGCTCATCCTGCTGGTCTCCCTCCTGCCGATTTCCATCGGGGGCTTCGGCGTCCGCGAGAATGCGTTCGTGCATCTCTTCGGACAATTCGGCATCGCCCCGGAGCTGTCCTTCAGCGTGTCGCTGGTCGCCCATACCCTGTCAGTCCTCGCGCATGTGCCGGGCGGGATCTGGTGGGCACTGGCCGGGCCCGATCCCTCCCGGGAGCGGCAGCGGCCCGTTGGAAACAGCCGGCCCGTCCTGTGGGTGTCGGACAAGCTGGGGTACGGCGACACGCTGCACGGGGGCGGTCGGTACTACCTGACGGTGGTGCCGGCGCTGCGCGCTTCGGCCGTGGAGATCATTCCGGCCGTGCTGCGCTCGACGAACGGGCTAGCGAGCCAGTTCACATCACAGGGCATTGTCCTGCGCCAGTTCCGCCGGGGGCAGTGGGACCCGCGCACGCTCTGGTCGCTCATCCGCTGCATCCGGCAGGAGGGCGTGGGTGTGCTCCACCTCCACGGCTACGGTGCCTCCACGTTCGGGCGCCTAGCGGGTTGGCTGACGCGCACCCCGGTCATCGTGCACCAGCATGACCTGAGCGCGCGTGCCCCCTGGTACGGCCGGCTGCTCGACCGCCTGCTGAGCCCGCTGACGACCCGCGTCATCGCGGTGTCCGAGCCGGTCAAGCGCTTCTGCGTGACGGAGCGCGCTCTGCCTGCAGAGCGGATCACTGTACTTCCGAATGGCATCCCGCCACTGGATCCGCCGACATCGCACGAGATGGAGCGATGGCGCGCAGAACTGGACCTTTCGCCCCAGGCGAAGCTGGTCGGGTCCGTCACGCGGTTCTATCCGATCAAGGGGGTCCGGTATCTGATTGAGGCGATGCCAAAGGTCCGGCAAGCGGTGCCGGAGGCCTATTTTGTGCTGTGGGGCGATGGCCCGGATCGGGAGGCCCTGGAAGTGCTGGCGCGCAAACTCGGCGTGGCGGACCGGATCCGGTTCGCCGGCTACCAGCCCGATGCCTCCAGGCGGCTGGCACTGGTGGACTGCGCCGTCCTCTCCTCGCTGAGCGAGGGGTTCCCGTTTGTGCTCTTGGAGGCGATGGCGCTCGGCCGTCCGGTGGTGGCGACGCGCGTCGGGGGGATCCCTGAGATCGTCGGCGAAGACGAAGCGTTGCTGGTCGAGCCGGCCAACGCCGACGCGCTGGCCGACGCGGTGGTGCGGGTCCTGCGCGAGCCCACGCTGGCTGCGCGGTTGGCGCAGGCCGCCATGCAGGCCAGCCGGCGCTACACGATGGACCGCCATGTGGCCGGCTTGCGACAGGTGTACGCCGGTGTCTCAGGAGCGGCCTAACCCATGACCGCGATGCCCCTGGTGCCTGTCCGGGGAATCGGCCGTCGGCGCGTGGTCAACCGTCAGGTGGAGTTGCTGCGGCGTTGTGCCGGCAAGCGCGTGCTGCACTTGGGCTGCGCGGACCACCCGTTTACGGACCAGCGCGACGGCCAACTGCTGCACGCCCAGCTGGAGCGCGTGGTCTCGGACCTCTGGGGGGTGGATCAGTCGGCCGAGGGCATCGCCGCCCTGATCACCCGCGGGTTTTCGAGCCTGGTCGTCACCGATGTGGAGCGGCTGGAGCCCACCCAGTTCCCCGGGCGATTCGACGTTATCGTCGCCGGCGAGCTGATCGAGCACCTGGCCAATCCGGGGGCGTTCTTGCAGGCGGTGAAGCTTCTCATGGGTCCGGAGACGGAGTTGGTGCTCACCACTCCCAACGCCTCCGCCGCGAAAGTGTTCCTGCGGGCGCTGCTGGGCGGAGAAAAGGTGCACCCGGAGCACCAGTGCTACTTTTCGTATTTTACGATCGCCCAGGCGCTCGAACGGGCTGGTCTCGAGCCGCAGGAGATCGCCTATTACCAGGATGTCGAGGGGCGCGGGGCGTCGGCGATGCTCGACGGAGCGCTGGCCGTGATTCCGCGCCTGGCGCCGGCGCTGGCCGACGGATTGATCGTGCGGGCCAGACTGACAACGGAGGGAGTCGACAATGGCCAGCGGCATGACGCCTGACGCGCCGGCCGGGGTGCGGGCGGGAAACTTTCTGCGCCAGTTGGCCTGGGGGATCGGGCTCGGCAGCACGGTCGGGCTCGCGTGGGCAGTCATGGTCTCCAGGCAGCCGTTTCTCGCCTCGGTGGACGCCGTCTATGACACGTTGCTGCCGCTCGGCCTGCGCAACGTCCTCTGGGATATGCGCGCGCACCTATGGGCCAGTCGGGTTCCCCTCGCACAGATCACCGCCTCCGTATATCTGAATCCGCTCACCTACCTGATTGTGGCCGCCGTGTTCGTCCTCGAGCGGGTCATGCCGGCGACGCGCAGCCAGCAACGGGTGCTCTCCCGCGGGCTCCTCCAGGACTTCCTGTGGATCAGCGCGGATGCGACGTTCAAGGTAGTGTGTCTCTCGCTCTACGTCGGTTTCCTGAAGTCGGTGTACGACCGGCACCTCGGGTTCCTCACCATCCAGGCCGTTGCGGCCTGGCCGTTTGCCGCCCGGGTGGTCTTCTCGCTGTTCGTGTACGATTTCCTCTACTACGTCGACCACGTCATCCGCCACCGCGTCGAGGTCCTCTGGTACTTCCACATGGTGCACCACTCGCAGCGGGAGATGAACCTCTTCACCGAGGGCCGCGTGCACGTGATGGACTACCTGGTCTCACGGACGGCGATCTTCATCCCGGTGTTCATGCTCCAGATCGATGTGCCGACGCTGTTCTGGATTGCGTTCCTCACGCATTGGTACATCCGGGTCTACCACGCGAATCTCAGGACCAATTTCGGCCCGCTCAAATACGTCATGGTCACGCCGCAATCGCATCGCATCCACCACTCGCTCAACCTGGCGCACTACAACTCGAATTTCGGTGTGCTGTTCACGCTCTGGGACCGGGCCTTCGGGACGCTCTACCCGAACTATGACGAGTACCCGGAGGAAACCGGCGTTGAGGACGAGCGGTTGCCGCTGGAACAGACCATGGACGGCCTGGCGGTGTTCGCGACCTATCTCGCCCAGTTGGCGTACCCGTTTCGATTGCTCATCCGTCGGGCCTTTCGGCGAGCCGCTGGGGTGCCGCGATGATCGCCGACACCAGGGTCTCCTTACAGGAACGGATCTGGAAGCAGCGGTTCGATCTATTGGGAATCGGCTTACGGCGCTACCCGGATTTCGTCCTGGGTGAGCGTGCGTCGTCCCTTGAGGCGAGTGTCCCTGTCTTTGTGTTCCACCGGGTTGAGCCGGTGCGCTTCGCGGAGCAGTTGCGCTACCTTCAGGAAAACGACTACAGGGTCCTGGGTACTGCAGATGAGCTGCTCGCGTGCCTGCGTGGAGTGCAACCCCGCACCGCCCGTACGGTCCTGTTGACCTTCGACGATGGGCTTGAAAGCCTGTACACCGTTGCGTTCCCCCTCTTGCGGAAGCACGGTATGGCCGCGGTCGCGTTTATCGTCCCGGGGTTCATCGGACTGCCTGGATTTTGCACGTGGGATCAGCTCCGAGAGATGCATGCCGCCGGCGTGATCGACGTGCAATCTCACAGTTTCTTCCATCGGTATGCGCCGCGCTGGTCGCGGATCGTCCCGTGTTTGGATGCCGCCGAGCGCTGTCGGGATCAGGCACGGCGCGTTCCCTCCATGGAGGATGACTACCGGACGGCGCGGGAGCGGCTCGAGGAGGAGCTGCAGAAACCCGTCCGCCACCTCTGTTACCCAGATTATGACGGAACCGCCGAGAGCGTCGCCGTTTCGCGGCAGGCCGGCTATGTCAGCAACTTTTGGGGGCTGGTGGAGGGCCGCGGGGTGAACCGGCTAGGCGGCGACCCGTTCCGCGTCGCGCGCCTCTTGGACGACTACGTGTTCCGGTTGCCGGGGCGCGGGCGCCGAGCCCTCGGGTCAATCCTGGCGGCGAAATGGCGCGCCAATGGGACAAGATGGCTGCGGGGTCGGTCATGACGGTGGCGCAGCGCTTGGTCAAAAGTACCGGCTACCTCACAGCTGCGCGGCTGGGAGGCGACGTCATCTACTTCCTCTTCTACGTGTTGTTGTCACGCGCCTTCGGCCGGGAAGGGATCGGGCTCTACTCGTTCGCCTTGGAGTTGACCGGCACGCTGTTCATCATGGCCGACTACGGCCTGAGCGTCTATCTCGTGCGGGAGCTGAGCCGCAAGCGTGAGCAGCTCCCCAAGTACCTCGGGTCGTTCCTCGTGCTGAAGCTGGCTTTCACGGTTTTCGGGGTCGTTGTGTTGGCGCTACTCACGCCATTTTTGCGCCTGGATCCAAGAAGCCTGTGGGTCTTGGTGATCATCGCGTGCGCGCAAGCGATCTATTGGTTTGGGGAGCTCTTCAAAGCCGCCTTCGCGGTCCATGAGCGACTGAGTGAAGTCGCATTTCTGGAACTTCTCTACAAGGGCGGGGTATTTGTCTTAGGGAGCTGCTTTCTCGCCTGGCACTGGCCGCTCGAGAGGGTCCTGGTCGCATTCCTCCTGAGTGCCGGCGTGTACCTCGCAACACTCCTGCTCATAACATGGCAACGCCTGGGTGCGCCGCGCTGCCAGTTTGATCCGGCGATCATGCGCGAAGCGCTTACCGCCCCGTTTCCGTTCTTTCTCTCCTCCATCCTCATGGATCTGCACTTCAGCATCGCCATCATTCTCGTCAAGCTCCTGCAGGGCGAGGCGGCCTGCGGGGTGTTCTCTGTTCCGTGCAAGCTCGTCAGCGCGCTCAGCGTGGCCGTCCTCTTCTACCGGGTGGCGCTCTTTCCCGCCCTGTCGCGGCTGCATCATGAGTCTCGCGAGGGGCACCGCGTTCTGTATCGCAATTCGTTCAAATACGTTTCCCTGGTGTTCGTCCCGGCGGCAGTGTTTGCCGGACTGGGGGCCCGATCCATCATCCAAACCATCTTCGGCAGCCAGTTCGAGGCTTCGGTCCCGGTCATGCAGGCCCTCAGCCCAGTCGTGTTCCTGGTCGCCATGCGCCATCTACTGGTAGCCACACTCGGGTCGGTAAACGCGCAGGGACGGCTCGTTCAGTTTCAGGGGCTTGGGGTGTTGACCGGTCTCCTGGTCAGCCTCGCGCTCATCCCCCGCTGGGGCCCTGTCGGGGCGGCGGCCGCGCTCGGCCTGGCCGAGCTGGTCGTAGTGGCCTGCGCGGCCCGGATGGCCTCCCGGATGGTGGAACCGCTGGCTTGGGGCCGACTTCTGGCAAAGCCGGTCCTGGCAGCCGCCCTCATGGGGATCGTGCTCTTGTTCGTCCGGCACGCGTCGCTCCTCATCGTGCTGCCGGCCGCGGTGGGAAGCGGCCTGGCGGCCCTGTTGGCTATTGGGGGGATCCGGACCGACGACGTGCGGTTTGTGAAGAACGCCTTGCAGCCGAATCTTCGGAGGGTTTCTTTATGACTCGTCGCGCGACACAGCGGTCGGCATGGCTCGCGCGATCCAGGGGCCTGCTGGCGCTCGGGCTCGCGGCGGCTGGCGGCCTGAGCCTGCTGGCTGCGTTCGGGTTTACCGTGGGGTGGGTCGAGCATACCCTTAGCCCGGACGGCTGGGTGTCCAGCGTGACGGCCAACCGGATCGCCTTGATGCAGGCTGCAATGCTCCTGGTGGGTGCCGTCTGCGTGGTTGCGGCTGGCCTCCTGGTTCGGCGGGCGTGGGTGGTGGCGGCTGCGGTGGGCCTCAGCCTCTGCGCGGCCCTGGCGTTCGTGCACGCCTTTTATCCTCGCAATTTGCTCTTCAATCCCAGGAGGCTTGTCGGAGCCGTCCTGGGCACCGAAATGCTGCTTCGGAATTTTGCACCGGAGCCGACGTTACGGGTGCCAACCCACGAGGTGCTGCAGTCGCGCTACCCGACCATCAACATCCATGCGCACTTCAGCTACCCGGGCTTAGATACGGTGAAGAGCCCGGAAGAGATCGTCGCCATCATGGATGCCTGTAACGTGGCGCAGGCGGTTAACTTGGATGGACCGTCTCAGGGGGAGCTGGACCGGTACGCAGGCAAGGCGCCTGAACGGCTGATCACGTTTGCAGAAGTGTGGTTCGACGAGAAGTTCCCCGCCCCCGGCCAACTTCAGAAGATGGTCGAGGGCCTGGATGCAGCAAAGCGGACAGGTGCGGCGGGTATCAAAATTTGGAAAAATCTCGGGTTGCACTCGCAGGACAAGGAAGGACATATCATCCCACTGGACGATCCACGCGTGGAGCTGCTATGGCAGAAGGCCGACGCGCTCAAGCTGCCGATCCTGATTCACCTCGGGGATCCGGAGCCGTTCTTTCATCCGGTGGACGCCACGAATGAGCGCTACGAAGAGCTGGTCACGTTCGGTGGCCTTGGTATCGTGGCGTCGTTGGCTGATCCCAGCTACCCGAGGCCCGCGCAACTGTTGGCGCGGTTCGAACGGGTGGTGGAGCGCTTTCCGGGCGTGACGTTCATTGGGGCGCATATGCTGATGCTCGGCCATGACCTGGACACTCTTGGTGCGGTTCTCGACCGCCACCCGAACCTGTCGGTGGACATTTCTGCGATGGGCCACGAGCTGGGGCGTCAGCCGGTGACAGCCAGGAAGTTCTTCGTGAAGTACGCGGACCGGATCCTCTTCGGCACCGATGGCAACCCGGATGAGGGTACCTACCGACAATACTTCCGCTTTCTGCAGACTGCGGACGAGTATTTCGACTACCCTGGCTGGCCGAAGTACAAACCCGGCCGGTGGAAAATCTACGGCCTCGACCTGCCGGATGAGGTGCTGCAAAAGATCTACCACGACAACGCCGCGAAGGTGCTGGGCCTGCCACTCCTTTCGGAGCGGAAGAGCTGATGACGACCAAGCCGCGAGGCGCGGCCGCGCCTGACCCCATGCGTCGCGCCGCCGCGATTGGGCTAATCATCGGAGCCGCCGTGATCCTGTTCCTGCAGGCCGGTCGGCGGCAGTCCCACCATTGGGACGAACCCGTGTATCTCTACGCAGCGGCGCATTACACGCCGAAAGCGCTTGCGGGCGGGAGCTTCGAGCCCGGAAACATCCCGGGCTTCTTCAGCGTCAAGATCGGGCACGTGACGATTCTGCATTGGATGATCCGTCTGTTCGGACAGGGGCTCCACGCCGTGGTTGTCATCCAGTGCATTTACACCATGCTGGTGCTTCTGACCTGCGGCTTGGTGGGATGGTGGTCGTGGTTGACGTGGCGGAATCTCCATCACGCGATTGCCGTGGGGCTGGTGGCGCTCGTCACCCCCGTCAGCATTTACCTGGGGCCCAAGCTGCTCTCCGAAGTTCCCGCGATGTTCTGCGGGATGGGCAGCCTCGTTGCCCTCGGGCTCGCATTGCGATCCACCCGGCGCATCCCTTCGGCGTTGTGGACGCTGATCGGGGGCGCTGCTTTGGCGGGGGCGGTGTTATGCCGGGAGACCGCGCCACTGCTGGTTGCAACGGGTTGGGGCGCTCTGTTCATTGCCGCTCCACGAGGCGTCGCGCGTCGGCGCATCCTGCTTGAGTGCAGCCTCATTGCGGGGTGTGCCGTAGTGCTCTTAGGCGTCGCCCAATGGGTGCTCCACCTGGACTTCCTCCACGCTCTGCGGTCGGCCCATGCGCTCGCGGTCATGGATACCCCCTTGCGTCAGTGGCTCAAGCGCATCGTGTTCGCGTTCGGACCGCTGTTAGCTGTAGCTCCGTTCGCCGCGTTCAGCACGAGGCGACGAGAGGCGTGGTTCTATGGGCTCTGGCTGGCTGGCAGCGTGTTGCCGTTACTGTTGAGCTTGCGCTACCTGGAAGAGCGATTCTTGGTGACCGGCGTTCCGGCGTTGGCGGGCTTAGCTGTCTTAGGCGGGGAAGTGCTCTGGCAGTGGATGGGGCGATCCGCCGCCCAGATCTTGGGCATTGGATTGCTGGCCATGGTGGCGATGCGCGCCAACGCCATCATCCAACCCAGAACGTTCTACTCCGTGGATGAGGTCGCGTATGAAGAGGTCATGGATTGGTTGGGGCATCAGCCGGGAAACCGGCCGATCTTGATTCCTTGGGTGATCGGTGACTACCACTATTTACGTGTGGCCTATCCTGATGCCCCGGTGTATCTCGTCGATACGGAATCGTTGTTTGTCGCTTCGGCAACACGGGACGACATTGCACAGGGGCGGGCTCAACGCTTTGGTGACACGATGGTTAGACGCGTTGAGGTGGACCCGCGGCAATGGTATGGAACACGCTACATCCCCGATTTGAAAGCCTTGCAGGCGTTAGGGCCCGCTCCGTGGTGGTATGTCACTACAAAGGTGCGCGGAAGAGACAAGACGGACTACTCCTGGATCTGGACCGATCCGGGGTTAGAGCTCACCCTGGTGTTCGACAACGGCCAGTACTATGTTTACAAAGTGGTGGCGACGGGGCGCGGATGAGCATGCCACCTGACGTATCGATCATCATCCCGACGTTCGACGAGCGAGAGAGCCTGCCGTTGCTGCTCGAGCAGATCGCGCGCGCCCTCGCGTCATGGCAGGCGCGCCTGGAGGTGATCGTTGTAGATGACGATAGCCCGGATCGGACCTGGGAAGTGGCGGAGACGCTGCGCGCCCGATATCCCTGGCTGCGCGTGGTGCGCCGCACGAGCGGGGTAAAGGGCTTGAGTCCATCGGTCGTGGAGGGCTGGCGGGTGGCGACCGGCGAGGTGCTGGTCGTGATGGACGCGGACTTGCAGCACCCGCCGGAGGTGCTCCCGCGCCTCCTTGAGGCCTGCGAGCCTCCTGATGTGGACATCGTGGTGGCCAGCCGGTACCGGCCGGAGGGCGCGGTGGGGCGGTGGGCGTTCTGGCGCCGCTGGATGTCGCACGCTGCGTCGAACTCGGCCCAGGCCGTCTTGCCGCCGGCTGCGCACGACGTTACGGACCCCATGTCCGGCTTCTTTGCGCTGCGCCGCCGCGTGGTGGAGGGTTTGGCGTTCCAGCCGCGCGGCTACAAGATTCTCCTCGAAGTGCTGGGACGCGGCCGCTATCGCACGGTGCGCGAGATGGCGTACACGTTCGGCCGCCGGCAGGCGGGACAGAGCAAATTAACCTCGCGCGTCATGGTGGACTACCTGCGCCAATTGGCGAGTTTCTTCTGGGAACCAGCCGGATTCGGCCGGTTCGTGCGCTACTGCCTGGTCGGCGGTAGCGGGGTCATTGTGAATATGGGGATGTTGTGGTGGCTTCATGGCATCAAGTCCTTGGGTACACTGCGTGCCGGGGCTGTGGCGATTGAATGCGCCATGGTCAACAATTTTCTCTGGAACGAACTGTGGACCTTCCGCGACCGGAGTCTGCTGCAGCCGGGTCTGCGCGACCGGCTCCGGCGCTTCATCAACTTCAATGTGGTGTGCGGGATCGGAGCACTGACCAACCTGGGATTGCTGTGGTTGTTCGCCATCCGCCTGCGATGGCCTTATCTCCCGGTCAATCTCTTTGCCATCGGGGCGGTGACCTTCTGGAACTACGGCCTGAATACGACACGCACGTGGACTACCGCAGTCCAGGAGCCCGGCACATGAGCCAATCAGACGCAAGGGCGGCGGGAGCCTAGGATGCCGCGACAGGTCAACGACTTAATGATGATCTCCGTCGTGGTCCCCGTCTGCAATGAGGCGGAGAGCCTCCCGAGGCTGTATGCAGCGCTGGCCGCGGTCGCCGACCGGACGCCGGGGACGTGGGAGCTGATCTTTGTGGACGATGGCAGCCGCGACGGTTCGTGGGAGGTCCTCGCAGGACTGGCGGGGCGCGATCCGCGCGTGCGGGCGATCCGCCTCACGCGAAACTTCGGCCAGACCGCGGCGATCCTTCGACTCACACCACGGCCTTTGGCCGTGGGCTCGTCCTTCGACAGGCTCAGGACTCGTCCCGAGCGAGGCGAAGCCGAGTCGAGGGACTCGCTCAGGATTCCGCCCCATGGGCGCACCGAAAGGTACCACGGGCTCTGCCCGTGGGGCTCCATGGCCTGCGGGATTCAGCGCGCCAGGGGGCGCGTGATCGTGACGATGGACGGCGACCTCCAGAACGATCCGGCGGACATCCCAAACCTGCTGGCGAAGCTCGACGAAGACTACGACGTGGTCTGCGGATGGCGGCAGGTGCCCGGCTGCTGGGAGTCCCTCTGGGCGGATGGACGCTGGGGCCGGGATGAGCGAGGCGTGGGCAGGATAACGGAGCCAGAGCTTCCGGGTGAGTCGTCAAGCTGCTGGAAGGCGGGTCAGAGCTTGGCCTGGCGTGACGATGGGGATTCCCGCGAAGGCGCGGAGCCGCAGCAGGCGCAGATCGCCGCTGACGATGAACGAGGCGTTGGCAGTCTGCGCTGCGGCCGACACCAGGACATTGGTGTCCAGAACGACCCGCATCAGCGGGTCAGTGCACGCCGATACCGGTGGACCTCTCGGACGATGTCACGCAGTGGCATCGCCCGGCTTGGCGCTCGCAGGGCGATATCAGAGAGCTTCGTAGGAGGACGGAGGCGTTTCACCCGCCTTCGCCGGAAGCCCCAGGCGTCAGCCCGGGGAGGAAGGCGAAGCGGGTGCCGCTGCGAAGCTCCGCAGGAGCGAAGCAGGGCAGGCTTCGGCGCGGTTCCGCCCCACGGGCGTCCAGAAGGTGCCACGGGCGTAAGCCCGTGGGGCTCCACAACGAGCGTATCGGCCGAGGAGAACACCGCCAGTCGGTCCGAGGGTCGAAATGGAGACCGACGGACGATCACCTGGCCATTGGCCTTCACCGTGATTTTTGTCATTGCTTCAGCCTCCTACGCAAACGGTTAACATGAGCACACAAGGTTGTCAACGCACTCTGACGGGTGTGACGAACGCGGAGAGGATGCGTCCAAGCCGTTCGGTCGTCATCCCGGTCTACCAGGAGGTCCAGGGCGTGCCGAAGCTCCATGAGGCGCTAGTGAAGGCCGCTGGCGCCACCCCGGGGCGGCGGGAGTTCATTTTCGTGGACGATCCCTCGACTCGTCCCGCCGCCGGCGGGGCTCGCTCAGGATTCCGCGGCAGCCGGGACGGGACCTGGGAGGCGCTAGGGATGCGAGGCGTTGCTGTCCAACCACTCGCGGGCTGCTTGGAGGAACACGGCCGCGCGCTCCATCTGACGTTTCGCGTCGTCCGGTTCGATTTCCTCTTGGAACGCGTAGTCGCCGATCTGCCGCTTGTCGAACGCTTCGATGAGGTGCTGGTGGAACCGCGGGTCGAGGAGGCGGGCTTTGATGAAGTGTTCACCGAAGGCGGCGATCACGGCGCTGTGCTTCGAGAAAGAGAGGCCCTTGGCCAGCAGCAGCGCCTCGGCGACGTAGAACATGGCGTAATAGGCTCTCGAGACGGAAAAACCGAACAGCCCGCGCTCATGCAACACGCGGGCCGCCTCGATGCTCTCGCCGGCGCGCTTCAGGATCTGGGCGCACTCATCCTGCACGGGACCACCGCTCCGTTAGGCGACGACCACGCCCTCTCGCCTGATGTTCATCAACAGCGGCGTCTGTCGCTCGCGCCAGTCCCGCTCTCGGATGGGGACGACGCTCACGACACAGTTGTAGCTCAGGCAGAGCCGCGCCACGAGCCCGGAGAAGGCGCTCACTTCCCCGCCGGCGGAGACAAAGTCATCGAGGATGAGCGCCACGTCAAGATCAGAGCCCGCGACCTCCTCGCCTCTGGCATACGATCCATACACAGCCAGCCCTCGGAGGCGGGTTCCATACAGGTTCTGAAAACCGCGGTGCAGTTCTTGAAGAATGTCCTGGGTACGCGGGTTCATGGAAGTTCCGCCTTGATTGGTATGCTACCAGCCAGTCAGGCGGTGGAGCCGACGCTCCCATTCGCGTCGAAGGCGGCGCTGGTAGGTCAGGCCATCAGGCACGTGCCCTCGCAGCAGGCCAGCGGTTCGGGACACGATCTGGGTGCCGCGAGCGGACGCGGCTCGAGGCTGAGGTGCGCGGAGGCGAATCGTCCACTTCACCATCTGG
>JGI1358J11329_10003086_pt1 | contig 12545 bp, 15 predicted proteins | sample Subgroupgradi54m_FD_11329 | JGI IMG/M metagenome (IMG submission 11329)
CTGGTTGAAACCAGGGAAATGTCACTTGAGAAGGAGACTGTATAACAGAAAGGAAAGTGGAAAATCAAGGCCAAATGCGGCCTTAGAGGCAAAACTGACCTTACGTATAGGCGCTTTATTATTTGACTTAACAGTCATTTGGTGAGGCGCCTTTTCTTGACCTCCAAAGGACAACCCAGGTTTCCTTTGGTATTTCCTTTCCTTAAGTTGAGAAATTTGTCCAGGCAGAGCCCGATCCAAATTTGATTTTTAGGTTAGTGGTGTAGATTTTGCAAGTAATTCTCATGATATCCTTAGGATCGCAGCGAAGCGAGAACAGCAGGTCAAAAGTTAAGTTTAACTTTTGACCTATAGTCTTGATTTGAAGCTTCATTTGTGATATAATTCCCCAATCAGCGCGAGTTGATATTTGCCCTTTGGTGGGCATTTTCGCACGTTAACAAAATATCGTCTGAAAAAGAGGAGGAATTCGTGGATCTTTGGATCGCCGCTGGTGGTGGCATTGTATTTGCCATCTGCGCATGGATTGCCCGGTGGAAGAATATTGGGTTTGGGGGTGATCCCTTATCCCGCATTAAAGCGTTTAGGATCATACTGGTCATACAAACGGCCAGCATGATAGTGCCTCTAACTTTGGCCTTCAAGATGTTCTGGGTAACAATCTTGGTAGGCCTGGGGCTTATTTTAGTTCCAGGTCTTATCTGGATTCCAATCAACGTTTTTCGTACGCGCAAGAAGCGAAAACTGCTTCGCATGTCTCGTTACTTGATTACCGGAGGCAAAGAAGGGAAACCAAGGTAGGAGGTCGATCGTGACAACAGAAGAAATCCGTGAGGAGTACAAGTTCAAGCTCAAAGTGGTGAGACTTGCACCTCCTTGCCTGACCCTGATTCTTTGGGCTGGCGTGCTGTTGAAATATGCAGCTACCAGCGATATATGGTTTCTGAGGTTCGGACTAGGAGTGTCAATCGGTATCGTGATAGTCTGGTTCTTTGCAGAACTAGAGTTTCACCTCCAGCTAGCATATAAGTCGCATCTTCAAGGAGAGGACAAATGAAAGTATCCACAGCGTTGTTTCTCTGTGCCCTGGTTGTTCTGGCTGCCGCGTTGGCAGTAGGGTTTAATTTCATGGGACTCTTCGATTCTCTACAGGAGCGTCGGGGGCTAATTTACGGGGTGTTTGTGGTTGTGTTTTTTGTCCTGACCATCACAGCTTCAAACATGTCAAAGAATCATGAGTACACAGCCGGAAGGAGAAGGTAACATGTTCGGTCTAACAGGGTTGCAAATTGCCTGGTGTCTCAAGTATGGAGTTCAACCACTTGGGTTCAACTGGTTCCGAAAAAAGGCTAAGGAGGAGAAGAAATAATCCCGCTCGGTGCGGATTTGAAACTCGAGGAGGCAAAATGGATATCACTTGGCAATTACTCGTTGGCCTCGATATCTCGCTCAACCTGTATTACGCATTTGTACTACTCATGTTTTACGTGGTGGCCAGATGCGCCCCTACTCGTGGAGTCATCGGCGGTTTCCTGCTTTTCGCACTCCTGGCGGCCATCTACCTCGGCGCCTACATAGGCTACAGCCTGACCGGTCTGGGGGTGGTATGGATCCCGTTTGGAACCCTGATGGTTTTCGCGATACTTGTTTGGCCTGGCGTTCTCTACGAATTGACAGAGTCGACTTTCGGCGAAGCCATCGAAATTGCGCTTGAGGCGAGACACTGGCATCAGACGAAGAAGAGAACTGGGTAAAAACCAGAAGACCGAGAGTCGACAGCGACTCAAAAGTCTAAAAGTTTGAACCTATTTCTCTCAGGGGCACTTAATGTAATTTCCAGCAATCGCTGGAGTTTACCTCTTAGGTGCTCTTTTTTATTGGGTTTTAGATTATGGATTTTGAATCTTAGATTTTTATTTTGGCAATGAGGACTTTATAGAATGGCCCTGTTGTGTCTATAATCCAGAATCTAAGATCTAACATCTAAAAAAATGCTAAATTACTTTTTCGGACTTTTTTCTCACGACATTGGTGTGGATCTTGGGACTGCTAACACACTTGTTTTGGTCAAGGGCAAAGGAATCATGATCCGCGAACCGTCGGTGGTGGCCCAACACAAAAAGACCAAACAAGTCCTAGCCATTGGAACTGAAGCCAAAAAAATGGTAGGTCGCACACCGGCAACAATTGTGGCCATCCGGCCACTACGGCATGGTGTGATCTCGGATTTTGAAGCCACCGAGGCGATGCTTAAATCTTTTATTAAAAAGGTCCACGAAAACCCTGGTTCGACTTTGCCCAAAATCGCTCGTCCGAGAGTCGTTATTGGGATCCCATCGGGAGTAACCGAGGTGGAAAGACGGGCGGTTGCGGATGCGGCTAAATCGGCCGGCGCGCGGGAAGTGTTTTTAATTGAAGAGCCGATGGCCGCCGCAATTGGAGCGGGACTGCCGATTGATGAAGCCACTGGGACATTTATTGTCGATATTGGCGGCGGCACGACTGAGATTGCCGTCATTTCACTGGGTGGAATTGTAATCAATAAATCGATCAGGGTTGCCGGAGACGAAATGGATGAGGATATTATTGCCTACCTGCGCATGAGGTATGGAGTTTTGATTGGAGAACGAACTTCAGAGGATATCAAGCTGACCATTGGCTCAGCCTCTCCTTATTTAAAGGGTGAAAAAGAAATGGTCATCCGAGGGCGCGATCTCGAAACGGGATTACCTAAAACCCTTAAGATCACCTCGAGTGAAATCAGAGAAGCAATCTCAACGACTGTTTCACAGATTGTGAATGCGATTGCCGAGACAATCGAAGAAACACCGCCTGAGATGGTCTCAGATGTTGTGGAAAAAGGAATTACGCTAGCGGGCGGCGGAGCGCTGCTGCCCGGACTTGCCCGGCTCATTGCACAGGAGACAAAATTACCAGTATATGTAGCCGATGATCCATTGACGGCAGTAGTGAGAGGTTGTGGCAAACTTTTAGAAGACGAAGCCACGCTCAACGCGGTCAAGATAACGAGGGGACTGAGTTGACCGTCATTGCGAGAAGTGAAACGACGAAGCAATCCCTATCATTATAGAGATCGCCACACTTCGTTCGCGATGACAGATTAATAGTTAGGATTTCTTCGTTTTTTTGAGGTCAGCGACCTCTTTTTCAAGCTTTTCGATACGAGTTTCGAGTTCTTCGAAGTAGGGCTCGAGCTTTTTTAATACTTCAACAACATTATTTTCATCATCCATAGATCGTAATTGTACAGGCAAGGCTCCCAAACTTCAATATTGCTTAAGTTTGATCCTATAGAATTGAAGGTATATAATTTCCACAGTTCGTGTGCACAAGTGAGCCAAATGCGGCTTGCTCATTGCACAACGCACTTTAATAACAAATCGCACAAAGAGGAGAACAGAATGACTGCGAGCAAGGATTGGCTAAAGCTAAAGCCAATGACTCAAACCGAGTTGGACGAAGCAGAGATACGCTTAAGGGCTTCAACAGTTGTTGATGTTGAGGAAACTCGCCAACGTGCTCGAAGATTGCTAAAGGAAGTTGACCGACTGCGGCATTTGGTGGCGGCAAATATTGCCAACCTTGAAGTGGGGAAAGAATTGCGGTTGCCTTCCCATGCTGCCGGTGATGTGATCAAGTTTCTCAGCGCTGGCATTGGATTGACTCCTGCTTCGAAAAGAGGGGCAGAGTACGAGAGTTATCTCGCTATGTCGCGTGAAGTCATGCGCGCCAAGAGAAGTGCAAAAAGGAAAAAGACCCCTAAAAAGGAGGAGTAGATGGTTGAGCTGTCAGTAAGGGATTCACATAAGCCAGGAGAAGGCAACGAAAAGGCCGGATCTGATTGTCTTCGGTGTAAAGGAGGAAGCATGTTTCCAGAGGATGGATTGCTCATGTACTCCGATGACATGGTCTGCATTAATTGCGGCTTTCGGGAAGATGTCAAGCGCTATCGGGAGAGAATAAAAGCTATCCAAGAATGGGAGAGGTTCCGTGGCTACAACTGACAAACCGCGACTGGTCGAACCAGCTGAATACGAGTGGGGCGAGCGCCGGTGGGTCAAGCTCGAAGAGCTGGCCGATTCTGTGGATCTGCCGCTTGAGGAAGTTTGGGAAGAGTGCCAGCTGTTTTACGGGTCTGAAACCTCAGGCCTTGGCTGTTGGCTTGATAAACCAGATGGAGTTATCCACAATCTAAGCGACAGTCCCAAGGCACTTTATCGTGTTCTTGTTCCAAGAGCAGGTATGAGGCAACTGCGGAATCGCTTGGACGGACCTCCAACAAGAGCAGGATAAGGAGGAAGAAAATGGCTGAGACTAATCCGGGAGTAAGGCTGATCTGTGTCCAGGAAGGCTGTGAAGCTGAGTTTATCGTTACCCGTGGAGGTGATGATGAGTTAGTTTGTCACGACCAAGCGATGCAGCTCAAAGACCTTACGGCTTCGAAAGGGGGAGTGAAATCACCTCCATTTGCGCCGCCGGCCAAGTCAAAGTGCAACCAATGCGACAAGGATGCTGTTTTTCAGCATCCCTACGGTCCCTGGTTTTGCTCAACAGAACATGAGTTGAAGGGGGTGAATGAAAACGCTGAACGCGTCAATGCCCTCGGCAAGAGATATCGCTGCTACACAAGTGGTGCCGAAGCACTTTGCCTCAAGCCCGGTGACTCTGCTCGAGTCGACTGCAAACACAAAACTGTCTGGTTGGACAGGCCAAAAGTTCTGCCATCGGCAGACTGAGAAGGAGATGGACATGGAAAAACCTGATGAGGTTAATGCCGGGATTTTGTCCGGCAATGTCCGCGCGATTGCGGAGAACGCCAACGCTGGCAAGCACACCATTGTCAAACTCGACGGCACACCGGTTTGCGTGATCATCTCACTTGAGGATTACGAGATTCTCAAAAAGGCCAAGGAGCAAGTACCACCTAGCGGCGTCGACAAAACTCGTCAGGGAGTTCGCAAACTCCTTGAAGGAGAAGCAGCAGCCAGCGATTTCATTGCACGTTCTTTGAGGCACAGTGCCGAAGATCTGCGCCGAACAGCGGCAATGGCCGACAACGACTGAGTGCGATTTGAACGACATCTAAGCGCCCAAGCTTTTACAGTAAGGGCGCTTTTTCTTTACCTCCAAGAGGACACCAAGGTTTCCTCTTGGTATACGCTATCACCCCAAATTAGAAATTTGGGGACCCCGATTCCCGTTTTGACACATTTGTCCCAGCAAAGCCGGATCCAAATTTGATTTTAGAAATTCTTAACTCTCAACTTTCAACTCTCAATTCATGTTGGTATACTCATCCACATGCAACCTCCGCCTCGTACTTCATCTAGTAATAGTCAATTTCTTATTCTACTTCTTACTCTTTCTGTCTTTATTTTTATTCTCGGCAAGACGCCGGTTGGCCACATTTACTTTACCGCCAGCGGATGGGCGCTGACTCCAGTGCAAAAGCTAGTTTATAAAACGGGAAACAGGGTCGGTCGCGATATTGATTTTTGGACTACTATGCGCCGGCTTTCACAGCGCGATCGGGCGCTCCGTCTTCAGTACGCTCAAGTCGTTTCGGAAAATGCCAAATACCAAACCCTCGCGCGCGAAAACGAAGCTCTCAAATCTCAATTGACTACCTTTGGCGCCGGATCCAACAAACAAATAGAGACACAAGTAGCTGCAATTGCGCCGGATATGAAAATTTCATCCGGATCAAACAGTGGTATCCGCTCAGGTGACGCGGTGGTTTTAGGCAACTGGCTCATTGGGCAAGTAGTCATTGTTGAGGCCAATTCGGCGGTTGTAAAGCTGACGACCTCGCCCGATCTCAAGCTATCGGTTGCCACCACAGGCGACGCCAAGGGCGTGTCGGTTGGCCAATTCAACGCCTCAATACTTCTTGATAAAGTCCTGCCGTCGGAGCGACTTGATGAAGGTGATTTGGTTCTGACAACTGGCGACAATCCCGGGATCCCCAAGGGGCTAGTCGTTGGCAAAATAGTGGCAACGGATAAAAATAATGCCGAGATTTTTCAAACAGCCCGGGTCGAACCATTGGCTAGTTTTGGTGATTTGGACAATGTCTTTGTCGTGGAGGGGCCCAGGTGAGACTCAAGATAATTTTTTGGGTAATTATTGTACTTCTGACTTTTTTCCAAGCATCTTTTTGGCAATTAAATATCGTGCTTCTGATAGCCGCCTCTTGGGGGCTCTTGCGGGATATCCGCGAAAGTATGTTAGTCTTTTTTGTCTGCGGACTGCTATTGGATACGGCTTCGGGGCATGATTTGGGTGTCTGGACGTTTGTTTTTATCCTGGTTGCCCTGATCACTGCTGCCTGGCGGGCACGGTTTGTACCCAGTGTCCGCTCAGCCGGATTTGCGACGATGCTGCTTTTTTATATTCCGATTGCCCTTATTAACTCTATACTTGCCAAAATTTTCTACAATTTTTTAGTGAGCGGTAATTTTGTCTTTGTGCCTGATTTTAAAAGCTATCTCGGTATATTGATTGTTTCTCTGGTTATTTTTCCACTCATAGCTTTTGTGTCGAGTCAAAGCGAGGCACAGACCTCATCAGGCCTATCTTTGAGGGGGAATCTTTAGCATGCGAAAGAAAAAAATCAATTTTGGAATATCTTTTGGAGGTTCGATCGAAGGCTATAGCAAAGTCCGAGTGGCCAAAAGAGAAGCACACTATGGCATTAGTGATCTGAATGATGCTCTTTTGGGTGGCGGGGGAAGTAGTCGCTTAAAACTCTCGATCAACCCATGGTACCTCTCACTTTTTCGAAGCGCCATTATTGTCATTTTTGGCTTTGCCCTCATCCGGCTTTTGGATTTGCAAGTTGTGCATGGCGACACCAATCGCCTGGCGTCAGAGCAAAACCGGATTTCATATGATGTGATTCATGCGCCGCGAGGACTTGTTTTTGACCGAAACGGAGCAATTTTGGCGCGCAATGCACCTGGCTTTCGACTTATCAAAGGCGACAAGATCACTGTTATTTCTAGAGATACGGCACTCGATCTAGAAAACAAAGGCTTGGCATTTGAGGGTCGCGAAGGTGAACTTGGCCGGCTCGAGGTGGATCTCGTCCGTGAATATCCTTTGAAAGCTGCCACTGCCCATCTATTGGGATATACTTCAGAGATTTCAGAAGCAGAGCTTAAGGATAAAAAATATAAAAATTTTTACAATCTGGGTGATCAATTGGGCCGGCTTGGAATAGAATCCTTTTACCAGGACCAGCTTCGCGGAAGAGATGGTCAGACTTTGGCTGAGGTTGACGCTTCGGGCAGTCTTATTCGCTTGATTGGCGAGAAAAAGGCGACCTTAGGAACCAATCTTCGCCTGTCAATCGATGCCAATTTGAACCAAAAAGTTTACGATGCCCTCTCTGCCGAAATTCAAAAAGCCGGCGCCAAAGCCGGAGCCGCAGTTGCCATGGATCCGCGGGATGGGCGAATTTTGGCTCTGACTTCTTACCCCTCATTTGACCCCAATGTCCTCATCGCCGGAACTGACAAGGCGGCAATTACTCAGACTTTAACTGGCGAGAATAAACCTCTTTTTGACCGGGTTACCTCGGGTACTTATCCACCCGGATCTATTTTTAAAATCGCCACCTCGGTGGCGGCTCTTTCATCGGGGCGCATTAAGCCGGATACTATCTTTGTCGATACCGGCCAGATATTTTTAGGGGAGTTTAAATTTACCAACTGGTTTTTTAACCAATATGGCAAAACTGAGGGGGAGGTTGATCTTGTCAAAGCCATCAAACGCTCTAACGACACTTACTTTTACCACGTTGCCGAGGCCCTCGATGAAAAAATCATCGGCGATGCGGCCAAAAAAATGGGGCTCGGATCGACAACCGGGATCGATCTGCCTGGGGAGTCAGCCGGGTTGATTCCTTCTAATGAATGGAAGCGGGCCAATAGCGGTGAAATTTGGTATCCTGGGGACACGCTTCATATGGCCATCGGTCAAGGATTTGTTTTGACAACACCTTTGCAACTAGCGACCATGACCTCGGTCATTGCGTCAAACGGTACGCTTTTTCGGCCTCAAATTGTGATGGATCAGGTGGATGAAGCAGGTGGAATAATTAAGGATTATCCGGCTCAGAAAATTGCGAATAATGTTGTTTCGCCCCAAGATCTGGCTTTAATAAGAGAAGGTATGCGTCAGGCTTGTGCAACCGGCGGTACTGGTTGGCCAATGTTTACATTTACCAAAGTATCGGTTGCCTGCAAAACCGGCACCGCTGAGTTTGGAGACCTTAACCCTCACGCTTGGTTTACAATTTTTGCGCCGTTTGATAATCCCAATATTGTCTTGACTGTATTAATCGAGCACGGGGGTGAAGGCTCATCGGTGGCAGGCCCTGTAGCCCGAGAAGTGATGGACTGGTGGTTTAATCAAAAACATTAAAGATGAACGAAAGGGTTTATCATCTTTGGCTATCAGGTACTCCAGGTGTCGGATCGGTAACTTTTCGTAAATTAGTCAAGATTTTTGGCTCTCCCAAGGCAGTTTTTGAAGCTACTCAAAAAGATCTGCGCAACGTTCATCTTTCCAACGATTTAGTCGAATCAATTATCACAAGTCGTAAATCTTTTGATGGCGATAGTGTTGCCTCCAAGCTCGAGAAAAAAGGTATCGGCTTTATGCTTTTGTCTGATCCCGATTACCCTGCGCTTCTTAAAGAGATTTATGATCCGCCGGCTGTTTTGTATGTTTGGGGGTCAATTTTGCCCTCGGATGAGACGGCTTTTGGAGTGGTTGGCTCAAGACGAATGACAATGTATGGACGCGAAGTTACCCATAGCTTGACTTATGAACTAGCCTCGGCTGGCCTGACAATTGTTTCCGGTCTTGCTAAAGGAGTCGATGCCACTGCCCACCGGGCAGCAATCGATGCTGGCGGTCGAACAATTGCAGTACTTGGCGGTGGGATTTTCAAAATATATCCGACGGAAAATGAAAAATTAGCCGCTGAAATTGCCAACGGTTACGGAGCGGTAATTTCAGAATTTGCGCCCGATGAGCCAAGTGTGGCCGGTAATTTTCCATCGCGCAATCGCATTATTTCCGGACTTTCCGTCGGAATCTTGGTGACTGAAGCAGCGGTTGATTCCGGATCATTGATTACAGCCACGAGTGCCGCGGAGCAAAACAGAGAAGTCTTTGCTGTACCTGGCCCCATTACTTCACCTCTTACCGAGGGGCCAGCGTCTCTTATCCAAACGGGCGCCAAGCTCGTCTTTCGCGCTCAGGATATTTTGGATGAGCTTAATATCGAGGCTAAAAAACGCCACCTTGAGGTGAGATCAGCAATTCCTGCAACAAGCGAAGAGCAAGCGATTTTGGATCTTTTAGAACTCGAAGCCAAACACCTCGATCAAATAGTGCGCGAGTCAGGTCAGCCGGCCTCAGTGGTGTCCGGACTTATTTCCATCATGGAGCTCAAAGGAATGGTCAGACAAGTGGGCGTGGCTATTTGGGCAAAGGTGTCTTAACCTGTTTGATATAATATTGACCTATGAATGAAACTCTTAGCGGTGCAATTAATATTGAAAATGAAGTTGTCGAACCTGCTGCACCCCTCGCTGGATCAATTGATTTAAAAGGCGAACGAGTCGATGGTGAATTTGGACGTATGCCATGGCGGCCCGTTGATTGGAGCCTTTTGCAACTGGCCCGTTTTTACGGAACTCACAAAATTCCCTTTTTTGATCGTGATAAAAGAGATGATGTGATTGGACCCGTTACCCCAAACGAGAGAAGGTTGGTCAGAAGCTTGACTAAAAATGTTTGGGCTGGAAGAAAATTTAGCCTTGTTGAGATGGCCCAGCTCATGGATGGTCATCCAGTTGAGGTGGTAGGAAAGGAAAATTTACCCAAAGACACTACTTTTGTAGTCTACGGTAATCATATCAACAATTTCTTTTTTCGGTCATTAGGTGTACAGATTGCTCAAGACCAACTTATTTATAAGGCAACAGGTCGCCACACGACTTATCTAATGGGGCACGGTTCAGCCAACCCAGTTATCAATAGTGGGATGATGAGGGTCAAACCACTTTATGAGCAAATGGGTGAGACCGCCGGACAAATTGTGGTAAACAGAGAGTATGTACGTAACAAAGGCAAGGCTGCTGATAAGAAAACCGTGCCGCCTATTATTCGTGCTATCCAGCAATGGTTTCCGGTCGATTCAAGTGATCAAAAAAGCTTGTCACAAGTTGCTCGTGCTATCGAGCAATTGTTTCTAGCAAAGTCTGGCAACAAAAAAAGCTCGAAGCAAATTATTCGCGCAATCAGTCGAACACTCTCTGAAGGCGATGTCTTGGGGATTTATCCCGAAGAAGATGATCACCGGCGCATGCAAAGGGCCAAAGAAAATGCCGGTGGTCTTTTTAAATTTTTAGCAAGAAAAAAAGATGTGCTGTTTGTACCCATTGGAGCAACTGCTCATGGGACAGATTTACGCTTGATAATTGGTGAACCATTCAAACTCGAACGCCACACCCAAATGTCCGACCGCCAAATTATCGACCGGGCAATGCGCCGCGTTGCACTGCTTCTGCCAGAATGGCAACGGGGATACTATAAAGAGGCAAATCGCCGCTAAGTTTTTTGGCTTTTGCTTGACAGATCGTGTTAGGCTGATAGAAAGGTCAAAATATGCCGGATTCCAAGACACTTGTTATTGTAGAGTCGCCGACCAAAGCGCGGACACTGTCCCGTTTTTTAGGCAATAAATATCATATCGAAGCCTCATACGGTCATGTCAGGGATTTACCCAAAAGCGAGTTTGGAGTCGATGTAGAAAAAAACTTCGAGCCCCGATATGTTATTCCGAGGGATAAAAGATCGCGCGTCTCCACACTTAAAAAAGCGGCCAAAGGTGTCAAAACGCTTTATCTAGCGACTGACCCGGACCGAGAAGGCGAAGCAATTGCTTGGCATCTTCAAAATATTCTTTCGGATGTTGGTGAGCACAAAATCTATCGCGTTGCCTTTCACGAAATCACCAAAGAAGCCGTCGACTACTCTTTTGCCCATCCCGAGGAGCTAAATATGAATCTGGTTGACGCCCAGCAAGCCAGACGTATTCTGGACAGGCTGGTGGGATATGAGCTTTCACCGCTTTTGTGGGAAAAAGTGAGAAGAGGACTTTCGGCCGGACGGGTCCAATCAGTCGCGCTTCGTTTGATTGTCGAGCGTGAGCGGGAAATAGAAAAATTCAAAGCTATCGAATACTGGACAATCGATGCACTCCTTCAAAAACCAGGCGACACCAAGACTCAATTTAGTGCAAGCCTCACCCAGAAAAGCGGCAAAAAAATATCAGCATCTAATAAGGAAGAAGCGAATAAGGTCCTTGCCGACATCCAAAAATCAGATTGGGTTGTCTCGGATGTAGTCAAAAAAGAAACCCGTCAGCATCCCAAGCCACCATTTACGACCTCGACTCTCCAGCAAGCGGCCTCCAACAGACTTGGTTTTTCAACTAAAAAGACAATGCAGCTTGCTCAAAATCTATATGAGGAAGGATTAATTACTTATATGCGTACTGATTCGTTTAACTTGGCCTCATCGGCCGTCGACGCGGCTCGGGATTTTATTGGTAAGTCATACGGTTCAGAATACATGCCAGACAAAGCCAATGCTTACAAATCCAAATCCAAGGTTATCCAAGAAGCCCATGAAGCCATTCGCCCAACAAGTCCCGCCGTGGCTACAATCGATGGCCCAACACCTGATCACATCAAGCTCTACACCCTCATTTGGCAGCGTATGATTTCATCTCAAATGACACCGGCTGTCCTGGAGCAGACAGCAGTGGATGTTGCCGCCGGCGAATATATATTTCACTCCGCCGGATCGGTTGTTGTCTTTGACGGATGGGCCAGAGTTTATGGCTCATCCAAAGTACTGACCGAATCAGTCCTCCCATCTCTTGATAAAGGCGAAAAGCTCGAAGCTCTCAAAGTCGATGGCAATCAACACTTTACCGAGCCGCCCCCTAGATTTACCGAAGCTTCACTGGTCAAAGAGCTTGAAAAATACGGGATTGGAAGGCCTAGTACTTATGCGCCCACGATTTCAACCATCCTTGATCGCAGGTATATCGAGCGAGAGGACCGCAAACTCCAGCCAACCAATTTGGGGATATCGGTTAACGATTTTGTCGTTGGTAACTTCAAAGATATTATGGACTACTCTTTTACCGCTGAGATGGAAAACGAGCTCGACGAAATAGCGGCTGGCCAGCGCAAATGGCAGCCTATGATGAAAGAATTTTGGGGACCTTTCAAAGAGCATGTTAATAAAGTCGGTGAGACAGCCGAGCGCATCAAAATTGAAGTTGAGACAACCGATGAGGTTTGTGAAAAATGCGGCAAGCCTATGATTATCCGTGAGGGTAGATTTGGCAAATTTATGGCTTGTTCGGGCTTTCCAGAGTGTAAAAACACCAAATCTGTAGCGGTCAAGACCGGCATCGTTTGTCCTGATGATGG
>JGI1358J11329_10003093_pt1 | contig 12519 bp, 8 predicted proteins | sample Subgroupgradi54m_FD_11329 | JGI IMG/M metagenome (IMG submission 11329)
CGTGCGGCGCGTAAAACTAAAAAAAATGAAATGGCCACGGCGCAAATAAAACCGATCAGGACAAACCACGGCGAGGTATGCCAGCGCCTGTCCAACCACCGACCGAACAAAGCGAAAGCGGTGGTGGGAAGAGCAATGCGAACAAGAATGTCCCAGACAAAGCCGGTGGCTCGCCAGGCATCAACGACGTTCGGCGGCTGTTTTTGATCAACCATAAATCGCCGGAAGTGTACCTGTTTTTTAAAAACGCGTCAATAATTTCTTAAATTGTTCTCCGCGATCATATTCATTCTTGAAAAAACCGAAACTCGCGCAACCCGGTGAAAGAAGAATCGTGTCCCCAGATTTTGTATTTTGATGGATGAGCGCGAGCGCGTGCTTTAAATCCTTTACATCTTGATAGCTCACGCGGGCAGATCGAAATGCTTTTACAATTTTTGCATGCGCCGTGCCGGGCAAGAGAGTGACTTTAACGTTTGGTCGCTTGATCGCTCGCGCCACTTCATCAAATCTCAATTCCTTATCCGCCCCACCAAAAATCAAATGAATATCTTTTTTATTGGGAGCCAACGCCTTCAACGCCGCGATCGTCGCATCAGGGGTCGTCGAGGTCGTATCGTTGATGTAACGCACCCCGCGCTTGGTCGCAACAACCTCCAGACGATCGGGCAAGCCTCGAAACGTTTCGAGGGCGCGCTTGATCATTTTTGAATCCACACCGAGTTTGAGTGCCACGGCCACGGCCGCCTCCGCATTCTTGATGTTATGCTCGCCGAGCAACTTTAACTTTGAATGTTTGACTAACCTCGCTTCCGCGCTCCCCTTTTTTCCAAAACGATAAACTTCGCCGGGCGCTTGTTTTGCATAACGATCAAACGCGTGATCGCCGGGAAGAAAAACTTTGTCTTGCGATGATTGGTGACGAAAAACTTGTGCCTTGGCTTCCGCATACTCCTTCATCGAAGGATACGTGTTCAGATGATCGCGCATCAGATTGGTCCACACGGCGATGTGCGGCGAAACGCGAGCATCACCCAAACCCTCCAACTGAAAACTGCTCATTTCCAAGACGACGATATCCGTGGGTTTGATTTTTGATAGAAAAGTTAGAGGGGAAATCAAAATATTCCCGCCGAGCCAGATGCGAGGATGTGTAGGGGCAGACCCATGCGTCTGCCCTTCGGTCGGAGGGCGAACGCGTGGGTTCGCCCCTACCCGAAGCATCTCCGCAATCAACGCTGTCGTCGTGCTCTTGCCCCGCGTCCCCGTGATCCCGATAACCGGTGCCGGACACTTCTCTAAAAAAAGAGAGAGCTCGGATTTGATCGGGATGCCCAGTCGTCGCGCTGCCACCAATTCCGGCTCGCTCGATCTTATGCGTTGATGGCGCACCACCAGATCAACTTGTTTGACTTCCCGCGTCGCGTGCTTCCCCAAAATAAAACGTACGTTTTTAAGCTTTTTTAAGCGAGCGATATTTTTATCCATCGCCGGTGTGTAATAAAAATCCGCGACGATCACTTCATCACCACGTCGCGCAAAGTAAAGAGCCGCAGCCACCCCGCTGCCTTGTGGATATTGTCCAAGACCGAGAATAAGAACGCGCATAAGGTCACGTAACACATAGCATGGAACACGTAACACCAAACGTCAATCATTTGACATGGATCGTTCTTTGACGTATTGTATCTGCGCTTTTGGTCAAACCACGCAGTCTGAATGGGAGGATCCGCATGGTGAAAGAGATGGTCATCTGGAGTTTGCGGGCAGGAGAAAGCGATGGATGTAGACTCACAGAGCTTGGCGTTCACCAGGTCGAGGTGGCTGCGAGCGCGGCCCTCGCACGGCACCACGTGCGGTTGACCGCCATCCGTCGGGGAGCCGAGCGTGATGCCTGGCATGCCGGACGGCAGGTCAAGAGATTGCTCGCTCAGTTCAACGTCGAGCAGGTGGTGGCAGAGGAACTCACGAGTCCGTCGTGCCTGCCTGGCGCCTGCGTGTGCGGTGAGGTCGCCCGGATGGTACGTCCGGATCGGGCGGAAACCGTCGCTCACTGGTTGCACTGCGACCCGGAAGCTCTCCAACGCCGCACGCGGGTGTTGGTCATGCTCCATGAGCTGGCCGATCAGATGTTGCACGGATCGCATGTGCTGCTCGTCGAAAGCGGTCAGGGCCACCCCGTGATCGAACTCGCCGTCCCGGATGAACTGGCCGGATGCTTCCCGCGACTCGCGCACGGCGAGATGGTTCGCTGCCAGGCTAGGTTGGACGAAAGCGGCTTCAGGTTCACGGAGGTGACGCGCCTCCCCTGCCCTCTCGCTCCCACGGCCGCGGTCTAGATCTTTCTCTCCCCTCGACGTCCGCACAGGATGCTCGAGGATTTTTTTTAGAAATTACGAAAGCACGAAATTTTACGAAAATACGAAATAAAAAAAGCGGCCAAACTTTTTACAGCTGACCGCGAGAATCGCCCCCTATGAAAGATCGATGAATCAGTGCACCTTGCGCTCGAGAATCCCGTTGATCGCCCGGGCCTCGAGCTGACGCAGCCGTTCCTTGGTGGCGGCATTGCCGGTCGTGACGAACTCGAGCCGATGACGCTTCCCCGCACCCACTCCGAAGCGCGCACGCAGGACCTTTTCCTCGCGAGAGGAAAGCAGCCCTCCGTCGATCAGCGCGCGTCCGACAGGAGTCACTCGAGGAAGCCTCGGACCGCGTTTCCGCACACTCTTCGTTTTCCCTCTGCTCATCTCAAAGCCCTCCTTTTCCGCTCACCGTATGTGGTGGCTATGGTATGAGGATAGAATAAAAAATGACTTGTGTCAACACACTCACACACACCGAAAAAAATCAAAAAACGGAAAGGTTGATAGCTGTTTTACCAACCGGACGATGAACCTCCGCCGCCGGAAGAGCCGCCGCCAAAACCTCCGCCGGATCCTCCGCTAAAACCTCCCCACGAACCGCCCGTGCTCACAAAGGCACCCCCGCCATGATGTCGCTGGATGTATTGCCACCAGGTTTCGTTTGGTTTCGCATCTTGTATGGCAAGAAGATCCGAACCCAATCCCAAGGCGGTAAAAAAAAGAACTGGGACGTACCAAAAATCTTTGAAAAAAATCGGCAGAATAAACAAACTCACAATGCCTCCGAGCGAGGCGCCTAGCAAAGCACCGATGAGACCGCCGATCCACCGAGATTTTAAACGGCTGAAAAAAAAGCTCAGCGTCAGATGGATGAGTCTAAAAATCCAGACAAGAATGATGAAAATAAAAAAAACCAAATGCAAAAGAGACTTCACGGATGCCGTTTTGGTTTGATTGGTTGTCTGGTCGGACTCAGAAACCGGGGCCGCGAGCGTTCCCGCGATCCCCTGCTCGATTTCCAAGACGCCGACCCGGATGCCGGCGTTGAAGTCATTATTTTTCAGATACGGACGCACGTCGTCATCTTGAATCCGTTTGGTCATGATATCCGTGAGCGCGCCTTCCAGTCCGTAACCGACTTCGATGCGCATTTGATGATCGTGGATGGCCAATAAAAACAAAACGCCGTTATTCTTTGCTTTCTTGCCGATGCCCCAATTTCTAAACAGTTGATTTGCCACGTCCTCGATCGGCCGTCCGTCCGGCAGATGATCAAGGGTCACGACGGAAATCTCGTTGGTCGTCTGCTGTTCGTAGGCGCGAAGATTTGCCTCCAAGTATTTCGCCGTCTCCGGAGACAAGACATGAGCAAAATCGTTTACATAATCAACCGGCTTCGACGGAAGTGCCTCGGCGTGCGCGATGCTCACGAGAAAAAAACAGGACGCGAGACAAACAGCGAAAATCTTCTTCATAACCATAAAAACTGGAGCCTGTCTAAAATCTTGATATCCGCCGTGCTGGACTGAAGGAAAACCGGAAGCGTATGCGGCATACGATGAGGATTTTCCTGAAGGAAGCACAAGGAGAGCGAGATTTTAGACAGGCTCTTAAAATTTCACTTGTGGCGCCTTGCCTGCTCCTGCTTGCGCCTGGAAAAATGGCTCGGCCGTGAAACCGAATGAAGCAGCGAGGATGTTAGTCGGGAAGCGTTTGATGTTGACATTGTAAGTTTGAACCGCGTTGTTGTAATCGCGACGCGCGACGGAAATCCGATTTTCACTCCCTTCGAGTTCTGTTATCAGATCACGGAACGCCTGCGTGCTTTTCAGATCCGGATAGGCCTCGACGGTCACGAGCAAACGCGACAATGCTCCGTCAAACCCCTGTGCCGCCGCGATCTGCGTGGTCGTATCACCCGCGGTCTTGGCTTTGGCCCAGGCGCTCCGCGCCTCCACCACCGCCTGAAGCGTCGACTGCTCGAACTTCGCCGAGCCCTGTACCGTGGCCACGATGTTCGGGATCAAATCCATGCGCCTCTGGTACTGCGTATCGACATTCGCAAACGCCGTCTTGACCGCCTCGCGCGAACCAACCAGTCCGTTATAACTCGCCCCAACCCACAACCCACACAACACAACGACACCAACGATGACAAGAAGAATTTTTGATATGTGAGACATAAAAAAATTATGGATACAAAAAAAATAATTTATGCGCTATCCATTTGATAAGATCATGATACGGAATCGTAGAGGAGTTGTCAAAATAAAAACTTATCTTGTGAATAAAAAAACCAGCCACGATGACATGACTGATTCTCGATGGTAGCGGGGGGAATCGAGCCGCCGACCTCGGGCTTATAAAACAGGGACCTGACCCCAAGTACAAAATTTCTTCAATTTAGAATTTTGCTGAAGGTTTCTTCAATATGAGGGACTTGACCCTTAGGGTTTACGAAGATCGTGTTTTAAAAACCAATTTATTCTATGGTTGGGATCACTTTTAATTCTAGTTCGGATACGTCATTTGGATGAATTAAATTGCGCGCAACCAAATATTGTTGGCCGCGATGAATCAGAATTACTTTTTCTGAAGCATAATCGACGACCGCGTAAGAAATATCGTGCACAGTTTTTTTAAAATTTATTTTTCGTGTCAGAAGATCTGGATAGTGCTGCTCCGCGAGTTGGATAACGTATTCGCGTTTGATGGCGTCCGGTGTCGGAATCATGTTACCAAAATACAAATTGTCTTCCGGGCCCATCGCATTAACCTCCGCAATGGACGCCGGAATTGCAAAGTTCTTCGTACCCCAATTCGGATTATACGGAACCTTGAAATGTAAATCGAAATGTGAGACGGGATCCATTTCGGTCGGGGGCGTGTCAAAAAACCTCCCAAGGTCACCGTAGCGGTAGGGACGGGTGATGGTTGCATTGCTGATGATATTTTTACCCTGACTATTTTTTGTCATACTCTTTTCAAAATGACTCTTCCACCCGCTTTCGCTGGATACCTGCATAGTCCGAATAACGTCTTCAACTATTTTATCATTTGGTCTCGTTGTGCAGGATTCTTGGTCAATCCGAAAGTCGACCCCCGAAAAATCCAAAAGAGGAACGTACCATGTTCTTACTAATCCCGTGCAGGGACTGTTTTTTCGACTGTCGGGTGCGTCGATTTCGAGAACCGATCGATTCCCAATGCGTTTAAACGTTCCATCGGATGTGTTGTGATAGTATTCCGCAAGATAGGTATCCATCTGCACGCGCCACAGTTCTTCTAGCGAGGTGATATAGACAAAATCGGGTTGACACATGTGACCCGCGATACCGTACCAGACGGCTTGTCGTGGACCAAATGAGATATGTGAGCCCTCAACAGAGTAGGGTTGCGCCTCCTTGTCACCAGCACCAATAGACCACGCTGGATTTTCAGGAATATTTATCGTTAAAGAATCAGTAAAGTTGACTGAGCTACGAATTGAGTACATTTCATATTTTGTGGGCGCTGCCTGTGAAAATTTTTGATCACAGCTTTTATCTTCTGTTTGAACCGGATCAGCGGCCCCGGTTTTTATTACTTCATTTTTTGACGATGGAGTCGTAAGTACCACGATCACCGTAACACTTATTAAAATGAAAATGGCGATAGCAAGCATGAGCACCCATGATCCATTTCGTAACTCCCTGATAGATCGTTTACGCATAAAAACTATAAAGTTTAATTTAATGATATTATTATACCATACCGTGAACCACCATGGTTCGGAAGTTTCCGAAGACGGTTAACCTATTCTATATTTGCCAAGTCGAAAAGATCGGCTAGACAGACAAGCCACGGGGAGGGTGTGGAAGAAACGAGAGCTAGAGGAGACAAAAACGACCAAAAGACACCAAAACAGAGCAAACCAACGAAAGACACGAGAACGAGAATGAGAGCAGACTTGCAATAGGCCTGTTTTTTTATTCCATTTAAGGATTACAGAGCAGGTCAAAGCCTACAGCATGAGTATAATCCCAGCTACCCCAATGATGATAAATAGCCCTACTGCGATGTTAAGGATGGTATCAAAACGGCGGAAAAATTGATGCAGGTAAGAATCATTAATACTAAACGGGAGACCGTTACTTAAAGTGCTTTTCGTTTTTGTTATTTCGTTATATTCCACCGCACTGGCTACATAGTTGCCGGGCGGCAGGAGAAAGACATTGGCATCTTCGGTAATTTGCCAGCGCCCATTTTTGTCCGCCCAATCGGCGTACATATGCACCGAGGCGCTACTTTTGGCAGTTTGTTCTTTTGTTAAATAAACTGCGAGCACGGCTTTGGGGTTGCTTGTCCCGCTTATTGTTACCGTGTTTTTGCCATTTTGCTCGGCGGCAATAACCTTGGGCGGCGTTAAGCCACTGTCTACCGGCGCGATAGCGACTTCGGTGGTAAGGGTAGAAACAGAAGCAACTTTAACGCCCGTTTCTTTAATAGAGTAAAGCGCGCGCGGATCAAAGTATAAAGAAAGACCAATAATGAAAACAAGTTTAAGGAGCCAAATTATAAAAATTGCAACGATGATAGACAGTGTGATCGTGCGCCGAATTTTGTATTCGGAATGATCATCACCTTGGCCGGTACTGGGCGTGGCAACTAAGTAAAGAGGCAAGGAAATAAGTCCGAGGAATACTTCGGAAATGATTATACTAATAACAACAAAAAATGCCCCTCCAGCATGTGCCGTGAGCAGCTTCTCTTTTTGATTATGGACAAAGGCCGTGGTGTGGAGAATGCGGGTTGTCCAGCGAGAGCGAATGGTGGACATGCAAAATAATTAAATAATAAAAATTTACTTCCCGATGAGTCCTTCTACTTTTTTGGTTATTTCCGAGAGATCAGTTGACGATTTTATATAATAATCAACCGCCCCCAAATCCATACCCTTTTTCTTGTCTTCGTCTTGGCCAAGGTTGGAGAGAATAACTACCGGGATATTTTTAGTGGTTTCGTCCGCTTTTAGTGCTTTAAGCACTTCAAATCCGCCAAGTTTGGGAATAATTAAGTCTAACAACAACAGATCGGGCATTACTTTTTTGACCAATTCAAGGCCAGCTTCGCCATCACCTGCAGTCATAACAGTATAGCCCGCGCCGAGGAGCTCGATGCTCATGGCTTTTTGCAAAACTGTTTCGTCTTCGATAACGACAATTTTTTTCATAGGGTTATTATGATTATGTCAGGTGAATAAATTTCCTATTTAACCCTGGTAGTATACACTACTTTTAAAAAACTAGATACAAAGGGTAGTAAATAGTGTATACTATAACAGTACTCGGAAGCACCTTAAGCCTACCGCGTATATGATTTTGTTTTTAATCTTACGCGTATGAAAGGAGCTTGGCTAAATTTTATTTTGCATTTTACTTCACTCATCAGTAGACAAAAAAATAAATTGCTCAATGCCACAGCGCTCGCCACCATTCCTATCGCCATCAGTGTGATAATTTTGGAAGCGGCGCTGTTTTTAGTTTCGCTCCCGGCCTATATTTTTATCTCACCAACAAAATTAGCTGGTGGCGATAACAGCGTGGTCGCAACATATCGGCTGCGTCGGATCGTGTCCTTGTCAGTCATTTTTGGCACATTGGCTATTTGGCTCTTATATGTTTTGCTCGGTTTAGTAGGAATTGGTCTGTTCCCTAAGAAAACGCACGCTTTTACCTCGACCTGGGATTTTAACAACCCGTTAGCTTATACCTACGATTCTAGCAAAATCCAGATTGTAGATGGTGTGGCTATTTTTAGGGCAGAACAAGCGCCCGCTAGCACTGTACCGGCAGTAGAAACAAATACATCAGCCACCGGCGGAACCACGGTCGAGCCTACCGTAACAGCGCCAGTTGGTAATACAACCAATGTTAACACCAATGCTACGGTAGAACCAAGCGGGACGAGCGTCCCCGATACGTCTGCTGGTACAACAGGAGGTGCCTCTGTCAGCGCTCCTGCGCCAACCGTGGAATCAACACCCGCTCCCGTGGTCGCGCCAGCCCCTGCCCCAGCGCCTGCTCCCGAACCAGTTCCAGCACCTGCTGCTCCGTCGGGTCCTCTTTTGTATAATACAATAAAAAATTTATTTTCGGTTGAGACGGCTCATGCCCAAACACTCACGTGCAGCGCCACGCTCCAACCGCTGGCTCCGTTTGTGGTGACACCATTTAAACAATGGACGGGATTCACCGAAGTAGCTACCAAAAATGGCGGCGAAGTCTATTATCAACTTTCGAGTGATGCTGGTCTAACCTGGAAGTATTGGGACGGTTCGGCTTGGAGCGCGGCTGCTCTGCCCACAAACTATAACACCGCCGCAGAAATCAATAGCCACATCAGCAGTTTTTTAGGTTTCACCGATCCTGATGCCGGTTCAATTCTTTTTAGGGCAACGCTCACGAGCGACTGTAACCACGACATGCAACTTTTAACGATTGCCGTTGATTATGATCAGCCAACCGCAAAATACAAGCTCACAGCCGGTAATTCAGCAATTTCTTTCACGGATGGTTTTGGTAATCCGGTCGCGGGTGCCACTGGTGCCGTAGATGTGAATTATCTGGATACGCCAGCGGCGCGATTAACTCTTTCGGGCAATTTGGATTTAACGAACCAAGTGATTGGAAGCGCTTTGGGTAGTTCTTGGCTCTCTCTTGCTCAACCGGCATTATCAAGCGTAAGTAATGTCCAACTGATTTTACCAAAAACAAATTCTAACGCCTCGGTGCGCGTGTGCCCGGGAGTGCTCGCGGCGGTAAACATACTGCCCGGGTGTTTAAACGAAACGGTTTTAAACAGCGGACAAAGTTCGGCAAACGGATACAGTTTGGTTAATGCGGGTGATCCAACTCACTGGTATATAGAAGTTTCTACCACTGGCACATTAGCGCTCGGTGCCACAGAATTTGTGCCAGAGTCATCCTCGCCAACAACCGCGACCAGTACTTGCGGGACAATTTTAAATGCCACGAACTTAAACTCAGCTGCGCTTCTGAGTAGCACGCTTCCGACCGGAAACTACAGCTTGAGCGGCAGCGTTACCTTCTCGACCACCGGAGAAACCGATATTATTATCCGCCATGAAAATAATAACAATCTTTGGAAAGTAGTGTTTGATAATGGGACGGTAAAATTTAAAGGAGTAGTTGATGGCGTACCGAATATAGCAAGCAACGCCAATTTTGCTGACTTTATACCAACACTCGGCGGAACATATAAATTTAAAGTACAAGTTAACGGCATTCAACTGCGTGCCAAATGGTGGCTCGCGACCGGTGCAGAAGTCGACCAGTGGATGCTGTATGCGGCCGATGACCGGATTTTAACCGGTGGAGTTGGCGTTAGTCCGAGCGGTACGTCGCTCGTACCGAGCGCAACCTTTGCTGGTCTTAATGTTAGTTCTTGCTTGGCAGATGAAACGATCGCAAGTCCAGCGCCTGTTGTGCCAACACCGGAAATCGTTGCTCCGGCTCCATCGACACCGGTGGTAGAAATTTCTTTGCCTCCGGCTGTCGTTTCTTCAACCAACAACGCTATTACTCAAATCGCCCAAACAGTTAACGAGGTTTTGACAGCGCCTCCGCAATCTACCGCCCCAATTACGGTAACAGAAACTCTCACACCGGTTGAGAGCCCGGCTGTTTCGGTGGTGGCTGTGGTGGATCTGCTCGCGACCCCACCGACCACAACGATTGTGCTGGCGGAAGCACCCGGTGTCGCTACCATTACCCAAAATCCTAACGATACCGTGACTGTTACGCTCGGCAACACCACAACCGTTTCTGTAACTTCGCCCGCGCCGCTCTCGACTGACGAAGTCCACGTGGTGATTGCTACGGATAATGGCAACACCGTAGAGTTATTTGTGGATGGAACGCTCGTGGCGACTAGCCCAGCGTCAGAAGCCAGCGTGCCGGTAGTGACAACACCAACCACTGTTTCGGTAACTGTCAACGATCCAGCAGTTGTCCCGACTGTACAAATAGTTGAGCGAACAATTACAAGCGTCGAGGCTGCTGTCATTTCGACGCCGAGCGTTGTATCTCCAACCATCATCGTCTCGACCCCGACAACACCAGAACCATCTGTTCCATTAACCGAGACCGTTACGTTGACGCCCGATCCTACGCCCGCACTTTCTGTCGTTGCGGTTATAGACCCGGCTTCGACTCCCGTCACTGTTCCGGTGGTTTTGGCCGAGTCGCCTGGCGTTGTCACTATTACCGAAAATCCGGGTGGCACGGTGAGCGTAACCTTGGGGGATACTACGACCGCGACGATTACGACTCCGCAACCCCTCACGACGGATGAGGCACATGTGGTAATCGCGACCGACAATGGCACGACGATAAATTTATTTGTTGATGGAAGTATTGTGGCGAGCGCCCCAGCGCCAGAGGCGAGCGTACCGACTGTAACTGCTACGACAACGGCAACAATTACTATCAACGAACCGCAAATAGCAACGACTGTAGAGATTGTGCAACAACCCCTTACTAACACCGAAGTCAACACGATTGTGCTGACGGCCGTAAACCAAGCTCCGTCCGTGGCTATAACGGGCGTCGCTCAAAAAACTGACGATGGCTATGTAGATATTAATTACCGCGTGCTGGATGCCGAAAGTAATTATGTTTCTATTCCGCAATATGAGTATTCGCTGACTGGAGCGTTTGCCGGTGAGCAAAGAACGATGACACTGGCGACCAGTGATGCTGACCACAATGGTATTGCAACGCTTGCGACCACACCGCTTGGCATGAATCATACCCTGGTGTGGAACGCTCAAGCCGACCTCGGCAATGCGTATGCGCCGCATGTGTATATTCGCCTCAAGGCTAATGACGGGATTGAAAGTAGTTTACCGGCCGAAAGCCTACCGTTTGTTGTAGACGCCAAGGGTCCGGTTGTTTCAAATATAATTGTTACCCATATTACCGGTTCGCCGATTGTCAAAATACAATATAAAATTCAGGATGATACCGCTGGCGAATATAAATTGAATGTGCTTGGTGTAACCGGGTGGGACGCAATGAACATTAATTATTTTGAGACTGACGCGAATACTTCGGTGTGGTCGGGTGAGGGGCTGTCTTTGCCGAACACGCAGACGCAAACTCGTTATATTACTTTGGGTGGCGGGGCTAATAGCGCTGGTTTAGAAATTGACACCGCACAAATTATTCTTCAAGCCACTGATAAATTCGGAAATGTAGGAGCGCCTGCGACATCAGGAGATTTTACTCTTGATAATCATCCTCCGTTTGGTTTGGCCAATTTCGCGGGCACGGCTGCCAACACCACGCAAATCCAATGGGGCTGGTCGCCGGTCGCCACCGAATCACATTTTGACCGCTATCTGATACGTTATGGAACATCTCCAGGGGCGGCGGATGAGAATCTTTGCCCAGGTGAGGCATGTGTTCCTTCTATCTGGAGCAACAAACAAGACAACGACCTTGGTATTATGGGCACGCACACTACTATCATCACAGGCCTAACCCCAAGCACGACTTACTACGCCGAAATTACGGCCTATGACACTTTTGGCAATAAGGTTACTTTGCCGGTGTCAATGTATGCTACCCCGAACGCGGAGGAAATCGAGGCGGCAAACGTAACTAACGTAACAGTTAGCTACGGCGCGAGTTCGGGGGCAACTTTCTTCGACGGCGTTAGCGGCGGTTCAAGTATCGAAACGGTATTGCCAACAGCCGCAACCACGCCTCCAATAAAACCCAAAGGCGGATTTGGTATAACGATTAATAATAATGACGCGACAACAGAAAATGCGGTCACAACGCTCGGCCTAACAGCCGGAGACGATACTGTTACTATGGCACTCTCAAATTTTGCCGATCTCCACGACGCAGTGCAAGAGGCTTATGCCAGAACCTTGCAGTGGAATCTGTGTAGCGAGCAGGGCGGCCTAGTCACCAGTGTTGATTGCGCCAGCGGCAAGCATACAGTGTATGTTAAATTTTATACCAAGTTTGGCGAATCGAGCAAAATTATTTGGGGTAGCATAAACTTAAATCTCTCCGCGCCAGTAGCGAGCGGTGGCGGGTCTGCTTCATCAAATGGAAATAATACCGCAAGTGCCGGGAGT
>JGI1358J11329_10003097_pt1 | contig 12513 bp, 12 predicted proteins | sample Subgroupgradi54m_FD_11329 | JGI IMG/M metagenome (IMG submission 11329)
GCGAATTTCTGCCAATCGTCGCCCGGCATGCGCGACAGCAGCGAGCCCTTGCCGTGCACTACTTCGTCGTGTGAGAACGGCAGCACGAAATTCTCGTTGAACGCGTACCAGATGCTGAAGGTCAGTTGATCGTGGTGATACTTGCGGTAAATCGGGTCGCGTGAGAAATAATTGAGCGTGTCGTGCATCCAGCCCATGTTCCACTTCATGCCGAAACCCAGGCCGCCAAGATAGGTCGGACGCGACACCATCGGCCAGGCGGTGGATTCCTCGGCGATCATCTGCGTGTCCGGATGGTCCCGGTACACCGCCTCGTTCAGGTCGCGTAAAAACTGGACCGCCTCGATATCCTCCTTGCCGCCATGCTCATTGGGAATCCACTCGCCGGGCTGGCGCGCGTAATCGAGGTACAACATCGACGCCACGGCGTCGACCCGCAGGCCGTCGGCGTGATACTTGTCGAGCCAGAAGAGCGCGCTCGAAATCAGGATCGAGCGGACCTCGTGTCGGCCGTAATTGAAGATGCTCGAGCTCCATTCCTGGTGGTAGCCGCGCTTCGGGTCGGCGTGCTCAAACAGGTAGGTTCCATCGAAATAAACCAGCCCATGCTCGTCAGTCGGGAAATGCGACGGTACCCAGTCGAGAATCACGCCAACGTTGTTCTGGTGCAAACGATCAACCAGGTGCATGAAATCCTGCGGCGTTCCGTAGCGCGCCGTCGGCGCAAAATAGCCCGTGGTCTGGTAACCCCAGGAGCCGTAGAACGGATGCTCTGTCACCGGCAGAAACTCGACGTGGCTGAAATTCATGTCGTGCACGTATTTTGCGAGCTGGACGGCGAGTTCACGGTAGCTCAGCGAACGGTTACCCTCCTCCGGCACGCGCCGCCACGAACCGAGATGCGTTTCGTAGATCGACATCGGCGCATTGAGAGCGTTCGCCTGTGCGCGTTGCTGCATCCACTGGGCGTCGCCCCAGTCGTATTCGAGGCCCCACACGATTGACGCGGTGCGCGGCGGGACTTCGGTGCGCATGGCGAACGGATCGGCCTTCTCGACCTGATACTGGCCGTTTTGCGACGTCAGGCGATATTTGTAATGCGCGCCCGCCACGACGCTGGGAATGAACCCTTCCCAGATACCGCAACCGTCCTCACGCGAATGCAGTGGATGCGAGCCCGGACGCCAACCGTTGAAATCGCCGATCACCGAAACCGCGCTCGCGTTTGGTGCCCACACGGCGAAGTGCACGCCGGTGACGTTCTTCACGCTCATCACATGCGCGCCGAGTTTCTCGTACAGACGGGAGTGCCGTCCCTGGCGAAACAGATAAACGTCGTGGTCGGTGAGCAGGCTGACTCCGTATATAACTTGCCTGTTATCGCCGGCCTGAGTGGTCGCCATGCAGGATCTCCTTAACGACGCCGCAGTTTCGTCGGCATCTCATCGCCGAACCAATGTAGCGGATTACACCGTGCCGATCAAATCGCGGCGCACGGTAAAGGCAAAGAAAAATCTTTCCTTAAGTAGCGTCGCTCGTGCTGACTGGTACGGCGTGACGGAACAAGGAGAAGAAATTGCGCGTTGTCACATCAGCGATGGAATCCATGTCAGACTGCCGCACATGGGCCACGCATTCCGCGACGTGGCGCACGAAAGCCGGTTCGTTGGTTTTGCCGCGAAACGGCACCGGCGCCAGATACGGCGCGTCGGTTTCGACCAGCAATCGGTCATCCGGAACCTGCTTTACGATTTCACGCAGCGCATCGGCATTGCGGAAAGTAACGATCCCGGAAAAGGAAATATGAAAGTTGAGATCGAGCGCGGCGCGCGCGACCTCCCAGCTCTCGGTGAAGCAGTGCATCACGCCGCCTATGTCGGCCGCACCTTCCTCACGCATGATGCGCAGAGTGTCGGCGGCGGCATCACGGGTGTGGACAATCAGCGGCTTGCCGGATTGTTTCGACGCACGGATGTGGCGGCGGAACCGCTCCTGCTGCCAAGCCATGTCACCGTGACTGCGGTAGTAATCCAATCCGGTTTCGCCGATCGCCACCACCCTTTCGTCTTTTGCCAGGCTGACCAGATCATCGACCGTGGGCTCGCGTCCTTCGGTTTCGTTGGGATGCACGCCGACGGAGGCAAACACACGTGCGTGGCCATGCGCCAGCATACGTATCTCGGGAAATGTCTCCAGCGTGACCGACACGCACAGCATGTGACCAACCCCATTCTCCCGGGCGCGCAGGAGTACGTCTTCCAGGCCGGCGTTTAGAGGTTCGAAGTTAAGATGACAGTGGGAATCAACGAGCAGCGTCACGTTACATCGTGTGCGTGAGCCGGTCGGAGTTGAGCGCGCCGACCAGGATGCCTTCGATCTTGTTGCGCGCGATACCCGAGTCCTTCTCGCTGAACTGGATGCCGATGCCGGAAGTCCGGCTGCCCTGGGCGCCTGGCGGCGTGACCCAGATCACGTGTCCGGCCACCGGAATTTTTTCCTTGCTGTCCATGAGCGTCAGCAACATGAACACCTCTTCCCCGAGCTTGTACGGCCGGCTGCTGGGCACGAAGATTCCGCCCCCTTTCACGAAGGGCATATAGGCCGCGTACAGGGCATTCTTGTCCTTGATCGTCAGGGACAACACCCCCGGCCGGGCCGCGGCGATGGGGATAGGTTTCATCGGCTTGGCGGCGCCAGCAGGCATGGGCGGAATGGTTTTGTCGTTCATAAGAAGCTGTTGCTACTTTATTGATTGTAGACGGCTCAATCGGACCCAGCGTATCAAAACATCTTCTAACATCAAAAGTTCGTCGAGTGGACTGCCTAGAAGCCGATAATACTCAGAAATAACATCAATAAATATATATAACTCTCTGAGTTTATATTTATATTTGTCACGGTTTATAAGCGCAGTGGCCTCGGTATTGGCGCCGGTCGGGCCGGAAACCCCCAAGCCAATTTTGATCAGATTGGACACGAATCCGTGAAGCAAACCCAGGCAATGTCTGGCGCCCACACCCTTCCATCGAGCCGCACAGGCGACGGGCTCTTCACGTCCTAAACTTAGGTCATCCAGGTCCTTGAGCAATCCGACGCGGATTTCAGGGAACCCTTCATCTATCAGCGATTTCGCCAACAATGGAGCACCCCCCGCCAGTTCCAAAAGGCCGGCGGCGGACTCAGCTTTACCGCCGGCGTGCAACTGGAGCCAGGCCAGGCCGTCAATTCGGGTTGGCGACTTAAAGAGGATACGACTGCAACGGCTACGGATGGTGGCCGGGAGGCGCGCTGGATGGCTCGTCACCAGGAGCAGCATGCTCCCGGGGGGTGGCTCTTCCAGCAGCTTCAACAGGCTGTTCGCGGCGTTGTTATTCATGGCCTCGGCAGGACTCAGAATAACTACTTTCCGGTTGCCGACAAACGGGCGGGTCTGAGCATCCTCAATCAAGCAGCGAATCTGATAAATCGTGATATCGACGCTGGGGCGCTCGCGTTTCTTGTCACTAGCACGAGCGGGGTATCGAGCCGCATATTGACCTCCGAGGTCCTCGGCTAATTCCGCAATCGCTTCAGGCTGAAGGACATGCATGTCGGGATGAGTGCCGGCCATGAACAGTTGGCACGATTGGCACGTGCCACAGGCTACGCCCGTCAGGGGCCGGGCACATAAAAGAGCCTGCGCCAGATGAACGGCAAAGGCGTGTTTGCCGAGACCGGGGCGCCCGTGTAACAGCAGTGCGTGCGGCAGGCGCTCGAACTGCGGGGCCAGGGTTGACCACAAGCCCTCATTCCAGGGATATCGCTCAGGCATTGCCGCGATGTTGCCCGCCATGGAATTATCAGCCACCACCCACAGCCTCCTTCAGCACGGCGCCGATTTGCTGCTCCACTTTCTCCAGGCTTTGGCCGGCGTCAATAACCCGCATGCGCCCTGGCTCGCTGGCCGCGCGCGTCAGATAGGTCGCATGGACGCGTGCAAAAAATTCATTGCTCTCCTTCTCGAAACGGTCGGGCTCGCTGCGTAGTCCGGCGCGCCGGCGTCCGTCCTCCACCGGGACATCGAAGAGCAACGTCAGGTCCGGACGCAAATCGCCCTGCACCCAGCTCTCGATCGCCGCTATCCGCGCCGCCGGAATGCCGCGACCGCCGCCCTGGTAGGCATAGGTGGCATCGGTAAAGCGATCGCACAGCACGATCTTGCCGGCATCCAGCGCCGGACGAATCACCCTGGCGATGTGCTCGGCGCGTGCTGCGAACATCAGCAGCATTTCACTCGCGGCGGAGATTTGCAGCTCGCGGCCGTGCAGCAGGATATCGCGGACGCGTTCACCGAGTTCGGTGCCGCCGGGTTCGCGTGTGACCACCACGTCGTGGCCGTCGCGCAACAACCACTGCCGGACAAATTCCAGATTGGTACTCTTGCCGGCGCCCTCTCCGCCCTCCAAGGTAATGAACATTCCTCGCGGCATGGTGCGATTACCGGGAGGTCGTCACGGCGGGAGCCGCGTCGCGCGCACCGGAAACCGGCGCGGGACGTGCTTTGCCTTTCAACTGAAATTTGGTCACGGCCTTGTTGTGCTCCTCGAGGGTCGCGGAAAATTCATGGCTGCCGTCGCCACGCGCGACAAAAAACAACGCTCCGTTGATCACTGGATGCATCACTGCCTGCAACGATTCCTTCCCCGGCATGGCCACCGGCGTGGGCGGCAGACCGGTGCGTGTGTACGTATTATAGGGTGTATCGCGCCTGAGGTCCTTAAGCCGCAGGTTACCGTCGAACGACTCGCCCATGCCGTAAATCACGGTCGGGTCCGTTTGCAACCGCATGCCGTGGCGCAAACGATTGACGAAGACGCCGGCGATCAGGCGGCGCTCGTCGGCGCGTCCGGTCTCTTTCTCCACGATCGAAGCAAGGATCAGCGCTTCATAGGCGTCCCTGAACGGGAGATTGTTGTCGCGCTTTTCCCATTCCTGTTGCAACAGCTTCTGCATTTTGTCATAGGCGTTGGCCAAGATCGCGAGTTCAGTCTGGCCGGAAGAATAATAATACGTATCGGGGAAAAACCGGCCTTCCGGATGTTCTCCTTTATGCCCCAGCTTTTCCATGATGGCGCGCGAAGTCAAACCGTTGAGCGTGCGCGTAAGCCTGGGCGCCTCCCCGATCGCATCCAGAAACTGCCGGAAGGTCCAACCCTCCACCAGCGTGACGGGATATTCAATGACGCGCCCCGCGACAATCTGCTCCAGCAATTCCCTTGCGGTCATTCCGTTGCGGAACCGGTATTCGCCTGACTTCAGGTCGCGCTGATGCCCGGTAAGATACGCCAGCCACACGAAAGAATGGCTTTCCGGCAGCACGCCACGGCTGCTCAGCTCGCGTGCAAAGGCGCGCAACGACATACCCGGCTTGACCGCATAAACATCCGTACCGGGCTGAAGCGGATGATTCCACGACCAGAACAGATAAACGGCGGTCATGGCACTCAACACCAGCAAACCAATCGCCGGCCTAATCCGTCGCATACGCATCGACGATGGCCTCCTGAATCCGTTGCGTCATCCTGCCCAGGGGATATTGCTTCGCTTCGATACGGCGCACCGGCCATAAACCTATCAGGCTATTGGTCAGAAACACTTCATCCGCCTGCAAAATATCGCTCTTGTTGATATCCGTCACGCGTGCTTCCAGCGAAAGTTCCACCGCCCGTTCCAGCACCAGCCCGCGCATAATGCCTTCCACGCCGCTGTGCGACAGATCCGGCGTGAGTAACCTGTCCCGGGACACGATGAACAGATTCGTCATGGTGCCTTCGATCACGCGGCCGGATTCATCGCACATCAAGCCTTCCCGGCAATCCTGCTCCAGTTCCGCGCGCGCCAGCACCTGCTCGATCCGATTGAGGTGTTTGATGCCTGCGGTAGCCGGGTTCCGCGAAATCATGGTACGGCAGAACTGCGCGGCGACGCCATGCGTATGCTGTCCAACTGGATAATCCGGCCAAGGCGACAGACTGACGGTACGTGTCGGCTGTGCCTGCTCATCCGGCGCATATCCGCGCCCGGAAACACCGCGCGTGAGAATAATTTTCAGCACGGCACACTCAACGCTACGTCCAAGCTGCTCTGCTTCATGCCGCAACAGGCTCTCCGGAGGCGCATCGATGCCAAGCCTGGCGGCACCATGAAACAGCCGCTGCATGTGCCTGTCCCACAGAAGCGGAGCACTTTTCACCACCGCCATGGTTTCGAACAGGCCATCGCCGTATTGAAAGCCGCGGTCGTGCACCGAAATACTTTCGCCCGGTACTCCGTTCACCAGCGTGATCATATTTCGCCGCTCAACGCGGTCAGCATGCCACGCGCCTTGGCGCGGGTCTCGGCCAGTTCCCGCTCCGGTATGGAATCGGCCACGATGCCGGCGCCGGCGCGCAGACTGATTTCATTGCCATTCTGGATCAGGGTGCGGATCAGAATATTCAGGTCGAGACTGCCGTCACGGTTCAGATATCCCATGGAACCGGTATAGGCGGTACGCGGCGCCTGTTCCAGCACGGCGATGATCTGCATGCATCGCACCTTGGGACAGCCGGTGATGGTGCCGCCGGGAAAAACCGCGCGGATCACCTGTGCCGGTGTGACGTCCTCGCGCAATTCACCGTTGACCTCGGAGACGATGTGATGCACGTGCCGGTATGACTCGAGCGCCATGAATTCCTGCACTTGTACCGAACCCGTGCGGCACACGCGGCCGAGATCGTTGCGCTCGAGATCGATGAGCATCACGTGCTCGGCGCGCTCCTTGGGATGTCGCAGCAGGTCCCGCGACAAAGCCTGATCCTCTCCGGGGTCCTGGCTGCGCGGATACGTACCGGCAATGGGTCGTGTGCGCACGGTTCTGCCACGTACTTCCACCAGGCGTTCCGGCGATGAGCTGATGACGGCACGCCCGTTGCCCAGGGTCATTAGGCCGGCAAATGGCGCCGGATTCGTGGCGCACAATCGACGGTAGAGCGATGCCGGACTGACGGGTAAGCGCAAGGGAATACGCCACAGCCGTGAGAGGTTCACCTGAAACACATCCCCGGCACGGATGTAATCCTGCGCCCGCCGGACATGTTCCAGGAATCGCGCGGGTTCTTCTTCATGAACATGCGCGATAACGATCTCTTCGGTGTTCAGCGTCGTCGGGCTTAGCGCATCGGCCTCGAGCACCGGGAGAATTTCGTTGGCACGTTCGGTCTCGCACACGAGCAGCGTGTGCTGCGCGAGATGGTCGATGATGATGGCGGCCGGGATGCGTGTGGCACGGGCTACCGGAAACGTCGGTTCATATCGAATTCCGGTTACGCTAGGTTCGATCTGGGACACCAGTTCGTAACCAAGGAAGACAAACCATCCGCCGGTAAAAGGCGGCGCGGCCTCCGCCGGTATAGCGCCCTCATCCGCTGCCGTGGATTGCTGTCTCCACTCACGATCAAGAGCATCCAGGAAATCACCGGCGCCCAACAACTGACCGTTGCGGCTCAGCCGCAGGTCCGTGTCCAGGGTCAGCGTGTCTCCGGGAAATGCAAACAGAATGTCATAACGCGCCCGCGGCGTGCCACGCGCGACGCTCGCGAGCAGGTGCGGATAACGCTGGGGATATCGGGCGTGGAGCGCGCCGAGATCGGGAATCGCCGCGAGACGGCGGCAGACATATCCCGATGTGGCGGTGTTTAGCGTATGGGCCGGGTTGGCATTCACGCCAGCTTGCGGAATACCAGTGTCCCGTTGGTGCCGCCGAAACCGAAGGAATTGGAAATCGCCACGTCGATCTTCATCTTGCGCGCAGTGCCCGGAACGTAATCCAGATCGCATGCCGGATCGGGCGTGGTGAGATTGATGGTGGGCGGCGCGATCTGATCACGTATCGCGAGCGCGGTGTAGATCGCTTCGATCCCTCCGGCCGCGCCCAATAGGTGACCGGTCATTGACTTGGTCGAACTCATGGCGATTTTCTTTGCGTGCTCGCCGAATGCAGATTTGGCCGCAAACGTCTCGGCCTTGTCGCCAAGCGGTGTAGAAGTGCCATGGGCGTTGATGTATTGCACCTGATCGGAGTTCAGTTTGGCGTTGCGCAGGGCGTTGCGCATACAGCGCGCCGCGCCCTCGCCGTTTTCCGGCGGGCTGGTCATGTGATAGGCGTCGCCGCTCATGCCGAAGCCGACGAGTTCGCAGTAGATTTTTGCGCCGCGCTTTTTTGCATGTTCGTATTCCTCGAGCACCACGACACCCGCGCCCTCGCCCAGCACAAAGCCGTCGCGATCCTTGTCCCACGGACGGCTCGCGGTTTCCGGGCTGTCGTTGCGCGTGGACAGCGCCTTGGCGTTGCCGAATCCGGCAAGCGCGGTTGGTGTAATGGTGGATTCGCCGCCGCCGGCAACCATGACATCGGCATCGCCGTACTCGATCAGCCGGCCGGCATCGCCGATGCCGTGGGTGGCGGTGGCGCAGGCGGTGACCATGGCGAGATTCGGGCCCTTGAGGCCGTACATTACCGACAGATCGCCGGAGATCATATTGATGATGCTCATGGGGACGTAAAACGGCGATACCCGCCGCGGACCTTTTTCCTTGATGGTCAGCGTGGTGTCCTCGATCGTGCCGACGCCGCCAATACCGGAACCGATATGCACGCCGATGCGCTCGGCGTTGGCTTCCGTCACCTCAATCCCGGAATCCTTGATCGCCTCGATGCCGGCCGCCATGCCGAGCTGAATAAAGCGGTCCATGCGGCGCGCTTCCTTCTCGGTCATGCCGAACTGCGTGGGGTCGAAGTTCTTGACCTCGCCGGCAATCATCGAGGGATAGCCGGTGGCATCGAAAAGGGTGACGCGGGTAATACCGCTTTTGCCGGCCAGGATGTTGCGCCAGTTTTCCGCGACACCGATGCCGAGAGGAGAAACGATACCGAGGCCGGTGATGACGACGCGTCGCTTGCTCAAAGACGAATCCCTCATTGTGGGCACGGTGTTCCCGCCGCGCTTATAAAACCAAGAGGCCGTCACCCCTTGCAGATGACGGCCCCTCTATTTAATGAGTAATCAGTTCAGACGGGAATTGACGTAGTCAATGGCCTGCTGGACCGTGGTGATCTTTTCCGCCTGATCATCGGGAATTTCGCAGTCGAATTCCTCTTCCAGCGCCATCACCAGTTCCACAGTATCCAGGGAATCCGCGCCCAGATCATCCACAAAGGAAGCTCCGGGCTTGACCTCGCCTTCATTGACGCCCAGCTGCTCCACAACGATTTTCTTGACGCGCTCTTCTACACTGCTCATGGGTGATTTTCCCTCCAAAATTGATTTACTGCCCTCGTGCGGGCGCATAGTTAACACCATTTGCCTAAAATCGTCCAGCCGGACGGCAAATGATGTATTTCAGCAGGATAGCCTGCCTAATTCATGTACATCCCGCCATTCACGTGCAAGGTCGTGCCGGTAATATAGCCGGCCTGCGGTGAGGCGAGAAATGCGACGGCCTGAGCGATTTCCTCTGCCTTGCCAAGCCGGCCGAGCGGGATCTGCTTCAGCAGCGCTTCCTTCTGCGCGTCGGGCAGGGCGCGCGTCATATCGGTGTCGATGAAGCCCGGGGCCACCGCATTGACCGTAATATTACGCGAACCCACCTCGCGCGCCAGCGCTTTGGTAAATCCGATCAGGCCAGCCTTGGCGGCGGCATAGTTGACCTGCCCGGCGTTACCCATCGCGCCCACCACCGAGCTGATGCTGATGATGCGTCCCCAGCGCGCCTTGGTCATGGCGCGCAGGCAGGCCTTGGTCATCCGGTAGACCGACTTGAGATTGGTATCGAGAATCGCGTCCCACTCCTCTTCGGTCATGCGCAACAGCAGGTTGTCGCGCGTGATGCCCGCGTTGTTGACCAGAATGGTCGGCGTGGCGCCGGATTTTTCCAGTTCCGAAAGGGCCGCGGCAATGGACTCGGTGCTGTTCACGTCCAGCACGATTCCTCGCCCGGCAAAGTTGTTTTCCTTAAGAACCTGGCCGATTTTTTCCGCGCCATCGCTCGAGGTCGCGGTGCCGATCACCTGCGCTCCCTGCCGCCCCAGCTCGAGCGCGATCGCCTGACCGATGCCGCGGCTGGCTCCGGTGACGAGTGCAATCTGTCCTTGCAATAACATTTATCGCTCCTGAAAAGAAATTTCACAGGATTAACAGGATTTTTCAGGATTTACAGGATTAATTCAAAAATCTTAGTTTTAATCTTGTTAATCCTGTTTTAATCCTGTTAATCCTGTCTATTCAGTTTTTCCAACAACGCTTAACGCTTCCTTCAGCGAAGCCGGATCGTACACCGGCAGCGTCTCGAACGTCTTGACGATGCGCTTGTTGAGGCCCGCGAGCACCTTGCCCGGACCGCATTCTACCATCCGGTCCACGCCATCGGCGGCCATTTTCTGGATCAGCTCAACCCAGCGCACCGGGGATTCTATCTGGCGCACGAGCGCATTTCGAATCGCCTCCGGGTCGGATTCCGCCCGCAGATGAACGTTGTGAATGACCGGCACGCGCGGCGAACGGACGTTCACGGCCTTGATCCTTTCGGCCATACGCAGCGCCGCCGGGTGCATAAGCCGGCTGTGCGCCGGCACACTCATGGGCAGCACCACGGCACGCTTGGCCCCGGCCGCCTTGGACTGCTCCACGGCGCGGGCCACGGCCGCCGCGGTTCCGGCGATCACGACCTGATTCGGTGAATTGAAATTGACCGCATCGAGGATCTCGCCCTGGGCCGCCTGTTCGCACAGTTTGCGCACGGCATCGTCGTCCAGGCCCAGGATCGCGGCAATGCCGCCCTGACCGATCGGCACCGCTTCCTGCATGAAGCGCGCGCGATCCGCGACCAGTTTCACGGCGTCGGGAAAATCGAGCGCCTCGGCGCACACCAGCGCGGAATATTCGCCGAGACTGTGGCCGGCCATGACCTGCGGCAGCGGGCCTTTGCTCGCCAGCCACGCGCGCCAAGTGGCGATATCGGCGGTCAGCATCGCCGGCTGGGTCACCTCGGTCTGGTTGAGTTTTTCTTCCGGCCCCTGCTCCACCACCTGCCACAGGTCGTAGCCAAGCGCCTGCGAGGCTTCGCTGAAGGTTTGCCTGACGACGGGAAACTCGGCAGCCAGCGCATTCATCATGCCGACCGAGTGCGAACCTTGTCCGGGAAAAACGAATGCAAGTTTCATTGTTTTATTATCGATAAGATTTCTGAACCGCCAAGGCACTAAGACGCCAAAAAAATCGAGAGAACCTCCCTATTCTTTATCGAGCTTTTCTTGGCGGTTAATCAATATTTGAGCAGTACCGAGCCCCAGGTAAAACCGCCGCCGAAAGCCTCCATCAGCACGGTGTCTCCGGCCTTGATGCGCCCGTCGCGTACCGCCTCGTCAAAGGCGAGCGGGATCGAGGCTGCCGAGGTGTTTCCGTGACGATCCACCGTCAGCACCACATGATCCATGGACATGCCGAGTTTCTTCGCGGTGGCAGCAATAATGCGATGGTTGGCCTGATGCGGGACGAGCCACTGGATATCTGACTTCTTCATGTGATTCACCGCGAGTGTCTCGTCCACGATGCGTCCGAGCGTGTTCACCGCCACCTTGAACACCTCGTTGCCCTCCATCTTCACGTAAGCCGTGCCGTTGACGACCTTGTCGTAGCCGCGGGAGATGCCGGCGGGAACACTGAGCAGGTCCTTGTACTTGCCGTCGGCATGCAGGTGCGTGGAAATGATACCGGGCGTCTTCGAAGCCGCAAGCACCACGGCGCCGGCACCGTCACCAAACAACACACAGGTGCTACGGTCGGTCCAATCAATAATGCGCGACAAGGTTTCGCTGCCCACCACCAGGGCGTGCTTGGCCGAACCGGTGCGAATGAATTTTTCCGCGATCCCCAGCCCGTATACGAAACCCGTGCACACCGCCTGGACGTCAAAAGCCGGGCAGCCGTGTATCTTGAGGCGATCTTGAAGCAGGCAGGCAGTGCTTGGAAATATCTGATCGGCCGTGGTGGTCGCCACGATGATAAGATCGATGTCTTTAATGCCGATGCCAGCCGCGTCGATGGCGCGCCGCGCGGCCTGTTCGCCCATGGAGGCGCTGGTCTCGTCCGCAGCCGCGATGTGACGCTCGTGGATACCAGTGCGCTCGACAATCCACTGATCCGTCGTCTCGACCATCTTCTCGAGGTCATGGTTGGTGAGCACCTTGGCCGGCAGGTAGCCGCCGGTGCCGATAATGCGCGAATAGATGCGCTCGCTGTCTCCGCGGCTCATGCCACTGCCCCTTTTGCCGCCATCGCGGTCAGTTCACGCCCGATGCGCTCGGGCACGTTGTTGCGTACCTCCGCCAGTGCTTCGAGGATGGCGTACTCAAAAGCCAATTCATCTGCCCCGCCGTGACTTTTGATCACCGTGCCGTTCAGGCCGATGAGAGTCGCGCCGTTGTAACGGCGCGGG
>JGI1358J11329_10003101_pt1 | contig 12504 bp, 14 predicted proteins | sample Subgroupgradi54m_FD_11329 | JGI IMG/M metagenome (IMG submission 11329)
TAATGCCCATCACTTGTATGAAAATAGTCGGATACTTATGGCGCACAATGCGTATCAGTTCATCGAAATGCTCAAGCTCTACGTCGTTTGATACTGCAAGGCCAAGGGTGATTTGTTTGCCACTACAAATATTTGCAATCTCAACACAGTCTTCTTCAGTAAATGAATCGACATGCATCACAATACGGCCAATATGAAGGGACAAAATATTTGGAAGTATTGTCCTCCAATCATATACCATTACGTCAAACTCATAATCGATAGTATCCAAATACGGAAGTTTCTCAGTACCTTCTGGCATCCAGGTTGTTTCCCTTCCCATTTTGCCATCACATAAATCGATCTGCACTCGTCCTGCCACGACACAAATACGATCCATTTTCTGGCGTAGTTCTTCAAAACTGTGAGGAAGGATGGCGGGAGTAACTTGCATAAGATAGTAATTAGTCATTAGTCATTAGTCATTAGTCAAATACAGTATACTCTGATTTTAAAGCATTGTTGATATAGATATTCATAGTTTTAAAACCCAATATTATTCTTTCCCGACAGATAATCCTCTCCGAAAAGAGATTCTATCACATATCGACTATCGATTCCTTTATATTTAAAAATATTATATTTTATTTTTTCCAGGTACGACTTTGCTTGTTTTTGCAATCTTTCAAGTTTACCGTCTTCAAAAGTAAAATCATCAACTTCTGATGACAAACTGATAACCGCTCGTATCTCTTGATTTTCTATTTCATTGAAGATTTCACTTGAGAAAAGTGATCGATTATTGCAATAAGCTTCTACCATTGCTTTAAAGATTATATTTTTATCCAATCCAGTCTCTTCACTAAAATCTTCGATAATTCCCAACATTATATCTCGTTGAAAGAGATAGCGCGGACTTAAAGTAAAAAGTTCTGCAGTACTGTGTTTTTTCATATCCCCTGTACGTCTGAGATACTCTGAAAGGACACAGTCTGTCAATAACTCGGTCATTCCCTCATTAACACCTTCAAAATGATCTGGGTTTGGATCATCCTCAATTTTCATTAAGCCCGTGCTCTCCATTTTGTGTGATATAAAATGGAGAAATTCATGAATAACGGTATGTAGCAAATCTTCCTTATTTACAATATTATCAATGGTGTGATGGTCTATAGCCAAATTAATTTCATTGTTTATGATTACACCTGAACTTGTTGTTACTGTGTGTTGTCCACCCGAATCTATATCTTTAAAATGAATACTTTCTGGTGTAATGCGACCAACAACACCTTCTACGTCTTGAGATAAAATATCTGACTTTCTCATAATTTCTCGAAAGAGATCTTGGAGAACTTTAAAGTTAATATCTTCCCTTATAAATCGTTCGAGTATTTCGACTTGTTCTTTCTGATCTTCTCTAGGTGAAGAAGATTTGTATTCCTCTATTTTCCCAATATACACATCCTGAAGATACCGTCCAACTTGCTGATCAAGTCTTCCTCTTAAAATTTCTAACCTACTACGCCTTCCCTTATTTACTTCAGAAGGCTTATCTTGATTACTGGGCTGTGATTCCATACTTTTTTGTAATTTCCTCGATTGCTAAAATTCTTCTCTCATGCCGCTCGTCGTGAGAAAAAGGAGTAGTAAGAAACATCATGACAGCATTTTTCGCTTGATCGATAGTTGTAAATCTCGCTCCTATCGAAAGAATATTTGCATCATTGTGTTCACGAGACAGTTTTACTAATTCAATATCCCCACCTTGATATACTGCAGCACGTACATGTGGATATCGATTAGCAACAATTGCCTCTCCGGTACCAGAGCCGCCAAAAATAATTGCCATCGACGGTGCATGAAGCGAATCTTTCGCAACTTTTTCTGATGCTTTGCTCATATACTCTGGGTAATCGTCATCTTCTTTAAGCGTTGAAGCACCGCAGTCTACTAGCGCATATCCATCACCGAAAAAGCCATCTTCAAAAGATTTCCAAATAGCGGTTTTCATATCAAACCCAGCATGATCAGATGCTAAATAAAGTACCATACCATTACGAATTGCTTGACTTCAGCATATAATTCCAGATAGCCACATTATGACATTCCAATTCCATTCTAGGAGTGGTACTCCTCATTAACCATAAACCTGGGATCGTGTCCGGCACCCACTTTTGTTCACAGACGGAAAAAGTCGGTATAAAACTTATCACAAAAAGAAGCGCTACGATACCTGGAAGAATGTTCTTAGAAAAAGCTCTTTCTTTCTTCCCTTTTTTAGCCTTAAAGAGGGAAAGAATTTGTTTTTTTACTTTTGTAGTAAATGTACTTTTCATAACAAAAAAAATAATTATCCAAGATGCACCCCTGCACGTGCTACGTGTTCTACAAGCGTGTGGGTGTACCCCATCTCATTATCATACCATGCAAGCACCTTGACCAGGTTCCCTCCAACCACACGTGTCATTTTCAAGTCCGCAATGGAAGCATAGGGAAGCCCTAAGATGTCGCTTGATACGAGTTCTTCATTAGTAATTGCAAACACATCTTTCCAGGCGTCTGTCTGACTTGCAGTAGTGAGCGCTGCGTTTATTTCCTCAACTGTAGTTGGTTTCTTAGAGATAAAGGTGATATCTACTATAGAACCAGCTGGTACAGGTACACGCATGGCGATACCATCAAAGAGTCCTTCGAGTTTGGTAAACGCTTTTGTCACTGCAATAGCAGCTCCTGTGGATGACGGCACGATGTTTTGTGCGGCAGCGCGTCCCTCACGGAAGTCTTTTTTATTTGGGCCATCTACGATTGATTGTGACGCAGTGTAAGCATGCACTGTATTTAATACTGCTTTTTCAATCCCCACAGCCGCGTCTAAAATGGCAATAAGAGGACTCGATGCGTTCGTAGTGCAAGATGCGTTTGAAGTAATCTGACATGTACCAAATTTATCTTCATTTACAGAAAGTAAAATAGTTTCTCCTTTGATGGATTCATCTTCCCCTTTTTTTGCTGGGGCGGAGATCACAACATGTTTAGCTCCCGCTACGATGTGTGCATTTGCTTTATCATAGGTAACAAAAAGACCAGTAGATTCTACCACTACGTCGATACCCATATCCTTCCAAGGAAGTGTGGTTGGATCTTTTATTTGGGTAACCCTGATTTTTCGTTTTACTTCCCCAAACGTAATCACCAAATATTGCTCTTCGGGAGATATCACTTCTGCATGCACGTCAAAAGGTGCTACACGATACACCGTGTCGTACTGGAGAAGGTACGCTAGATTGTGAATATCTCCTAGGTCGTTTACCGCTACTACTTCGATATCTGCTCTACTCAAAGAAACTTTAAGAAATGCGCGGCCAATACGCCCGAATCCATTGATAGCTATTTTACGTGGGTGCATATATATGAAAGTATATCGTTACTAGGTAGTAGGCACTAGTTGATAACTTACCCAAATGCGAACATACACATTCTATGTTAGAATCTGGAACACGGGCCTATAGTTTAGAGGCAGAATTTTCCTCTCCAAAAGGAAAGACCTTGGTTCGATTCCAAGTGGGCCCGCATCAAATAAAGAAGTGGAAAATACAATAAGCGCGACCCGAAGGGTCGCGCTTATTGTTTACTCAACTGCTATTTCTTAGACTCTTTAAAAACTACGTGTTTACGCAATTTTTTAGAATACTTCTTAAGCTCGAGCTTGCGAGTAACCTGCTTCTTATTTTTAGTAGTGTGGTAAACCTCCTTTGTTTCCTTGTTTTTAACAATAGCGAGGTGGTCTTGTATCTTTCCCATAGTTTGGTAATCATACCACACTATAAACGATAAAGGAAGTACCTATCGGTAAGGGATTTTAGGGCACAGTATTGGGGCGTTGGTCGTTACTCGTTTATCGTTGGTAGTTGAATACAAGACGCAAAGGAGAAAACTGAAGGTTTTCTCCTTACGATTGACGAGTAACGATAAACGAGTAACGTTAGATTGAAAGTTTGCTTTTGAGGTACTCCTCTAAACTTTCAATCTTTATGCGTTCTTGTTCCATCGTATCTCGATCACGAATAGTTACCGCGTTATCTGTAAGTGTGTCAAAATCTACGGTCACACAAAATGGCGTACCGATTTCGTCCTGACGGCGATATCTTTTGCCGACATTGCCATTGTCGTCCCATTCACAAACCATTTTACGTGACAACGCTTCATATACTTCACGAGCTTTTCCAACCAACTCTGGTCTATTTTTAAGAAGAGGAAATACCGCACACTTTACTGGAGCAAGTGAAGGCGCAAGCTTAAGAACTGTACGTTCTTCCCCACCATCAACTTTTTCAACAGTATACGCATCTGAAAATACCGCTAAAAATAGACGCCCCATACCAACAGATGTTTCTAAAATCCAAGGTATGTACTTTTCACCTGTTTGCGGGTCAACATAATTTAAATCAGTCCCCGAGAATTTCATATGTTGCGTAAGGTCATAATCAGTGCGATCGTGAATACCTTCAAGCTCATCAAAACCATAAGTTGGAAAGTTGTACTCAATATCCCAGGCGTCTTTCGCATAAAACACTAGATTGTCATGCTGCTTCCATTTTAGATTTTCTTCCTTGATACCAATATCAAGATACCAATTCCATCTATCCCGTTTAATTTTTTCATATGCCTCCTTGTTTTCATTGGGACGTACAAAATACTGCGTATCTGCCTGTTCAAGCTCACGAGTACGGAACAAAAAGTTTCTTGGACTGATTTCATTGCGAAATGCCTTACCGATCTGTGCTACTCCAAACGGAATTTTCATGCGGGTTGTATCCACAATATTCTTAAAATTGAGGTATATACCCTGACATGCCTCGCCTGGCAGATATACAGGACGTTCATCCTTTCCAGTAAAGTCACCAAGATTTGATTTCACAAGCAGATTAAATGCATGCACTTCTGAAAAATCCTTTGCGCCGCAAGAAGGACATTTAATCTTGTCACGATTAGCATCGAAAAGAGCATTCAATTCTTCCTCCGACATTTTTTCATCAGCTATAACTCCTATTTTCCCAAGCTCCTTGTCTACACGGATTCGTGTATTACATTTCTTGCATTCTGCAAGCGGATCAGAAAATCCTCCGACATGCCCCGATGCCTCCCATACACGAGGATTCTTAAACATTGCAGAATCAAGACCTACATAGTTCTCTCGTAGATGTACATTTGCTCTCCACCAAGAAGCTTTAATATTATTGAGCAGCTCCACACCATACGGACCGAAATCATAAAGTCCTGCTTCTCCGCCATAAATCTCAGATCCAGGGAAAACAAAACCTCGACGCTTGCAAAGAGAAATTATTTCATCCATAGTTGCTTCTTTTTCATTCATACTTTCGATTCTAACATGAGTCGTTACTCGTTACTAGTTGGTCGTTGATAGTTTAGATACTTGCATAAAAGCCTTCGGCTTTTATGCAACGATTGACGAGTAACGATCAACGAGTAACTAATTTAGTCCAAATGCTCCACCCAAGTAACTAGACATCGCTTCAAAAATAGCCCCGATTGAGAAGATAATAAAAAGTCCAATCGTGCCGTATAAGAGATGATTCTTACCATTGGTGCGAGCCTCTTCTTTATTCATATTGAGAATGAACATAAAAACCCCATATAAGAAATAGGCAAGTGCAACACCTACTGCGAGTTGGTAGATTGGCGAGAGAATATAACCAACATATCCACTAAATACTTGATCTAAACTTTTTGAAGCAGAGGCAGTTTGGTTAACGACTGAGGGATTCATAGCATTGTTATTTTAAAGTATACATCATAGAAGATGAAAAATAGAGAATATCTAACTGTATTTGTATTTAGAAGTCAGAAATTGATGAAGCTACGCGAAACCGAAGAATTTTTCGAGAAAGACGTAGCCAGACCTACGTTGACCGAGAAAAATTCTTCGGTGACAAAGTAGATTCGCGATTTATGACTTTTCTCGAAACAAAAGGAACGGCTCTAGGCCGTTCCTTTTGTTTCGAGAAGTAAGTAGAAAAAACTAATTGATACCACGTGGAACCACAGGAGTAGGAATACCTCCTCCCTGTCCAACTCCTACGATTGAGCCGATGAAGTTCACCAAGCCCCAGATAGATACCATCACGAAAAGTGCAAGTATTGCCATACCCATGAATTTGCCCCATTTAGCGTGCTCTGCTCCGTCTTTACCTTTAACCAAGAACATGATAATACCTACGAAGAGTGCAACCACAGCAACTCCGATAAGTAGCGGCACTGCGATATTTACCAAGTTCTGAATAAGACTCATGAGCTGAATAAGACTTGACCCTATCTGCTGACCTGAAGCACTTCCTGATGGACCATTGGTTGGTGCTGGAATCTGCGCGAACGCAATTGCCATACTTCCAGCTATCATACTAAGGGCAAGCCCGAAACGTGTTGTTAGTTTTTTCATACTTTTTAGTTATACGAATAAGTATAGCGCGCCATGACGTCCTGGCAAGTGAGTTGGGGATAAGGGGGGTATTTAATATCTTCATATGTATAAAGTACACGGTATAGTTTTTTGCTAAAAACTTGCCTCACTCTCAGCACGCCTGCTTCCGAGAGGTACTTTATACATATGAAGATATTATTTGGAAGAGGAAAAAATAAGCGATATATCCATCTCCTGGCGGATTGCCTCCTACTCGACTCGTCAGCTTCCGCGAGTTACTTCTTTTGGAAAGTTTTGAGGTGTTTGGAATACTTTAAATACTCTTATTCCAAGAATCCATCTTTGTTAATTATTACTCAAGCATAAAAAAACGAAGGCTATCCGTCTTCCGCGCACACGTGGTGTCTTCGCGAAAAACGAAGACCAGGTGTACACGAAAGCAGGATGCCTTCGCGGGTGTTTTTTATTCAGTTGCGGTTTTCTCCGCAATGTCAGGGATGATGCGCTGGAGCTCCTTGACTTTCCTTGAACTTTTTCACCATCAGCCTGATGACGACACCAATAAGCAAGGTGCCCCCAATAGGGACTACCAACTTGAACAGGAACAGGAACAGGCCGGCGTTCAAAACGGTCATACCGAAGCCCAATCCCATAAAACCGTTTCCGGTAGTCACCAGGATTTCTTTTCCTCCCTCGAAAACTTCGGCGACGGCCCCGTTTGCAGCACGTAGTTCCCCACCCAGAAAGTAGAGGAAGAAAATGCCGAGCAGTCCGAGGACAAGTATCACCCCCATTACCTGAGGGATAGTCTTTTTTTCTTTTTTCTCTTCCTTCTTCGGCGCTCCGGCGGGTGGCGCGGCGTGAGGATCAGCTGCCATATGACTTCTCCTTGTGTGTTTGGAAGTTACTGATAGGAGACCGTGACTGGTCCGACGACGGTGAAGCAGCTACCTGGATAGCCATTATTCCACCAGTTGAGTTCATTCGCATATGGCGCCGGAGACTGCTGGGGATTCCAGCATGTTTCTCTCGGAATACCCTCTGCCTGCTCCCCGGAAAACCCAGAAACGGTCATCCCGGCCAAATACATGAACCGAGCTTGCTGCCCAGATGCCAAGGTGTACGTCTTCCCTTGGAAGACCGAGACACCATTCCCTTGTGTCATTGCTTTCGCCACACACGACGCGAGGTTGGTGGAAGCTTCGCAATGTTGCGTCTTCACTTTCCATTCGTCATAGGTAAGCGGCGCACTTCTCGTTTGATCTTTGGGTGCGGATGTGTTTTTTTGATTTGCATTGTTCAATGCATTGATTTTTTCCTGGGTAGCAAACATTCTGCTGTTAATCCAGTCACTGGCGAGTGCCATGAGGCCAACGATCAAAACAATGGCCACAATTCCTATGACGAGGATGCCGTCACGTGACTTCCAAAATGCAACTTCGGGAGGAGTTGGAGGCACTTGCGCGGCAGGAGGTGTTCCGGCAGCAACTTGCTGCGCTGCCGGAGTAGCAGCTGCTGGTGCTTGAGTCGGTGCTTGTGCTGCCGGTGAGGCTTGCGCGGGTGGCAACGGCGCCCGAGGTGCAAGCGTGGGAGTAGGTGTGGCTGTGACAGCCGAAGGAGATGCAGGAAGAAGTGCGGGAGAAACCGGAGTCGGAGCAGATTGGCCTTGCGACCCAGTAGCTTTTGTCCTTCTTCCTCTCACATTTTTGGACTTGATGTCCACGACTTTCGGATCATTGGGAGAAACCGGAGTCGGAGCAGCTTGGCCTTGCGACCCAGTAGCTTTTGTCCTTCTTCCTCTCACATTTTTGGACTTGATGTCCACGACTTTCGGATCATTCGGATCTGTAGGACCGCTTGTCATGATTGCATCTCCTTCTTAGTTAGATGCGGGGTGGTGAATTTATCCTTTAAACTTCAAAGGACACTTATTTTTATCCTACAGTGTTTTATAGGAAAGTCAAGCACCCCCTGTGTTGCAGGCGGCGCGGGAAATGGGCATATATGGAAATGCACTATTAGCTGGAGCACTCCACCGTGGGGGCATACTTGCATATTCCTGTGAGGTCATAGAACCCGTTGGTTCTGTCGGTGTCTTTGCAGGCAGTACCAGGAGTCACACAGACCCCATCAGAAGTCTCGACTTTTGCACCAGAACATCCATGCGAGTAAGGTCCGGACACGTCACAGACTCCATTCATACATGAACCTGAATTGTTTGAACATGGCAAGGCATTTACTTTGCCGACACACTCCATGTTATTTGTCGCCACACGTCGGGGAAAGGTGTACGTTCTTTTCCTTGCTTCTGGTGTGATGGCACAAAGTGGCGTGACGTGGATACTCTTCACAGGATTTGGTTGCTGTGTGCTTTCCAGCCATGTGCGAGAAAAAAACATCAAGGCAATAGCGCACAAAATGAACCATCTCATGATGCGTCTCCTTCCTAGTTAAATGTGATTAGCGAGTATATCCTTTAAACTTCAAAGGACGCTTATTTTTAAGCCTACGATTTTATAGAAGAATGTCAAATACTGCTATATCGTTAAGGATTATATACACAATTTATTCAACTTTACAGGAACCATCTGATTGCAATACACCGCCGGCTTCTGTACAAGGATCTTTTGGTGCAGCATTTCCCCCGCTTTAATTATAAGCACAATTTCCTGAAGCATCATAAAATCCACTTGTTCCATCAAAATCTCTACATGAAGCTCCCTGATCAACGCATATTCCTCTATAATTTCTTACTTGTGATCCGGAACAACCTGCCGCACTTCCTCTAGAGGTGTCACAGCTGCCGCTTTTACATGACCCTGAATTATTTGAACATGGAACATTATCTGCTTTACCAGAACATTCATTGGTAGATCCTGTAGAACAATACAGTGCATAACCTCTCGACGGACCACCTTGCACACAAACACCAGATTGACCATTACCAGCATCACATGTTCTTCCTGCGAAACTGCCACTACAAGCTTGAGCAGCTTCCGCAGCTTCCTGTGCACCAGTTCCATAATACGGTGGGTTATTGATTACTGATGGCAATGGTGATGGAGTATTTGGGTCACTGTTTCCTACCGATCCATTAAGAAGTATTCTTGGAAGAATGATGTCCGTCTTTCCTGTAAAACCAAAAATATCCTGGCCGAAAAGAATGATGCCGTAGATTGAAAATATTACGAAAAGCGAAAGCACACTCCAAAGCATAAAGTCCTTGCCTTTTTTGATCTCAGCTTCGACACCATTACGTGAAGCAAAGATAAACTGCGCCATACCATAGAAGAACGCCACCACACCGAGCGCAATGAAGAGTGTCCCGGCTTCGGCAACAATCTTAGAATTAATCTTCGAAATCAAGTTACCTAACTTAGCTGGTTCTAATTGCGCGTACGCTAAGAAAGGAACAATCGCTAGGCTTGCAGTGAGGATTTTTGTAAAGATATGACGTGATGCTTTCATGATTATTGAGTGATCCCCGTGATGGTCGCACGAAGTGCGAAAATGACCGTTTGTAATACTAAGAGTATAACAGTGAGTATTACAGAGTACCACAGAGTTTTCCTCGCTTTCGTAAGTTGCGCTGGTGCACCCTGTGCAAACACAAATAAGAAACCAGAATATACCCACATTCCGATGAGGGCTGGAATAATAACCCATTGATATAAGACTCCGAGTATCAGTAGAAGAAGATCGTATGGATGTTCAAACTTAATCGGCTGAGGCAATCCTATTTGTGTTTGTGCATACGCGTGCTCTACAAAAGGAATATCAACATTTAATTTCTTAAGTATATCCAAATATTCACTTCCAACGCCAAACGATTTTAATACCGCATAAAAAAGAGGAACTACCGCAAAGAGAATTGTCCCCCAAATGATGGTATTAAACGCACGCTTCCAAAGTTCTTTAAGCGCTTCCGGTCTGTCATACGGATAATTGGTTATACCAAAATATGCCAACATAAAAAGCGACCAAGTAAAGACAAGGCCAGCTATGACTAAATATACGGCTTTAAGCGATCTTATTACATCGTCTATGGTGCATGGCGCTGGCACCGTCTGGCCATTTACTATTTGCGTTTGATTTCCATCACATGTGACAATCGCCGCAAACGCAATCATAGGTAGTAGCGCACAGACGCTTCCAAGCACTGTCCCAAAATATAGAGATTTTTTCATAGCATTAGTGAGTATAGAGTTCAGTTAATCGAGAGACACATAATCCAACTGCTTCGGAAACGCTACTTCGCCCACTTATTATATCGTTAATCATGCGCTCAATATATTGTCCGCTTGTAAGCGGCATAGTGTCATACCATCCTTTGGATACCAAAATACTTTGCTTCAAGTCTTGATCGATAGCAGTACTATTTGCAATTACATTTCGAAGCGGGCTCACCCCACCTGCAAGCGAAGCTAAGAGCGGTCCGTAGGTCGCACCTGCAAACATACTTTGTGCAGTAAGTGATGCCAAAGAATTTGGAGTTCGCTTAAGTGTCGCTACGCCATAGAGTCGCATGCCCGTAGAAAAAGTTGTGTACCCTTTTGCTTGTGGCACCATTCGCATCCCGAAATCAAGTCGAGGATTCTTTGCCATAAGAAGTGCCCGGTCTCCAGAATATCCTAGATATATCGCAAGACGTTCTGCTGCAAATTGATCAATTGCTCTAGGTTGCAAGGTATTCCATGTATAGACGGTCTTTTGCGGATCTGCAAATTGCGTAAAGAATCGCACAGAGGTAGTGAGTGGTTCTACTTCTTGGTTTTCTGGTATTGGCACATTTGCTGTTACCGTAAATTTTTCTCCTGCGGCCCCCACTTGGCGTGTAACTGGAACTTGCCCAAGTTGTGCAACAAGCGTCATGATAATATCTTTAGCGTTGTCTATATTATTATACGTCCCAAATGCGATTCCATTTTCTTGAAATACAGAAGGAGCGCTCGACACGGTCAACTGCGGGACAATCACACTTAACTGATCCCATGTATCAGGAGGAGTTACTACACCATGCTTTGCAAAGAGCGCGCGATTGTAAAACATCATCAAAGGTTCGATGGAAACAGGAAGTGCAAGCGCACTATCTACACCGAGCAACACACTTGCTCCATCTACATAATAGTTTTTAAATTGTTCAGTAGAAACAGAAGCGCTTGGATACGGATAGATGCGATCCTTATGCTCAAGGAGTGTCTGATACGGCGCAAGTATCATATCTGGCCCCTGACCTGAGGCAAGTGCGTTGGTAAGTTTCTCAGTAAATTTATTTTCAGGAACTTCAAGATAGTCTACCCGGTAGGTCTTAGCTTCAGTATTGAATCGCTGCAATATCACTTCCATATCAGTTTGCGGAAGTGTGCCCCACATGACTACTGATCCTGATACGGTAACTTTTTTATTCCCACCGATAGGAAGCCGGCCAGAAAAAATAAGTATTGCAAGCAATGCTGCTAAGACTCCCGCTCCTAATAAAATATTTTTAAACATACTTATAATTTAGTTGCGATAAACGCATAATGAAATTCTCCAGCAGGAAGCCTCTCCCCGATCTGGAATCCTGCCTCGGTGAAAAGTTCTTCAGCTCGTGCTTCTGGGATGACATGCGACGGATGCGGTCCGATGCCATGGTGTGATCCTGACCAATCCACACAGAGCGCACGCGACTGCGGTGCTAACACTCGAGCGGCCTCTTTAACCACATTTTCTGGATGTTCTGTCTGAAACAAGACATTAGATAGTACCACCGCATCAAGTGAGTAATTGTCGATAAACGTATTTGATTCCACATCCGCCCAAATGGTTTCAATATTCTGATACCCCATTTTTTCTGCAGTATTTTCAAGCGTAGTAAGCATATCGCGATGAAGGTCTATTGCATATACTTTCCCTTCATCGCCTGTTGCATGCGCGAGAGCGAGCGTGTATGCTCCAGCACCTGCACCAAAATCAGCCACACGGCTACCACGCTTTATATATAGTTTTTCTACCAGATGCTCGGGAGTAAGAAACATGAGAACAGTATATAGGGCATAAGGAGACGGCGGTAGTGGATACGGAACGGATAGCGGCCGAAAAGCTTC
>JGI1358J11329_10003104_pt1 | contig 12501 bp, 23 predicted proteins | sample Subgroupgradi54m_FD_11329 | JGI IMG/M metagenome (IMG submission 11329)
CATATCAAAGATTGCCCAATTTATTCGTTTTAACAATTCTTCTCTTGTGAGTTCGTGGAAGGTATATTCTTTTAAAAACCCAAAAAACCAGAAGCTATATTGTATGGGCCATAAAAGTCTTACTCCTGGACTTCCAAAGATCATATCTAAAATTAAATGAGAAAAAATTCCTAAGGTGAAGAATATTCCTAAAATCTTTTTATCTAAACTTTTGTTATAGATTAAACAACCAGTGTAGATTATTACAAAACTAAAAAAGATCATGAGAAAACTATGGGTAAATGTTCTATGAATTTGTACTTTAAAGATCCAATCAAGAAGATAATCTGCATCTGGAATAATTGATCCAAATAAAAGGAGAACCCATTGAACTCGAGTTATACTTTTTTTTCTTACATATTCATAACTTTTTCCCAATAACCAAATAAAGACTATATGTGCGAATGCAAAACCCATGAAACTTTAAAAATGGAGCATTATAAAAAGGTATTTATTCTTTTTATTTTATGAAAAAACAAAATAAAGCTAAGGCTAAAAGAGAAGCTTCTGAAAAGATAAAATTCTTGTTTGGAGAAGCTAAAAAAAATTTAAAGAAGGCAACTCCTTTTGTTGCTAAAGCAAGAAAAATAGGAATGAAAGTAAATTTACCCCTTGCAAAAGAATATAAAATAAAATATTGTAAACATTGTAATACCTATTTTACTTCTGGGAATTATAGAGTTAGAACAAGAAATAATATGGTTGTTTATTCTTGTTTAACTTGTAAAAAATATATGAAATTTAAACTTTCTTAATTTTATTTGGCATGATTGCATATGCAAGAATATAAAGAATTATTCCAAAACCCATACTAAGTAAGGTCATAACGATCCAACTAAGTCGAACAATTGTTGAATCTATTTGAAAATATTCTGCTATACCCCCACAAACACCTTCTAATTTTTTATCTGTGTCTGAAAGATATAATCTTTTAATATTTTTGTTTTGCATATTTTTTTATTATTTGAAAAGATATTTAAAACCATCTGAAGAGGCGTCTTACTTTTACTTTTGGTTTAAATTCTTCTTTTACAATGTTTCTCCATTCTTCTTTAATCCATTTTCTTTCTAATTTTAATACTTCAGTAAATCCTCTTTTTTTTAAATCTTTATTTACAATCCCTCCTTTATGTGGATGACTGTATAACTTGGGTAAAGGACTATTAAATCCATGAGAATAATGTACAAGTTCGTGGGCTATTGTTAAATCTATAATGTAATCTGGAATTTTTAAATCTTTAAAATACCCATTAATAACTATTTCACTATCTCCATTTGTTAATTTTTTTATATGACCGAATTTATTTTTCCATTTTCCTTTAAATCTTACATTAACATTGTTTTTCTTTTCTACATCTAAGAAAGCATTCTGCCAGAGATATTCAAGCCTTGTTTTAAGAAAAATATTATCCCTCATTGTTCTTTAAAATTAAATTCCCTATAAAAAACTATTGTAGCTACCAAAATGTGCTAAAGTTTATGAATTTTATTTCTTCAAACTTTCTTGAAATTTCTCAAATTTATATTGATAATAACGATCTAAAAATGCAAATAAAACAGTACCTTGTGGAGAACCAATTATAAATTCTGATTTTAATCTAAATCTATTTCTTTTTGGTTCTTCGTGTAATAAAAATTCTGCAAAATTTAATTCAACCAAAGATTCAATATTCTTTTTTATATTTTGCTTTTCAAATTCAAAATTTAATTTTTTTTGTGTCATATTTTTTAGATATTTTAAATTATAAGAACAATCTCTGCTTTTTGAAGTTTGAAGTTGATAAATTATTACTCTTGATGCTTCACTTTTTGAATCAATAATATAATCATGCTGTTTTGGATTTAAACAATAAATATAAGAAACAGGAGTAGCAACAGTTAATCCTGAAGCACGTTTTCTATATTGATACTGTTCTAAGAGATATAATTTAACCATTCTTCCTTAAAAATTAGAATTTAAGCTTTTTTAAACTTAGATACTGTATCTAATAATTCGACATGACCTAAGAACATTGCTCTGCAACAATATCGCTCTAATCCTAGTTCATCCATTACTTTTTTAGGATGTTCTCCTTTAGAAGTTCGCTCTTTATAGTCTTCCCATAAGTGCGCAATGGGTTTACCACAACTGAAACAACAAATTGGTATAATCATAAAATTTTGAACCAGTGAATCTTTTTAAAGCTTTCGCCCCTCTTTTTTCTCAATGTTAGATCTTTATTTGCTACGCCATGCTGAAAGTCAGATGAATGTTCATTCTTCTTTAATTGGGGGAAGATCACATGAAACACCTTTATCTTCTCAGGGTAAAATTCAATCCACCTTACTTGGAAAACGTTTTATTTATGAAGGGGTTACCTTTGATGAAATCTATTCTTCTCCTGCCTTAAGAGCACTGCAAACTGCAGAAAAAGTTTGTCAAGAATTACACTACCCTTTTAATAGCGTAATAAAACTTGAAGCACTTCTTGAAATATCACAAGGTGATTGGGAAGGTAAGGAATTAAAAGAGGTTTATACTTCTGAAACAAATTTACAGATAGCGTTAGATCCTTGGAACTTTAAACCTCCCAGAGGAGAATCTCAAAAAGAAGTTGAAGAACGAATTTATGGCTCATTTGTAGAAAAATTAATAGAAAGAACTACTTTTGAAACTCTGAAAATAGCAACCTTTACTCATGGAAGAGCGATTAAATGCCTCTTAAGAAAAATTATGAATTTTAACCCAGAGTTAACTTATAAAATACATATAGATAATAGTTCAATAACAAGATTAACTTATTGTGAAGAGAAGTGGGAAATATTCACCATTAATGATACTGCTCATTTAATTTACAAATGAAAAATTACACTTAATCGTGTTGCCCTTTTACTTTATATTTATCTGCTTTTAAGACCTCTACATATTCTCTTTCTAAATGAATTAATGCTTTATTTTTAGAAAAAAAGAGTTTATTCATTATAACTAAAATAATTCCTAAAATAACAAACCAAAACCATTTGTTGCTTACTATTTCATTTATCATTTTTAAGCCTGTGTTTGTTGACTTTTATTTTTTTGTGCTTCTTGTTCTAAATCAATTCCCAAATCTTTTAATGCTTTTACATGCATAGACATGAGTTGTTCTGTGATATTTACAATCTTAAGTAATTCTTCTCTTTCTTTTGCTAACGTAGTTAAACTTCCTTTATGGAATCCTATTTTTTCTTCATTCACCATTTTATTCTAAGTTATTCTTTACTTTATAAAACTAATGTATTGTATTAAAGAAATGCTCTTGCTGCTCTTAATTTTATTCTTGTTAAAAATCTTGTTGCTTGGATATTTATTTCACCGCTTTCTAATTTTCTACTTGCTTCAGCTCTCTTGTCTTGTGCATTCATAATATCACTGATATCGTGTTGACTTGCTGTTACTTCTAGGGTTGCACCTTGAATACTTCCACTTTGTAATTGAGAAACTAATCCGCTATTAAGTCTTAAATAAAAATCAACAGTATAGGTTTCATTTACAGTATAATGCACATTAACAGTTTCGTCACCTAAAAGATATTGTACCATACGTGGAACTCTGTTTAAATTTTCATTTAATAAGGTTCTTAGATTTTCTAAGTCGCTGATATATTGAGTGGTATCTGTTTCTGACCCAGTTTCATGAGCATATACAAGAGAAGATGAAATTATTAAAAGTAAAACAATCATTATAAACTTTGTTTTCATAACTTTTTTAAGACTCCTTAAGATATATAAAGATTACTCACCATTATTTAGTCATGATTGAAATTGATGGCTCTATAGGTGGCGGACAAATTCTTCGTACAAGTCTTAGTCTTTCAGCTTTAACTGGAAAAAAATTTAAAATTATAAATATAAGGGGAAAAAGAGAAAAAGGAGGGTTAAAAGCTCAACACCTTACTTGTATACGTGCACTTGCAAAAATTTGTTCTGCAAAAGTACAAGGAGATGTTTTAGATTCAAAAGAATTAACATTTCTTCCTGATAAGGTTCTTTCTGGAAACTATCAATTTGATATTGGTACTGCGGGATCTACAACTTTAGTTTTACAAACACTTTTACCTGCTTTACTTTTTTTAAATGAACCATCTGAATTAGAGGTTATTGGAGGTACAGCAAATCCGTTTGCTCCTCCTGCCTTAGATATTCAACAAGTTTTTTTATGGCACTTAGAAAAAATAGGAATACAAGTTAATTTTGAGGTACTAAAAGAAGGATTTTATCCAAAAGGGGGAGGAAAAATAAAAGTAGTTATTCATCCTTGTAAGGAATTAAAAGAAATCAAATTGCAAGAATCTCATCAAGGACATTATGAAACAACTCAAGTCATTGCTGTGTGTTCTGAAGAATTACAACAAAAAGATGTTGGAAAAAGGATGATTGAAGGATTTAGATTCCATTTTCCTGTAAAACATGAATTACAAACTAGAGAAGAATATGTAGCCACCCTTAGCACTGGATGTTATCTTCATGCAAATTATACTTATGATTCTTGTAAACTTGGAATGTCTGTGTTAGGAGAAAGAACAATAAAAGCAGAAGATATAGGAAAAGAATGCGCTTTAAAATTATTACATGAAATGAAGTCTGGAGAAAATGTAGATTCATTTACTGCAGATCAACTTTTAATCTATATCGCGATTAAGGGAACTGGAAAAATAAGGGTTGCTCAAATAACAGACCATATACGAACAAATATTCAGACTATAGAACAGTTCTTAAATGTAAAATTTGAAATTAAAGATACTCTTATAGAATGTAGAAAACTTTAGATACCCTTATAAATATTTCCCAGTTATTTCCCTTATGAAAGGCACTTTTAATTATTATCTTGTGTATGATCTTGATGATAAAGAATTCTATCGTGGTAAAGATCATGTTGAAGCTACTAACATAGCAGACAAGGCTAAATCAAAGTTAAAAGACAAATATGGTCGAATTCTCTTTAGAACATACTCAACAGAACCTGGTGGAGTAATTAAGATCTCTGATCGCTCTCTTGCGCAGGTGTTTTCTTTATTAGACAAACAACATAGGGATTGTACGTTACAAAAAGGAGATTTAGAAGTTATTGTGGAATTATTAAAAATAAAAGATCATTGAATTTAAAAATAATTTAATCTGAACCTTCTGTTTCTGCAAGTATCACATATCCATCTTCTTTTGTATTTGGAATATTTGTTGTATTATGTTGAGCATAAAATCTGGAATTTCTTACTGCTTTTTCAACAGCACTTTTAAATGTACCATAATGCGTTCCTTGGATTTCATATCTTCCATGACTTTCAAATTTAGAACCAAAACTTCCCCCAATAAAAGAATACGTATCTACTTTTTCTAATCCATACCTTTTAACTTTAGGATCTGTTGAATCTTTTATACGAATTAGATAGGCTCTCGCTCGTTCATCAAGAGAAGGCATTCTCTTTATTATTTCTTCAGTTTTAGCTTCAAGACCTCTTTGAATTATTTTAGTTTCAACATCTCCATGAGTCTGAATTCTCATTCTTCCTTTAGGAACTTTACGCGAAACACTTGATTTTCTCTCTTGAGTACTTCTTATCATACTCTTCTTTTATTTTTACTATATTTAAAGATTATTGTACTCTAAAATTAATTTCTTGTTCTTTTAGGAAGAAATACGCTTTCTTGAAAAGGATTTTATTCCTTTGTAATAAAAATAGATGGAAGTTATTTCTAGCATTCCAAGTACGATTGCTGGATTTTTATTGATAAAGATTACCAAGATTCCAGTTAATGCACTTGTGATTATGTATGCATACCACCCTTCAACTTTTTTACGTGCTAAAAGAACTGTTCCAAGTATTTCTGTTATAACAATAATACTTTCCAGAATTTTTCCTGTTTGATACGCACCAGAGAATACAAACTTTGAAATCATAAAGATTGCAATTATAGCTGCAAGAATTTCAAAAAAACTATCGACTTTGGTGTGTTTATCAAAGTTGCCAACCTTCCACTTGTAGCGCCCATACATCATTGTTAAGACAATAACGATAGCTACTGCCATGAAGATATGATTTTTATTTTGAAACAGAAACACAATCCAAGCTATTCCTCCTATTATTTTTACTACCCATCCTGAAATTTTCTGTTTTGAGAGTAAAAAATGACCGAAGAGATATCCCAATCCCGCAATTAATTCAATTAGTGTTGTATTTAGAATTTCCTGGAGAATCATTTTTTATAGTCTCTATATCTTTTTTCAACTATTTGTTCTATTTTCTTCCAGAAAATTAACGTCTCTTTTTTGTATTGCCTGCATTCTTCCAACGTAGCGATAAATTCCCTACCATTAAATTTTTCATCAATAATTTTATTTATTTTTGAGGGTTTATATCTAAGAATAGACAAGCTCTTTATATGGTATTTATCTTCGCTTAATTTTTTTGTTTCTATTGCAAGCTTATTGGGGTTTTTATTGATCTCTTTAATAAGATTATCAACGTCTTTAAGAAAATTATTCTTAATCTTAAGTTCATTATCACTTAACTTTTCTTTAGTAAATTTATTAAACGTAAAGAGATAAATTTCGATATTTCCTTCTTTAATAGGGATTGTATTCCAAAAATCAGTTTCAGTTTCTTTAAATTTCAGATAACACTCAAGAAGTCTTAATTTTATTTTTTCAACTGTGCAGTCTTTTTCTTCAGCGTGCGATAAGATCTCTAAAAGTTCATTTTTAATTTTTAATGTTTTTTCTTTTTCTTCTCTGTTTGTAAACTTAAGATGGGAATAAAATTCTTCAATATATACTTGAGTCATTTTTGAAGCTTTGCCCACTTCAAATTTTTTTACTAAGTTGATGAATACTAAATTAGGAGCAAATAGTTGATTATCTCCTTCTGCAGTCACATATTTTTTTCTTGTATGTCCTGAACAAGCATATGCAGTTTGTGCAAAAGGCAACTGGTTAATTAAAATTAAAAATTTTTTTATTAAAGGATCAAAACTTGCTGATTCTTCTTCAATAAATCTTTTTACTTTTTCTTCATCCCATACAAATTGAGTCCATTCTTCTTTTATGTCTTCTAAATTTATTGACATCTTGGGATTAAATTTACTTGGATTTATATTTCTTTCTTAATTCTTAAATACTATGCTGTATACAAAATCAATATATGTTTCAAAATCTCTTTCAGATGGTTTAAGAGTTTCAGTTATGTCTCGTCATACCTTATCTGATGGGATTACGCCTGACTTAAGAATCACAGAATCAAGTTATGATCTCTGGTTAAAAATTCTCGCACCTTTAGATAAACTCGTTGGTGATTACTATAAACGTGGATTGTCTTTTGAAGAATATGCGCAAAGATATTTAACCTATTTATCTACAAAGGATATTAGTATTGAAGTTGATAAATTATCTAGACAAGCCTTAGAACAAGATATAACTTTACTTTGTGTTGAAACCTCTGCTGAGAAATGCCATAGACGAATATTAGCAGAAGAATGTTTGCGATACGTTCCTAAACTTAGAATAACACATCGATAAGATATCTTCTTAAGAAAAAATCCTATTTTTAATTCTTCTCGTTAAATATTTTTTTAAATTAAATTTCTGAAACTACTTTGAAAAATGAATTTTTCATAGACTTAATGAGGATGTTGAATAAAACTTTTAACCTTCTTGGCTATGGCTAAAGAAGAAGTTAATCCTGGAGAACAGATCCCCACTACATTAATTAGATTGGGGTATATTTCATCAGGAGCAATATGAAAATCTAAACTATTTGCAAGTACTGCTTGTATTCCTGTTTGATGTAATTGTATTTCATTAAGCGTAATTGATGGGAAATATTTTTTTATTTCTTCTAAAAATACAGAAGGAATGGCAAGATCTGATCCTAATTCATTTTTTTCAAGATCCTTTCCTCTTTTTCTATTAAGTGGACCTATTGTTATTTCTTTTCCAAGTTTAAAAGGTTCATTTTCGTCTCTTTGGTTAACTTCTAAAGAAAATGTAGGAGTTAAATGTACCCCGACCGTAAGGTGCTTTGATCCATCTGGTTTATTGTAAAACTTTGGAACTGGATAAATATTTCTAGAAATTTTAAGATCTTCTCTTGATTGATAAAATTTTGCAGATTCTCCACGAACAGGAAAAATCTCAAGGGGGAATTTATCGTTAACCATTCTTGCGATTTTATCACTCTCTAATCCTGCTGCGTTGATAATATACTTCGTTGAAAATTCAGAGATTTCATTTTCATTTGTACGTGTTTTAAGAATAAATTCTTTTTCTCTTGGTGAAATATCAATCACTGTTGTTCCAAGGAGAAAATATTCTTTTAGATTAGAAAGTTCTTTTAATTTACAGACAACTGCAAGAGGATCTAGAATACCTGAAGTTGGAACAAATAATGAAGAATAAGCAACTACATTTGGTTCTAAACTCTGTGTCTCTTCTTTATTTAATTTTTTTACATTTGGAACCTTATTCTCTTTTGAACGCAACAGAAGCTCTTCTAGAGATTGGTCTTCTTGAGCATTTGTAGCAACAACAAGTTTTCCAGTTCTTTTTAGAGGAAGATGATATATTTGACAAAACTGATATAATAATTCATTTCCTTCAACACATAGCCTTGCTTTAAGTGGACTCTGAACTTCATCATAATAAATTCCTGCATGAAGAACTCCTGAATTTCTTGAAGTTTGATTTTCACCAGGAAAATGCTTATTTTTTTCTAGAAGACAGATTATTTCATTATTAAATAATTTTGAAATTTCATAAGAAATTGCATTTCCAATAATCCCTCCCCCTATAATTGCAATATAACAATCAGCCATCATCTTTTCTTTTGAGGTTTAAATTATAAACTTTAGGATTTAGCTCTCTGTCGTATTAAAGGGTCATTTTAATATTACCTCCTTTTTTCGTATTCCGGTGATTGAGGCTTTGTTTGAGCAGATTTAGCCATCTGTTTCTGCCTAAAGCTTTATAAATTTTTCTATAAACTCAAGAATATGCCAAAGAAATCTAACTTATATCTTGTCGGAACAGTACATACAGATCCAGATGGAATCTCTCGTTTGAATCACTTATTAGCAAGATTAGCTCCGAAAAAAATATTTTTGGAAATATCTGAAGATAGAACAAATAAAATTTTAGCTACATCTTTAGAAGATAAAATGAAAAAACATGAAGAAACTCTTGAACAATGGACTCAGCAAGGATTTATTTTAACACCTGAACAAAAAAGTAAACTAGTAGACTTAATTTATTTTAAGAATGGAAGTTCTGGATTTGAAGTCTCTTCTTCTTTTGAATATAAAAAAACAAATCCTTTAACAGAGATTTATTACGTTGATATTGTTGGTGAAGGAATAGTTGAAGGGATGGATGAAGCATTAGAAAGAAGTCAAGAACCTACCTTAGAAGTAAGAAAAAATGTTCTTAGAGGATTAGAATATCCTCTTGAAAATCATAAAGCAGATTTAAGAAAACTTGTTGAACTGCAATATAAACAGTATCATGAAGTTGCTTCTTATGCCTATAAAATTAGTTGTGATCTTGATTTTTTTGAAAGAGAATTAGCTGAATTATCTGTTCAGGCTAAAGAAAGTCTTCGTCGTGTTTTTGATCCAAAGAGGGATGAATTTATAGCTAAAGGAATTAGAAAAAATTATTGTGCTGAAAAAGTTTCACTTGCAATTATGGGTGCATCTCATCTTGATACTGTTGCTTATCTTTTAACTGATTTATATCCAAGCTCACTTTTATTGAATGAAACTTCAACATTTTTAAATAATTAGTTTTAACCTATAATCTGAATATCAAGTTCTATTTGATTGCCGTTTCGTAAAGTAAAAATAGTTTTTCCCCCAGAAACATTAAAACTAATTCCNATAACTACACTTTCAGGTATGCCTCCAAAGACCACGTATGCACTCCCTATTCCAGCAATAATATCATTAGTATTAACTCCAAAAATTAGTTCAGGATCAATATAGATATTACGAATTTTTGCAAGAGCTCTTTTGTTGATAAGTAACATCACATCTTGCCTTTTCCCAACAAATCCAAGAACAGGTTGCGCTACTTTGGATATTGGTGAAATATATGTTGGCATATCTGCACTAGGATCCCCAAACACACCATGTTCAGAAAGATTTTTTATGTTATTAAATTCCTTATTTTTAACAATTCCTCTATGGATTAAGAACTCATCTGAAATGCAGTTTGGATTTATAGGTTCTAACGCAATTTCTTTTGTTTCTAATTTATATTTTACTCTGTGTAATAATGGGTCGTCCATAAAAAACTTTCTGGTTCGATTTAAATGACCATACCACCAAAAAGAATGTTTTTTTGGATTACCTTCATCATCAAGCACGCGTCTTGCACATTTTGTAAGATAATTAATTGCTTTTCTAAATCTACTTTTTTTAGGTAAATCGTTAGCAGTAATTGTGTTGTTTCGTGACATTAATTATTTAATTCTAGTTTGTTTATATCTTTTTTGTTAATTAGAAAATTATAAATTTTTAATAATTTATTTTTTTAAAGAATAATCAACTGCAGATTGAACAATTATTTCAATAGTATTAAATAATTTTATATCTGTATGTGTTTGATTAATCGCTAAAGGAATTTCTGTACAACCAAGAACAATTGCTTCAGCTCCTTCTTTAATTGCTGCTGCAACTTCTTGCATAGCATAACTTCCTTTGTCTTGCTTTAAAACAAAATAAACCATGTAAATTGAAAAAAGAAGGCTAATCCACTTACAGAAAAAACTATTGGTAAGGCAAGCGTTGTTAATGACAGGATTATTTGGTGAACCTAAAGTATTTATAAAACTTTTGTGAAAAAAACATTACATTCTTTTATTTTCTCAGGACTATTTTTTGCTTGCAGCAATTTAATACTAGTTGTTTAATCTATTCTTAAGAAATTCTTCTGCTTTTTTTAATACTGTTTTCGTATTCTCAAATTTCATTAATTTTACTGCTTCTTCATACGTACACCAAGTAAATTCATCATGTTCTGAACTTATTTTAATTTCTTTTATTTTTGTTTCTGCTAAAAAATAGGTAGCTTTTTTATTTACTATTTGTTTTCCCTTCCTATAGATCCAGTTTACTTCTTCTTCAAATCCTTCAATAAAACTTAAAGCAGTTATTCCTGTTTCTTCTTTTATTTCTCTTTTTGCAACATCTCTAGGTAATTCTCCTTTTTCAACTAATCCACGAGGAAAATCCCAAGATTCTTTATAATATAAATGTGCTTTTCTATACAACAATAAATAAAGAACTGATTTCTCTTCTTTTCTAAAGATCACAGCACCATAAGAATGTTCATGTAACATTGAATTTGAGAAGAGAATTTAGTTTAATAATTTATGTTTTGTATATACTTAAAAGAAAACTTATCTCTGTAATATAAATTTTTTTCCTTGTTCTAGATCTAAAAACTCATCCACGCTCTCTTTTAATTTTCCACTACAACTTCTTCCAAAAGCCATGACTTCAACTCTGCACCCTAATGCTCGTTTTAAATGTTCAACTAGGGGAATATAATCTCCATCACCTGAAATTAAAATACAGACATCTAATTTAGGAGCAAGTTCTATTGCATCGATTGCAATTCCTACATCCCAATCTGCTTTTTTATTTCCCCCATAAAAAACTTGTAAATCCTTTAATTTTACTTCATAGCCTATTCCATCTAACGCTTTATGAAAATTTTCTTCATCTTTTTCTCCAGCTCTTACTGCATATGCAATTGCTCTGACTAGTTTTCTTCCGTTGACTGCTTCTTTAAGAATTTCTTTAAAATTTACTTTTGCATTATATAATGCTCTTGCACTGTAATACATATTTTGAACATCTACAAAAACACCAACTCTTTGTTCTTTATTTACCATTTATTATTCCAATGGCTACTTCTTAATAAGTTTATACTGTTTTGATATTTTCAATTTCATGTAATAATCTGTTCATTTTACTTTTTGTTTTATAATAGAATATACTCGCATAAAGGATGATAATAATAGAAAAGATAATTGAAACAATATAAAATTTTTGTAGGAGAGTAACAGTGATAAAACTTATGAGACTGATCGTTCCAATTGATAAAAAAATCAAAGCCTTTTGAGATTCAAATTTATATTCATTATCTAGTCTATTTTTCTTTAAATAAGTTTTATCCATTTTTACATTCCAAACTTAACTTGATTTAGACAACCAGCACTTACTCCTATAAGTACTGCCGAAATTATTAAAAATATCAAATTTGTTCCTTGTAAAATGTTGTTGATGTCTCCAATTAAAGATTTTAATAGCATTGCCATCCCAATTATTCCAGTAACAACAGCAATAACAACAAAAATTATATTTTTTAAGTCATTCATCTTTATCCTCTTTGTAACTTATTTTATAAATCTTTCTTAGAATTTACTGAAAATAAGAAGGTTAATAAAT
>JGI1358J11329_10003108_pt1 | contig 12489 bp, 8 predicted proteins | sample Subgroupgradi54m_FD_11329 | JGI IMG/M metagenome (IMG submission 11329)
GTCCTTGATTTGTAATCAATCCAGCGTCGACAAAACTCTACCGTATAATCATAAATGGGAACCGTAATTTTGTAGGCGAGAAGATATTCATATCCTGCCTTAGTTGGCGGTTTTTCCCTATTTCCCCAATCTCCGCTCATATCTCCCTATTGTCCGAAGGAATAGCATCTCCAGTTGAAGGCAGGAGTGGAACCGCCGCCGTTTTGGATGGCAAATGCACCGAGATTATTGTTGTACGTCTGCTGGCAGATGGTATCGTAGTCGCGAACCGTCAAGGGAGTGCTCCCGCAAAACCAATTGGTACCGTCTTGACTCACCGTTCCTTTATTTGCACAATACCCTTCAACTTGAAAGTTTCCTGCATTCATTGCTGTACCATTGGTGAGTCCCTTACCGCCATTTACTAACTGACTATTTGATGGAGGCGTCGTCCGTTGACTTACGGTACAGCCAATCGTTGCCGCACTCCGTTGATCTGGACCAATGCAGGTATTTGCCGGCACTGCGCCGTCAATTTCACACCAAGGGTCAGGCATTTGCGTAACTTGTCCGTTTTGATAACTACAGCGAATTCTGGCATTGTCACACCAGCCCGCGCCTGGTACTGGGTAACGGATAGGATTAATGTTGCAGGCTCCAGCTCCGCCGACATACGGCGTGGGCGTTGGGGTGGCCGGAACAAACGCCGGCTGACCGGTGGAAGTCGTTGCACCTGTGCCTTGTCCTGATCCCGACGAAGCACCTCCGCCGGTTTGACAGGTAGATTTAGTACAACTGGAAACATCTTTGACGCCACAGTAGTTACTTGTCCCTTGGTGCACGTAGTCAAGTTGGAAGCAGGAAGCAGCAGATGTAGTATTTGCAGGAACGAGTTTACAGTTCTGGTCACAGACCCAACCCGTTCCCCCACCGCCGGGACTATTGTCGGTTTTGAGTGAACACCCATTGGCACATTCACAAAGGAGGACCATGTTTTGATCACGATTTTGATCGCCATTTTGACATTGATTGGAATTGGGTGGCGCAGCACCTATCCCTCCTCCGCCACCAGATGCCTTACTAGAACATGCTTCACCTAAGCTAAACGTTTTAAGGAATTGGTCATAGTGACATACTTTATTATAGTTAAGATTACATTGCCCATCTTGGGTACAGCCAAACCGTTTTGATGCCGGACAAGAAGGAAGAGTTTGACATATCTGACGATCTTTGCCAGTTGCCAGACATTCTTCGGAACACATAGATGTTGCTGACTGATCTGTTGGTTTATCATCACAGGATGTATATAAGAACGTACTGTGATATTTCCCGCCCGGACAACCACTACACCAGGGCTTATCAATATTAATGATGCCTCCGATAGCTGTCGGCAAAGTAAGAATTCCTCGGAGCCAGTTTGGATCACGGCATGCGTCTCCATACGTGAGTCCGCCGCTGGATGGCACACCCGTCCCCCCTCCTCCAGTCCCTGACGACGGAGCAGTAGTAGCGGCTGCCGGTCCACATTTCGGTGCTTGCACGCCAAATGTATTGGGCAATTCTTCCCAATGAGATATACCACCAGGGCATGCCCCGTCACAATAGGGGTGAGTAAGACCGGTAAGTGGATATGTATTCGACCTGCACCAATCACCGTTGTTTAAACATTGCGTTACGAGTTTTCCGTTGCAGCAATAGAGATTCCCTACCTGCGTCCCATGCGACTGACTACAGGTTTGGCCTTCTGTTGGTTGAACTGTCGTTCCTGGCGCAGGCGTTCCCGTCGTCCCCGCAGTTGGTTGACCTGTGGTTTCTGCTTGAGGTTTCTCTGGGCCACATTTCCCGGCATTTTTTACATAATGAAATCCATTGATACAGTTAGGATAACATTGTGGAAGGGGTGGGTTGGGCTGACCATACTGATTCGCATATGGCCAACAATCGGTATCATTTGGAAGACCTCCTGGGTTTTGGGGTGACGGCGTGGAACCCACTGGTCCGCAGGTAGCCGTCTCACCCGTTTTGGCATCCGAAGGATAATACCCATTTGCACAGTCCTGACAATGCTCTAAGTTACTAGGAGCATTACTCACCACACATGACGTACCGTTAGATAAATTTTTCTTTTTGCTCGAGCTTGGAGATCCACAGAACGTATCGCCCTTTTCGTCCGTATAGGTATCCCCATTGGGACATCGTCTGCATCCTCCCAAATACCCATATGAACACCAGGTATTTACAGGAAGGGTATCGCCTGTTGGATTTTGTATTGGGTACGCACATTTATTAACACTTGTCTTGTTATAACAACAATAGAGACCAGTTGCCGTCTTTTGTCCGTGCGGCTCACTACATGTCTGGCCTTCTGCTGGTTGAGCACCACCACTAACACCACCTCGAGAAACACATGCTTGCTTTTGCCATTGTTGACAGGAAGAAAATGAACCATTTCCTGGGCATGAATCACTAAAGAATTTCCCGTCGTTGCATGTGACGGAACAATTTGAAGCTCCGCCACAGACGCCACCCCCGCCTGTTCCACCACCAGACCCACAGAACCATTTCTGATTTGCCGTATTCAAATACCATGCGTTTGAAGCACAGTTCTTACAGTCTGATGCATCATTGGAGTTTAAGAAACACTGGATGTTATCTGCCAACTTCTGCACCGCTGTTGGAGTGGGTTGATTTTCTTGCGCTAATGTATTGGTGAGAGTCCTGTTGCATGCGTCAAAAGTCAAGTATTCCCCATCCAGAGTTTCCTTGCAGCTCCCTGTCGCAGGAGTCGTGTTGTAGTTCATCACCAAATGGTACCTGCCACAAACACTTCCTTGTGGCGCTACCACACGAACATCCACTCCAATGGCACCACCTATCCTACTTATGCAACGTTTGTTATTGATACAATCTCCTTCTTTTATGCATCCCCCGGTGTACGTCACGGTCAGTTCTGGCAAGACACATGCATCTTGTGTTGAATTTAGCGTTCGACCTCGTGGGCAACAATAAACAGATTTCTGATTTATGTCTTGGCAATAAGATATGCCTGTGCCAAACAGTTTATTTCCGCCACAGGATAAGCCAGATCCACAGGATGCCAAACTGGTGGGTTGTGGTGGTGCAGTAGGAGCTACAAGAGTTTGTCCAACTTGTGAAGCATAACATCCCATGAAACAAAAAAATTGAGAACCATTTTTTATACACTCATTCAAGCAACTCTGTAAAGCAGTAATTGATGCAGTTGGCGTTGGCGTGGGAGAAAGAAGCTCTATAGATGTTGCGATAATAGTACCCTTGTCATCTTTATAAGCAATAACTTTTACAAACTTACCAATACCATCAGTTAGAGCAAAATCGTTTACTGCTCTCGTAGAAGAATCGACAAGAATAGGTGTAGTGTCAACAATAATGTTCGACGAACCCACTGATTTAAGGATACCCGTAATTATTATTGTAACTTCGGCTGTGGGAGCAGCTGACGGACTGGTAGAAGGTATTGGCTGTGGTGATGTCGCCACAACAGGACATGTTTCACCCAGACTAAACGTCTTAAGAAATTGATCATAATGACATACTTTATTATAGTTAAGATTACATTGTCCTTCTTGCGTACAGCCAGTACTCCGCTGCGGTGGACAAGCAGGAAGAGCTCTACATATAGGAAGATCTATGCCTTTTGCCAGACATTCTTCGTAACAGGTCGTCGGTGCCGAAGGAGTAGCTGTTGGTGCTGCTGGTGCAGGAGTGGACGCTGCCCCACCACATGCGGGTCCAAATGCTGTCGTGCCGGGCGCAAGACATGTTCTTCCGTTGAGACATTGGCCAGTGTAGGAACATACGACCTGTATCGCTGGTGCAGGAGTATTAGCTGGAGTTTTCTGCGTTACTGAAGGGATCACCGGTGCTTCTCCATATTTCCCCGGTAAAGCAAAACTAGCTGGCGTGGGGATTACCCATGAGCAACCACAGGCACCCACTGCGCGGCAGTTACCCTCTGATCTTCCGCCACAACCACCTATTAATAATCCACTAACCTTGCAGTTGGGTGGAGTTATTCCCTGACAAATTCCTCCTGCCGCTCTGCTTCGTATATCAGTAAGTTGTTGTTCTTGCTGCACTCTGTTAACAATAACAAGCGTACTTACCGCAAATGCAGCAAGGAGAATAAGTGGGAGAACTTGAATAAATCCTTTTTTCATACCTACATTTCTACTATGAACTACTTTTCTTTCCTCTGTCAATAGGGCGCTTAATAAAATTCCTCTATTGACAAACGGAAAAGAAACTGTCTACACTAAATCTAAGGAGAAAAAATATGAAGAAAAAAACTGCTCATCATACCCATCATCGCCATACAGGACAATCAAAATCAGCAAAAAGTTACCTCGTCCTGATTCGCAGTTGGATGTTTCTGGTGATGTTTGCGCTCATGTTGGGCGGTGGTGTTATCTTAGGGAACCTCATTAATCAAAAAATAAACGAGTCCACGCCGCAAGTTGCCGGCTATCAAACAGAGATAGGTAAATAGGTCATATAAGTCGTATAAGACTGATATGATAAAGAAAAAAGGAAAATTCTGGCTTCTTCTTTCAAGAACCACCGGTCGAGTATTGGGAACACACCCCACAAAAAAAGCAGCCCTTCGTCAGGAACGAGCAATTCAGATAAGTAAAGCCCGTGCCGCAGGCCACTTCATCCCAAAACGCGTATAAGTCTCATGAGTCATATAGGTCTTATGTGGTGGACCGGAAGAGACTCGAACTCTCAACCTCCTCGATGCCATCGAGGCGCGCTACCGTTGCGCTACCGGCCCATTTTATATTCCTGTCTTTTTCGAAAAAGACTTTCCCGAAAGCCTCCCTCTTTAATAAATTTTTGCTCCTGCGCTCGTAATAAGTGATCTAAAAGATATCCTTCTGTAAAACACAACGTCACCATGAGATTTGCAAAATCCAGAGGATTTTGCAAATAAGACATATAAGGCTTATGGGACATATAGGTCTTATAGGAACGGATTTTTAAAACCCGCTTGTCATTTTTGGACCAAAGAGAAAGACCTCTCTGTCTCAAAAAATCTTTGTAATCTTCCAAAAGCTCTCCGAAACTCGCTCGTGCCACACCAGTAAGCTTTATATTACTTTCGACGCTTTTCTCCAATGATCCTTCGACAATATTTTGTTTACCTGAACGGGCCGCTTGCACCATTTGCTCAACGGTGCGCCGGTATTTGAGTTCGCTTAAAAAGCGCTCACAGAAGACAACCGTCAGGTCCGAAACCACCACTGCCTTTTGATAGACTAAAAGATTTTCGTAACCATCTTTTGCCATAAAGTGGACCCGATCGGACTCGAACCGACCACCTTCGCAATGCGAATGCGACGCTCTACCAGATGAGCTACGGGCCCAGAATATTTTTAAGAAAAAATTTCTGGGTAAACCCTCTCTTAGAGCCTGTTTGGAAACTCGGCTTCACCTACGTTTTCTCGTCATGCTGGCTTGTCCAGCATCTGTTTTCGATTCTGGACGCACTCGTTGACTCGCTTGCCAGAATGACGAAACATAGTTTTCAAACAGGCTCTTAGATTTTATCATATAAGACACATAAGACCTATGAGTCCTATATGTCTTATCTGAGGAATGGCAGCGGGTTGACGATTATTCCGTTTTTGCGTACTTCAAAGTGCAAATGCGTCCCCGTGGAACGGCCCGTTGACCCCATCCGGCCAATGACTTGTGCGCGACTAACTCGATCCCCCGCCTTCACATATATTTCACTCATATGTGCATATAATGTAGCCAGCCCATTGCCGTGATCAATCATCACGTGCTGCCCGTATCCCCAACGCAGATATTCAACGAGTGTTACCACGCCACTGTCAGCCGCAGTTATGGCCGGTGCTGACGGATTGGCAATATCGAGCGCCATATGATACCAAACTGGATACTGAGTAATTACCCCACCCGTCGGCCATTGAAACTGGCCAGTTCCGCCGGCAAACACTGGTGGGGCGGAAATGATGATTGCCGGTGCTTCTGGTTGGACGCCATCGGGGACGATGAGAACTTGTCCCACATTAAGGGCAAAAGTATCTAGATCAGAAAAGTCATTAAAGGGAAAGTTTACGATCTTTTGTGCATCAATCTTATACTTTTTTGCTATACTATATATCGTATCCCCTTCTTTTACCTTGTGTACAATACCCGTCACTGGCGGAATTTTCAGCTCTTGCCCTATACTTAACTCATCTGTTTTTAGATCACTCGACCACTTAATACTATCTACTGATACATCAAATTTCTGACTTATACTTGCCAGTGTATCGCCCTCTTGTACCGTATATGGTATCACCTGATCCCGTGGTTTTGCGCTAACCTGGGTTTGCACCCCATATTCATTTAAATCCAGCGAAGTAAGTACCGCAGATGCGGGCGTAAAATCGCTTAAACTTGCCGGCAATGCCCCAGGATAGGAACGGGCTAAAATCGGCGCAGATAACACTCCAACAACCAGAAGCATGCCGAGGGAAAAATGGAGAAATGGCCGCTGATATCCCCCGCGCCGGGCCATGAGAAAATCAACGAGGAACGTTTTGTATGTTTCAAAACGCACACCCAACCGGCCGAGTTTTTTTTCGATATAGAGAAACCACCCCCGTCGCCAGTCAGAAAGGTCTTGGAGAAGCATATAGGTCATATTAGACCAATAAGTCTTATTCGTCTACCCTTTTGCAAGACTATCGAGGAATTCGAGGTTGGTTTTCGTTTTACCAAGCCGGTCAATAAGCATGACCGTGCGCTCTTCATCAGAAAGCATGGAAAGCATATGGCGCAGGGTCGTGACTTTTTTCATGGCTTCCTCTCCCAAAAGAAGTTCATCGTGACGGGTACCGGATTTCCCTACGTCAATTGCTGGAAACACCCGACGCTCTTGGAGGATACGAGAAAGATGTAATTCCATGTTCCCGGTACCTTTAAATTCTTCGTAAATAAGGTCATCCATACGACTGCCGGTTTCTACCAGTGCCGTACCGATGACCGTGAGGGAACCACCAGAAGTAACTCGTTGAGAAGTTGGGCGTTGGAGATTGGAAATTGGACCATGAGGTTGGACGTTAGACATTGGATTTTCCAATTTCTCATTTCTAACCTCTGTATCTAACTTCAAACTTCCCATCTCTAACTTCTCTTGTAATTCAACACACCGTGCTGCTCCTAAGAATCGTTTGGCAGGGTAAAGAGCCGCCGGATCAAATCCGCCGGAAAGTGTCCTCCCCGAAGGATTAACAACTAAATTGTAGGCCCGGGCAAGTCGCGTAATGGAATCCAAAAGAATGACGACATCACGGCCCATTTCCACCAGGCGCTTGGCCCGGTCTAAAGCAACTTCAGCTATCCGCGTCTGCTCTGCAGGTGATTCATCAAAGTTACTGGCGAGCACTTCGCCTTTAACACTACGACTAATATCAGTGACTTCTTCCGGCCGCTCACCGATAAGCGCTGCCATCAGATGGACGTCGGGGTAATTAGCAGCAATACCCGCGGCAAGCTCTTTAAGAATCGTCGTTTTCCCTGCTTTGGGCGGTGAGACAATAAGTCCGCGTTGGCCAAAACCAATGGGTGCAATAAGATCCAAAATCCGCGTAGACAAGGGCAATTGACCCGTTTCTAACACGAGCTGTTTATTGGGATATATAGGGGTGAGATCTTCAAACTTCGGCCGTTTTTCCATCTGGTCTGCCGGCATACCATTGACGTTTTCCACTTTCAGAAGTCCCCAGTAGCGCTCATTATCTTTAGGTTGTCTGGCTTGCCCTTCCACCACGTCACCATTGCGAAGTAAAAATCGACGGATTTGAGAAAGTGAAATGTACACATCGTTGTCACTGGGGGTAAATTTTGGCCGTAAAAATCCATGCCCCTCGGGCATGATGTCGAGCATCCCGTGCATGGTTTCTGTCGGAACATCCACATCCTGTGTAAAAGAGGATGGAGCCGGCTCACTGATTGGCGAACGTCGTTGCGGGCTGCCCCACTCACGCCTGAGCGAGGGTGAGGCCGGACGGAATGGGCTCCCGTTACCACCAGACCGAAATCCTCCATTCCCACCATTTTGATAGGAAGGCCGATGATATGATCCTTGGAATCTCTGCGGTCTCCCTTCATCCCGTGTTGCACGGGGTCCACCAAAACTTACCTGAGGTGACTGCACGCTTTGCCCAGCTGCTGGTGCACTTGGCAATGGAGCTTCTTCTGGTTTTTTTTGTACGGGTTCTCCCACTAGATCTTCTATGCTCAGTGATGTCGCTGCATCAGCCTCTCTGACCTCTTCCGATGAAGTTTCTGGTTTTGATTGGGTTAATGAGGGTGATTTGCGTGAGGCTCTGAAAGCCATAATGGAAAAAGGAGCGGAACAATACTATATTTTATGAATCATCGGTGTTGGGAATTTACCACACTGTACTTCTTTTAAAGAGGATTACAACAACCTTATGTGTTATTAAACCACGAATGATATTCCTTGTCAAGAGCCAATGAAAAAGACTCTGTCAATACTTGTTGATCCGCAGTCAAATACTCTACCGCCAACCTATGGACATCAATAACTCCTGAGGTGGCAATTTCCCTATATAGCTGTGCACTTTTTCGAATCCAACGCTCACCGGTTTTTGGATCACACCCAATGAGTCCAAAACGACATCCAAATCCCTCCATCCATTCTTGGTTATCAATACTTGCCCAATGATTATAAATAGGAATATCTACTCCTCTCCGCTGGGCTTCATGGAGGGCAATCAAATGAGTGAGAAGATAAAACGAGCGATATGTATCATTTTTATCAGCGATGCCATTTTCCGTGATAATAATAGGTTTTTTAAATTTTTGGTGTAAATACTGTAACGCTTCAAGAAAAAAATCCGGTACGATGGGCCAACCTATATCACTGGTGGGCGCCTCGGGCATACGCATTGTTCCAAAAGGAATATGCGCAAGCTCCAACGTTCCGTGACCGTTTTTTCTTGACGTCAAACGGTACACGTGTGGATTAAACTTCAGGTAATAGCCGGTGTAGTAATTGACGCCAGTAAAATCTGATTCATCCCGACTTCCTGCCATAAATCCCGTGTTATAGATCCAGTTTGCAACCCGCACGACGGTGCGATCCCATGGAGAATCTGGATTATTCGGTCGTGTCCACATAAGGGTATTGGCTACTCCCACCTGGGCATCAGGAATCCTCTTTTTTACTGCAGCATACGCCACACCGTTTGCTCGGAGAAGCCCATGCATAAGTACTGCCCCTGCCGGTATATCGCGTCTTTTTCCTGGAGGCCAATATCCAGTGAGATATCCTAATCCGACAGTATTACTCGGTTCATTGAGTGTAATCCAATACGGCACATCGCCAAAGTTATCCGCAAGAAGCTGCGCGTAGTATTGAAAATTCTTCATAGTCTTTTTACTTTCCCATCCACCTTCTTGAGCTACCCATTGGGGCAAAACGAAGTGATTCATGGTCACCATGGGAGTAAATCCCAACGAGGTAAGACAATCGATCATTTCACGATATTTACCAAGTGCATTGGCATCAACCTTACCTTTTTCTGGAATAATGCGCGCCCATTCAAAACCTAACCGCTGAACCGTCAACCCAAGACTGGCAAGGCGTGAAAGATCTGCTTCTGCTTTTCCATCAGACCACCAGTCTGGACCAATCTCATCGGGAGAAACTACTGGTTTAGGGGAATTTTTTATAAAGTCATCCCAATCACTGACGCGTTGTCCGGAAACATTTCCTTCTACCTGAAATGCAGACGTTGCACTGCCAAAACGCATCTGAGGACTAAATTCACGAACCGAAGGCCGTGACTCTATGCCTTGCATATATGGTCTGTATCATAGCATAGTATGCAACTATCGGCTTGGCATTTGGTAAATCACCGTTTGAGCGGAGCGAAAAACGAGTTGACCCAACACGGTAAATTTTTCTTCTGCGAGTTTTGTATATTTAGTTCTCTCGAGTGCTCCAACCATGACGTAGCGTACGTGATATTTATTAAGAATCTGCTGCGTGCCAAAGAGATCGTTTGACTCGTATATCATACGTACCTCTTCTCGCCTTGGGGCTACGACATCATATGTCCCACGCCAGAGCCACTCATGCACCGGCCAACCGATGATAGTGGGAAGCCCTGTGAATGCACTAAACCGTGCATAGTCCGTATAGCTATCTCCATCGGCTTCAACGATGACCCCAGGGCTACCTTTTTTGAACCACTGCATAGCCGCGTAGTCATCAGGATACTCCCGTGCCACCCAGGCAAGCCCATCGAGGCCTTCATAATTTCTTAAGCTATTAAAGTACGATCGAACGCTAAAAATAGGATAAATAGAAACGAGAAATAAGAGTGGCATGAGAAAAAAGAAAAAAACTTTTTTCTTAAGCGTCACTATGGTGTATCCCGATACAATGCCCAATAAAATAAAGGCATCATACCCCAACTTAAACATGGTATTGCTCCGAAAATGCGCGGGGTAAATGTCTTTGAAGTATAAAAACTCAGGAAAGATAATAAGACCAATAGAAAAGATAAAGAATATAAGGAGCATCTTTTCTAATTGAGTTATTTTTGTCCCCAACTTTCTCGATCTCCATAACAACCCTAATCCACAGTATAAAAAGAATCCCCACAATAAAAAAAGCATCCAAAGCGGAGAATGTTGGCACTTCTCTACTCCTTCAAAAAGAAATGGGCCAATCTTTGTATTGGCCAGAAAAGCCGGCGGACAGTTAACCCCGATACCGTTTACGAAGGATTTGAAATGAAGAAGAAATGGGAGGCTGGTAATCCCTGCGATAAAGGCCACCATTCCGGTGGTGATCATATAAGTCTTATACGTCCTATGAGTCATATATGTTAAAAGAAAAAACAGACCAAAGTAAATTGGTCCATCCAGCGCGTTGGTCATAAGAAGAATACCAACGAGGAAACCATAAAAAACTAAGCGTGTCATTGCGATACCGTTCATACGGCGAAGCAATCTCGATTGTAAAGAGATTGCTGCGTCGCCTTCGGCTCCTTGCAATGACATGATTATCAGTAGTCCTATCGCCAGAAGCACAAACGGCAGGCTCATTACGTGTCCATGCACATCCGAAACGACAAAAGAATAACTAGGAAACTCGTGGATAGTGTAGGGGATAAATCGCGTGGCGTTGGCATACCAATACTTCGCAAGTCCCTCAAGACTTACCCCAAGCTGCCAAAATGGAGGCGGTCCGCCGGCTGGCGGATCACCAGTATAACCCTGAGTGAATGCATAAACGGTTTGCAAATTTCCGGCAAGCGTTACCAAAAACGCAGTCAACACTCCGGCCATTATCTTCCCCCATCTCCTCCCGACCCCCCCGATCTTCCCTATCTGATATCCAATAGAGAAACTCATCGTCAGCGTCAGGGCAAAAAGTGTCGCAAGCATGAGGTTGAAAGTATAGGCTAAATCGACGCCGGAAAGCTTGGTCAGAACGGCCAAGACTATGTGGCCAAAGTAATAGTAGTTAATGGTTCCACCGGCATACCACATATCTGGTGCGGGAAAGTACAGGCTGTTGAGGACGGATTTCGTAAATCCAAAGTCCATAAATTTCTCTAATGCTCGAATCGATGGCTCATGTCCTTTTATCCAGGACCAAAAAAGAAGAGCTACCAAAAAGAAAACTTCCTCAACCAAAATCAACACCATATTGGTCTTATTTGACGCATTGGCCTTATAAGACTTATTCAAAAAGAGCCCCACTCCAAACACCACGACCATCGAGATAACAATCGTGGGTAAGGTAAAGGGAAGGAGCCGGATAGTTCCCACAAGATACACAAGATACGTCACGACCGCCATACCCGCTGCTTTGGCAAAAAAATACCCGCCATCCCACCAATTGGCAAATAACCGTTTGGTCAAGGGAAATGCAATGGCTCCGACCAAAAATAATACTGCCCACCATTGGAGGACAATCCAAAAATCCGCACCCATGTGTTCCATTATACGATACGCATGGCCATGCTAAAATAGGTACTATGCATCGAAGCACTGTATTCACGCTTCTCCTGTTTTCCTTGTTCTTTTTCTTTTCTTTCTGGCTCATGTTCCATACGTTTTCTTATGATACAAAAACCCACGCTATGCTTCTTTCTGCAAAAGTCTGGAGCGATTTTGGCAGCCATATTGCGCTGATCAGATCATTTTCGCTGGGAGATAATGCCGCCCGCATGCTTCGTGGGAAAGCCCCCGAATATCCGCTGTTTCCCGGCGAACCCATACGGTACCACTTTCTGTTTTACCTTTTTGTCGGGCTGTTGGAAAAAATCGGCCTGCGCATCGATTGGGCCATCAATATCCCCAGCGCTCTGGGATTTTTTCTCCTTCTTAGTACTATCTATATTCTCGCGATGCGATTATTTAAGGATCATCGGATCGCCATCCTCGGCATCATTTTTTTCCTGTTCAATGGCT
>JGI1358J11329_10003112_pt1 | contig 12485 bp, 18 predicted proteins | sample Subgroupgradi54m_FD_11329 | JGI IMG/M metagenome (IMG submission 11329)
TTGCTCCGGAGGACAAAGGACAAGAGGTGGAGAACTTAGAACTTTGCGGTAGAATTAAACTCTTGTTTTTAGATCATTAAACAACCACTGCATTGCTTCTGGAGGGGGAAGGAGATCGGGGTTAAACTGATCAGGTTCTTTTATTCCCTCAACTACATGTATCATCTCAAGAATAAGGTCGTCGGTTTTCTGATAAAATCTTGCATGGTCACCAATAACGAATGCTACCCCGCGAGCAGTAAAAATTAATGCCCTTTTAGTTTTTGGCTCCATAGATTCAGCTTTAGAATCTACTATGTTTGAGAAAGCTCCGCTTATAGAGATCTCTATTTTTTCAAGAGTGGCTCGAGGCCATGGATGAAGGTCGTCGGTGGGTCCGAAAATGCTCATTTGAGGACGAATATATCCTTCAGTTACTATGTGACCAAAGCTGCCAGCAAGAAAATCTTGTTGGTCATCTGATAAAAATGTGTCCGTATAAACAGGAACAGCAAGAGTATAACAGAGAGTTCTGAATCGTTGGGAAGGAGCTTCGGGATGAGTAATTATTTCCTGTGGTTTTCCACCATGGATGATGGTAAACGGAGTACCTTCTACAATGCGAGACTCGCCTTCATGTAATAAGTTAATCACAGTTTCTAGGCTAGGTTTTTATGATACTATTATTGAACTTGTATTGTCAAGTCAGTCAGGAATTCGAGGATAGAGGACGTCAGGGTCCACCGTAAACCAGTTTTTATTGACTATGACTGAAATTATGTTTACCATTATTACAGACAATAAAATATGAAGCTTAAAATTGGAATATTTATTCTTTTGCTTCTTGGGCTTGTTTTCGTTTTCTGGCCAGGACATCCTCCCAATCAATTCCTGATGAGTCTTATCTCAGGTAGTCCTAAACAGATAACTGGCACTACTAAACAAAAGCAAATTTTTAATACTTTGCCTCCCCTAGTCAAGGCAGAATTTGCCAAGGATGTTACCGAGGAGGATAAGAGTTTTATTATACAAGGCATTTCATCCATGGATTTTTATTTGAATAAGTGGTTTGGCAAAAGCATAAACAGTGAGTCAGGGCTTCGAGTTGATACCACTCCTGACGATACACCCGGCAGAGGGGCCAAAGTTGAGTTTGAAAATGGCAAAATGGTCATCTTGGTGGGCACTAAAGCCTGGATTTGGAAGCAGCAAACTCAATTGAATGCGGTGATGGGCGGTGACTCACATCCTCATGTTTCTTCACATGAGTATGTCCATGTTTATCAATACCAAAACGGCTGCGGCAATTCAGCCACTCATGTACATATTGCTCCAAAATGGTTTGAAGAGGGCGAGGCTGAATGGTTATCATACAAAGTCACCCAGGAGACAGGTTGGACTCCTACATTCAGCATTTCCCAGATGCTGGTGACTCCGGCCAAGGGGGAACCAAGCACCTTAAAATCCCATGAGGTGGACTCAGAGCTAACCCCTTCCAGTTATTCAATGTATGCCATGGCGATAGATTTTCTGATGAAGGATAGGCCAATTAAAGCTCTGGATGATTTTTGTGCCAACTTGGCAGGAGGCAAAGGCATGAGTATGCCAAAAGCATTTGAAAAAGCCTTTGGGATAACCTTGGAGAAATTCTATGAGGATTTTGAAAACAGCAGGAAAACCTGGTCTAGCGATTCTCCAATTCAACCCAGCCAAAACCAGGGTCAGGGGCAAATTCCCCAACAATACTGCTCTAGTTTTGCTATGGTTCCAAATTGCTCTTTTGTTGGCGCATCCGACTCGCAAAATTACAAATACTGCAAACAGTGCTACCCGAACAAATAGAATCAGAAGAAAATTTGTCTCCGCCTGATGCCTACCCGCCTCTAGAGGGGAGTTAGAGTTTATTTATTTTACCGCTCGTCTGTCTTCATTGCTTTTGCTTTTAGAATTTGCCTTATCGCTGTGGCCGGCACCTTTTGGTCAACACCTGATTATTTTAACGATGAGGGCAACCGGCCCAACAGCAAGGGCGGCGCATTTCTTCTATAAGCTCCGTACGCGTTCTATCGATCCGGTGACTTCTCGTCTCTACTTTCCTTGCGTTCTCAACCCAGCAGATCCATTCATTGCGCGCGAGCGGCGTAATATCCTCCCATGTCGCTCTTACCGCTGGAGAAGAAGTAAGAGCTTTTCGCAAATCCGCCGGCACACTGTGTACCACGCCAGTAGCAAGTTTTTTATTTTTATTTGTAGTCCGATTCATGTGGAAATTATACCAAATGTTACTCCGAGACTAAAATATCTAGCTCCGAGGAATAGAGGGAGTTAGAACTTATTATATCAATTTATAAGGAAATTCATCTTCTTCGCTTGCTGGGTAATTGGCGGTAACAATAAAGATAGCGGGGTTGGTTTGTGCAACGATAACATGAGCAATTTTAGGTGGGAAATAAATTGCTTGGTGTTGATCGGCATTTAATTCAATTTCCTCTCGTTCTTTTGTCTGAATATCTTCAAGAATTACTTTGAAACTTCCAAGAAGAGGATAAAGGAGCTCTTGCTTTTTATGATGGTAATGATTGCCAGCGGCATTTCCTACTACTTTAAAGTTAACGATATAAGAATAGTTATTTTCAAACCCTTTTACTAAAGGCGTACGACTATCCCAGACAACTCCCAATGCTCTTCCAGGTTTGTCTAGAGTTTCCCTTACTTTCATTTGGAATAAACGTGAAAGTTTAGTTTTAGTCTCGTTTACTGGCTTGGAGTAGATGTCCATTGGATCCGAGCTTAACCTAGGTGCATTCATGAAGTAATTATATCAGAAGTCTATTGAAGAACTTTAGCTCCGAGGAATATCAAGATCCTGAGCGAAATCGAAGGAGAGGACGTTAGAACCTTATTTTCTAAATTCAACTATTTATAAGCACCTTGTCTATGAACGATTTTATGTACTTCAATTCTTTTTTCTTCTTCGTTTATTTCATAAAGAATCCTGTATGGCCATGCCCTGAGTGAGCAAATACCTTTTAATTCCCCTGTAAGTTTTTTCCCAGAGTTAGGATCTTGTTCCAATGCATGGAGCTTTTTATGTATTTTTGCTTGCTCTGCTTTTGGAAGGCGTTGGTATTGTCTTAAAGCATCCTTGGAGAGAACTACAATCATAGATTGCTATTGAAGATCAGATAGTGGAATAAATTCTCCTTTTTTAATTTGCTTTCTGCTTTTTTCAATGTCTTTTTTAACATGGGATATTGCAAGAATCTTTGCTGTCTCTTCCAAAGATTCAAGTTCTTCCATACTGACCATTACTACTTTTGGTTTGCCATTAACGGTAATAACTACTCTTTCAAGGTTTGCATTTACTTTATCAACCAAGTCAGGTAAAGTTGCTCGAACATCGGATATTGATATAAGGTTAGCCATAGTTAAATGATTGTACAATAAGTTGTACACTTTGTCAATAGTTTGAGGCTATCGTAGCTCCGAGGAATAAAGGAGGTTAGAAATTGCATTAATCTTTAATTCTAATTACCACTTTGCCTTTGGGTGGAGTATTTTCAAGGTAATCTAAAGCCTCTACTGCTTCTTCCAAGCGAAATGTCTTTTCGACGTGTATCTTAACAACTCCGTTATCAACGAGCTCTGTTAGTTTATGAAGGTGCTCTGTTGTTACTTGTGACATCTGGGAGATCGCAGTAATGCCATGGATTTTAGCAAGCTCTTCGTCTACTTGCCCCGCCATAGAGACTAAAGTCCCACCTTGTTTTAAGACAGAAATAGATCTATTGGCGTTATCGCCCCCGGCAGTGTCAAATACTGCATCATAGTCTTTAACTACATCTTCAAATTTCTGGCTTTTATAATCAATGATTTGATCAGCGCCAAGTTCTTTTACATAGCCCATGTCATTTGGACTTACTGTAGTTGCAACGTGTGCCCCTAAATGTTTTGCAATCTGAATTGCCATACTTCCAATTCCACCGGCTCCGCCATGAATAAGAATTTTTTGCCCCTTTTTGAGCTTAATGTGCTCAGTCATAGCTTGTATTGCACTAGTTCCCGCAAGAGGCAATGACCCCGCTTCTACAAAGTTGATTTTTTTTGGTTTAGGAGCAATGGTAGTGGAATTGGTTAAAGCAAATTCAGCGAAAGATCCAGAACTTCCAGCAAGAACGCTTGCTTGGCCATAAACTTCATCTCCTTTTCTAAATTCCGTAACTCCATTTCCTACTTCGGTAACAATTCCTGCAAAATCTCCACCTAAAGTAGCAGGGAGTTCTAAGGGCATATAATCTTTTAGATATCCCAACTGGATTTTCCAATCAACAGGATTTACGCCCGCAGCATAGACTTCAACAAGAATTTTTCCATCTGATGTCGTAGGCGTTGAAACATCTGCTATTTTGACGGCCTCCTTGCCTCCATAATGGGTTAACTGTGCTGCTTTCATATTTTTCATTATACCATCTGATGTATAAGCAAATCATAGTAGAATTTAGAGTTCCGAGGAATAGAGGACGTTAGAAAAGGTTCTTGAATATATACAGCCATAAATTGTATTCTGATCACAGCTTTGCTATTATCCCTCAGCCATTATGCAAGCAGAACAAGATAGAGTAACAATTTTCGAAACAGACCCAGTGACTAAAGCCCAAACTCAACAGTGGGTCAGGGAAAGCATAACCCCTCGTTTAGTAGCGGCTAATGCCGATACCGAAAGGGCTTTAAGGGTTCTTCATTATGCTTCAACGTGGAACTTAAATTCCTCTGGGACTACTGAGGCGGAAAAGATGGATGAATTGGCTCAGAAATTGGGGGTACAAAGTTCTGAGACCGTTCAAATAACCCCTTCTCCTAGGAGTGAGAGAGGAAGGTATAGACTAATCGGTAGCGTAAGATTTAAAGATGGAGCTTCTGAGAGAACTCAATCTGCTTCTCNCTTCNGAGCTGTTCAGATTTTTACGAGAANGGGTGAGATGGGATATGTAACACCCAATCGCGATATAGATATTTTGATGGACCAATTGTGTCGCAACTACTCAGCGCTAGAAGTTACAGGAAACCATCCTGTCAAGCTTGCAATGAGGCTAGCCTATTTTTACACCATTGGAACACTCTTCATCCATCCCTTTGCTGATGGCAATCATAGAGCTTTTGATAGATTCTTAGAATATGCTTTTTCAAAAGCTGGTAGAAAAATAAAACTTCCTCAAGATGAAACAGGAAATATTCCTTATGCTGATAGGTTTCGGATCTTAACAACAAATACGCTTACCAACTTTCTATCTAGGAAGGATCTCTCACTATTTAATGTTCAGCCACCCGACGATTTTTTGACTTCATATGATGTGAGGCTTAATCAGTCACTCAGGGAATTAATATCTTCTAGATTGAATGACCCTTTTTATAGATTTTTCTATGCAGCTACCGCTAGGGAAATATTGAAATGGACCGGAAATGATCACGCAGGTGAAATTAACGATATTCAAGCAAAAGCTCAAAAAGAAGGAAATTTCCAGGTAATTCATAGAAGAGCATAAGGATTTTGAGGCTAAATGGCTCCTCGGGTAGGTGTACTTCGCCATCCGAAATTTCAATGTAGGATGGCTTCGAACACTTCTACCAGCATCTTTCATCAAAGCTTCATTACTAATCTTTTGTTAACGAACGCTTTGCCTGACCCAGACTTTAAGTAAAGTTCAAAATCTTTTGCTAATCTTTTCGAGTCAAATGCCGCATAAAAAACCAGTTTAAAAGGCGCGTATGGTTTACTAGCAAAAGAGAGTCCCTTATTATGTTCTTCAACTCGTTTTCTTAAATCTGATGTATATCCTGTATAAAGCAAATCAGATTTTGAACTTCTCAGAATATATGTGTAAAACATAAACCATCTGAAGCCTTGGCGAAAGATGGCTCCTCGGGTAGGATTCGAACCTACGACCAATCGCTTAACAGGCGAGCGCTCTACCGCTGAGCTACCGAGGAATATAAACTCGATTTTATCATCAAAGCACTCATAAATCCAGCCACATTATGGTAAACTTTTATCATGGAGGAAAATCCCTCAGTTAAGGAATTTCATAAAAAGCAACAAGCGGAAGCTCAGAAAGTAACGAATTCACTAAGAGATATTATTCTTGGTGGTCAGGATGGGCTTGTAAACTCGCTTGGTATTATCTTTGGCGTGTCCGTTGCAACGCCAGATGTAAGAATTCTTATTACAACCGTCTTAGCAGCGGGAATTGCCGAATCCATTTCCATGGGGGCTGTTATGTACACTTCCGGCCATTCACAGAAAGATTTTTATGAAAGCCAGAGAAGAAAAGAAGCCAAAGAAATAGAAAAAGTTCCGGAAATGGAAAAGGAAGAAATAAGGAGGATTTATGCGAAAAAGGGACTTAGTGGGGAAGCGCTTGAAGAAATTGTCAAAGTTATTACAGCCGATAAAAAAGTATGGTTGGATGTAATGATGGCAGAGGAACTTCGCATAGAACCTGTTCACGCGAAAGCAATTTGGAAAAGCTCTGTACTTGTATTTGCATCAACTGCCGTTGGACATCTTATACCCCTTCTTCCGTTTTTCTTTGTAGCGCACGTAGATGGCTTAGTGGCATCAATTATTATTAGCGCTATTTCACTTTTTGCAGTTGGTGCGTACCAGGCTATAACACTTGTTGGCAGTTGGTGGAAGACGGGACTTAGAATTACAGCAATTGGACTTATAGCAGCTGCAGCTGGCTACTTTGTTGCCAAGCTTTTCCAAACCACAGTCTAGGGGTTGACAAAGTTTTTTATTTGAGCAAATAATAAGTTATGGCAGATTCTAGCGGCTACGGAAAAAGGCCACTTTGGCAATGGGTTGTGCTCTATTTAGTTGTGGGAGCTATTGTTTACGGACTTATATACTACTTTGTTTTGGCTAAAAAAGGTGGAGGATATAATTATAACTCAAGTTCTACCCCAAGCCTTCCAAGCACCCAGAGAGCTTACTAAACTTCCTTTACTTGGTCTTTAAATTCTTTATAGAGTTTTTGGATTTTTGGGTCTATTACATACTGGCAGTAAGGAGCATCGGTATTTCTTTCGTAATAATTATTATGATAGCCCTCAGCCTGCCAAAATTTATCAAAGGGTACAATCTCGGTTACAATCCTATTTTTATACAAGCCTGATTTTCCAATCTCGGTCTTTACTTTTTCGGCAGTTTCTTTTTGTTTTTCACTATGGTAAAAAATTGCAGAGCGGTAATCAGTTCCAATATCATTTCCTTGCTGATTTAAAGTTGTAGGGTCATGGAGTTTGAAGAAAACCTGAAGCAGAGTCTTAAAAGATAAAACTTTGGGGTCAAAGGTAATTTGAATTGATTCTGCGTGTCCTGTCTTGCCGCTACAGACTTCATCATATGTTGGATTTTCTGTAGTCCCGCCGCTATATCCTGAGATAACTTCCTCAACGCCTTTTAATCTTTTAAAAATTGCTTCTGTACACCAAAAACATCCACCTGCCAAAGTTATTACTTCCACAAGCTTATTTTAGCAGATTTAAGCTTGCATGAAAGCATAAACATGCCCCAGTAAAGCAATTACCATAAGAGTAATACCCCAACGCACTGGGTGCTCACCGATTATAGGTGAGGCAATAAGTATTCCAATACCTACGCCTCCTATAGCATGCACTGACGCATTAAAAGCAGGATGCTTTGACATGTACTTCTNACCCTTTTTAAACATAAGAATCACCTGCCTTTATTTCCAGCTAGCCAAAAGCGCGCCGTTTACCACTAGTAAGACCAGGTAATAACCGTTATTCAAAAGGTAAAGGTTTAAGGGTTTTTTCTCCCACAGCATTCCGCTTAAAGTAGTTGTAGCTATAAAACCAAGCCATAGCCAAAAACCAATAGTTGCTCCAGCAGACATTGTCATGGCGCCACCAACAGAAATAAAATGGGCAAATACATAAGCCATAACCAAAGAGCCTACGGTTGCAATGGCATATGATTTTGCCATGCCTTCCTTTTTGGCTTTTTCCATATCTTCCTTGGTTATTTTCATCATTTTCATCCAGGGTTTACCAAAAAGAGGACCGTACCAAGCAAATCCTAATACCATGTTAACAACGGCTGCAGCGACTATTGCCATGTAGTTAACGTTAATCATTTTTCACCTCCTTCCTAGAATAGTATTGCCCTAAAAATAGGGCGATGTCAACTCGGTCAGACTTTTGAGGCATCTTCTATTTTGAATTTTCCTATCTTTGTTCTTCTAAGATTTGCAAGCGTTGCAGGTAAGTTCATCCTTCTTCCCAATTCCTCAGCAATGGAGCGTATGTATGTGCCGCTTGATACCTTAATTGTTAATGCCAAAACATAAAAGTCCTCAAGTTTAAAACTATTTGTGAGTTTTATATTTATAATTTCCATTTCTTTCTCAGGGGGTTTAATATCGTGCCCCCTTCTTGCATGTTTATAAAGTGGAGTTCCCTTAATCTTAATAGCGGAGTACAAAGGAACCGGTAGGGTTATTTTCCCTCTCATTTTATTTAGAACATCTTTTACTTTTTTAATATCTATGCTGTCAACTTTCTCGCTCTCAATTATTTCTCCTTCCAAGTCTCCTGTTGTGGTCTTTTTTCCAAGAAGAACTTCTGCTTCATACACTTTAGGCAGTTTTAGATATTCATTTAGCTTCTTTGTTCCTTTATTTAGCCCAATTATCATAAGTCCCGATGCTAAAGGATCCAGAGTTCCGGCGTGCCCCATTTTTCTTATGCCTAATTTTCTCCGCAAAATTCTTATTACATCAAAAGAAGTTATGCCCTTAGGTTTGTCTATAAGTAAAACGTCCGCCATCTTAAGCGGATTATATCATTTACTTTTTTGGGTTGACATAAAAGTTTCTTCGTACTACTCTTTAATTATGAGATCTAGTTTATTAGGGCTATTTGTCAAAGATGCTTTTGCGCATTGCGATATTCCCTGTGGAATTTATGATCCCCACAATGCACAAATGGCGGCCCATACTGTAATCCGAATGACAACACTTTTGGGGGAGGTAAAAAGAGAAGATGAGACTACAGCTGAACATGATATTGCAAGAATAACCCATGTGAAGGAAGAGCATGGAGATTTAGTTGAGGATGAATTGGGAACTCTTGAAAATGATTATTTTAAACCGGAGCACTACAAAACTTATCCGGAGTTGAAAGAACTTTTAGCAACAGGGGTAAAACTTTCTATTGATGTAAGACAGCATATGAATATGGAAGCCGCAAAAGAACTTCTTGAAGTAACAATGAAAATTGCAGAGGTTTTTTACAAGAGTAAAGGCTTAGAATCGGCTCGTGTTAAAGCCCCTTATCCTACGGGACTTGATATTGTAGTTCCCGCTTCGCAGCGAGGCGAGCAGAAATAATGCTTCTCTCACTTCTTAGAATTCACGGACATAGTATGCAGCCTGTAATTTCTAATGGCCAAAAAGTTTTAGCAAGTAGTCTTCCTTTTTTATTTTCCAAACCCAAAATAAATGACATTGTTGTTTTTAAGTCTGAAAGTAAAATTTTTGTAAAAAGAATTCGTTCCGTGTCAGAAGATAAATATTTCTTGGAAGGGGATAACAAAAGTGACAGCTTGGACAGTCGGGAATTCGGCTTAATTAATAGAAAAAATATTTTGGCAAAAGTATTATGGTATTAACGCTGCTTCTATTTTTTGCAGTTATTTTTTTGTTGGTAATCCTTTCTTGGGTTTGGCCGCCTGATAGTCCTTGGGCACCTTGGTGGAGAACAAATAAAAAAACAGCAATGGCAATTTGCAAACTGGCTGACATTAAAAAGAATGATTTAGTCTATGACTTAGGATGTGGAGACGCAGAGGTTTTAATAACTGCCGCAAAAGAATTTGGAGCTAGAGGAGTAGGGTTGGAAATAGATCCACTGCGATTTTTAATCGCCAGATCACGAGTTGGGCTTGAAGGAATTTCGGACAGGGTGAAAATAAAAAGAACAAATTTTTTCAAAAAAGATATTTCTAAGGCCTCGGTTGTTATTGTCTATTTAGTCCCGGCAACTTTAAAAAAACTTCTGCCAAAATTTAGGAAACTAAAAAAAGGAACAAGAATTGTAAGTTTTAGATATGACATCGAGGGTCTGAAAGTTAAAAAAATGGACAAAAAAAACAACCTAAGACTTTACGTTATTTAAAAAGTTTTAAAACTGCCCAGCGGAGCTTGTCTGTAACTTTATAAATTTCATAAAGGGGTTTATTTATAACCAAATCAAAACTTCCAACAAATTCTACAAGAGTTGGTCCATATCCAAGTTTAAATTTATGAAATCCGTACCAGGGGTCTTTTTCGGAAGGCGTAGGTCCTAAAGCTCCCCACATGTCAAATTTTTTAAGCCCCAATTTTTTGCCAAATTTTATTGCCTCCCACAGCATAAGATTACTTGCCATCGTCTCTCTAAATTTGGAACTCGATGCGCCATATGGATAGTAAAGTGTGTCTTTAAAGACAAATAAAATCCAAGCAACCAAAACTTCATTTTTATAATTTGCAAGAAATAAATGGGCACTTAATTTACCTGGGGCATCTTTTCCTTTTAGGGTTTCCCACATGAGCCGGTGATATTTTTGTGTGTGAGCAAAAAATCCCTGTCGCTGCGTTGTCTCGCGGGTTAATTTCAGATACTTTTCAAAAGCTTCATCTGAGTTGTTTTCAACGATTTCTACTCCATGTTTCTCTGCCACTTTTATGTTGTAGCGGGTTTTTGAATGCATATTTTTGAGAAGTTCATCTTCACTGGGTGAGAGGTCTAAAACAAAAGTGTATTTAGTAAAAAGAGGATGAGCAGCCCGCTTAAGGCGGAAATTTCCAATTTCCAATTTCCAATTTCCAATTTCGTTTTTCAAAACATTAGGTTCTAATTGAATAAATATACACTTTTCTTTCTTGCCTATCTCCAAAAGCTCGGCTATCATTTTTTTATCAGGCAAAGGTCCTTTTGGAAAATAGCCAATATTAAAGGGGAGCTTTGGGATTTTATGAATTGAAACTTGAAACTTATCCGTCCTTACTATTTTTACACCGGTTTTTTTTCTAAATTCTCCCCACTCAAAAGCCTGTAGTGGGTGAGTTGCGTAGGAGTTAATTGTTTTCATATAAATTCGGCAGAATCATCCATTGCGCTTGAGAAATTTCTCTCTGTTATGTTTTCTGGAAGATCAAGTAAAAAACGAGAAATTGTATTTGATGTCCTTTGTCCAAAAAATAATCTTTTTCTGGCATACGTTAAAAATAGTTTTTCTTTTGCGCGTGTGATACCAACATAACAAAGTCTTCTTTCTTCTTCAAGTTCCGACTTGTCCATTTGAGCTCTTGAATGGGGGAAGAGTCCTTCTTCCATGCCAACCATAAAAACTTGAGGAAACTCAAGCCCTTTGGCAGCATGCAAAGTCATAAGTGTTATTGCATTTTTGGGCAATCCATTTTTTGTGGGTTTATCCGGCATATATTCTTGCTCAACAAGAGCAACATTCTCTAGGAAATTTGTTATAGCAGGAAATTCAATTGCAACAGAACGAAGTTCTTTTATGTTTTCCAGCCTTTGCCTGTCTTCCTCGTCGCTTTCATCATATAAAGATAAATAATCTGTTTTTTGTACTACATTATCCAGAAGATCAATGGTATCTTTTTCCAAATCCTTGACGCTTTGCGCAAACTCTTCAAATTTAACAAATCTTCCTTTACCTAATTTTTTAATCCTGTTGTAAGAGACCATATCTTTTGGATTTGCTAAAAATCTTAGATATGAAAGAATGTCTTTAACTTCTTTTCTTTCATAAAATCTTGTGCCTCCTATTAGCAAATAAGGTATTCCATAGTGAAGTAGTATTTCTTCAATAACACGGGATTGGGCGTTTGTTCTATAGAGAACTGCAAAATCATTGTAGCTAAGTTTAATATTATCCACTGAATTTATAAGATTAGAAACTATGAATTTTGCTTCATCCTGTTCATTTCTTGCCTCATATACGGTTATATCATCTCCTTTTGAATTTTCTGTCCATAAGGAAAGAATGGGGTGGGTTGTATTCTTGGAAATTACAGCATAGGCGCCGTCAAGAATTTTTTGCGTTGAGCGGTAATTTTGAGAAAGAGAAAAAGTTTTAGCAGTCTTAAAATCCTGCTTAAATTTTGTTAAATTTGTAAAATCTGCACCGCGCCAGCTGTAAATGCTTTGTGAGAAATCTCCGACAACGCAAATATTTTTCCATTTGTCCGATAACAATTTTGCCAACATATATTGTGCGTGATTTGTGTCTTGATATTCGTCAATTAAAATATAGCGGAATCTATTTTGGTATTTCTCCAGAATTTGCAGGTTCTCGTGAAACAGAAGTATGGTCTTAAGCATTAAGTCGTCAAAATCCACAGCATCATTTTCTTTTAAAATCTTTTGGTACAAAGGATATATTTTTGAAACGGTTTCCTGAAAATATCCTCTGG
>JGI1358J11329_10003113_pt1 | contig 12484 bp, 8 predicted proteins | sample Subgroupgradi54m_FD_11329 | JGI IMG/M metagenome (IMG submission 11329)
TCGTCGCTTTTGTCTTTACAACTATCGGACAGTCTGAATTTTGGGCGCGTATGATTATGGTTATCATATCTTTCTTGCTTTTGATACTCACGTATCAAGCTACAAAAAAAATATTTCTTATTCTTAAGCCCAAAGCAACCAAACAGGAATTCATTATGGGAACACTCATTCCTACGTTACTTCTTGCTGCTTCACCTATTTTTATCGAACGGAGCGCTCTTATTAATTCTGATACGCTTATTGCGGTCGCGTGGATTGGGTACCTTCTTTATAGTAATACGTTTTGGGCAAAATTATTTTTTCTAACTCTTGGCGTCTGGAGTAAATCCGTCATGGGATTCTATCCGATGCTCTTTGATGCGGGAGCGTGGATACTACAAAAGAAAAAAATCACAATTTCAAAAATTAAAAAGTTTTTTCTTTTTATTTCTATCCCATCACTCTGGTATGTAGCAGGAATTATTAAATATGGAAATGCGTTTATCTATCATCATTTCTTAAGTCAGGTACTAAAAAGAATTACCGTTCCTATAGAACTCCATTTTGGGGATAAATTCTATTACATATCCTTTTTATGGGAAAAAATGGGATTTATGAATATTCTTTTTATCATCAGTTACCTTCTTTACTTTCTCTATCTTATCAGAGTTCTAGTAAAAGACCACCGAGCATTCTTTACTAAGAAAAATCTATTTGTTTTGACTTTTATGCTCGCTCCTTTTCCTTTTTTTGCATTTTTAACCATCATGAAAACCAAAATCTATTGGTATGTAATTATGTTTTTCCCATTTATGTGTATCTCACTCGTTTATCTCTATACTTCTCTGAAAAACAGGCTTCTTCAGAAAATATTGTTTATCGGCATTGTTGTCTATTTTGTATTCAGTTTTATCCAGCAAACATACCTTGCGAAAGTTAATTATTCACCTCCTGACAGACTGAAACTTGCTCAATGCATTGCCAATACACAATATGATCGCGTAGCTTTCTTGGTCAACGAAGAAGAACGAAAAGTCAGAAATGTACTAGAGGCGGCTCATTATGATACTACTTCTTCCTTTTACTACGGTGGGTCCCCTGCCTTCGTATTTTACGTAAAAAAGAAAGTTGATTATTTTTATTCAATTGACGAATTCGTCAAGAAAAGTAGTGCATATTCTATCCTTGTTGCATCAAAAAGTGACGTAGATGCCAATATGTTAGTAAAGTCCGTTTTCTCTAAGAAACATATTATTTGCGAATACGGAGATTGGTTAAGTATAATACAATAAGCTATTCAGTATGATTATTGAACATATTCTCAATTTTCTTAAAACGAATTTTAAAAAAAGAGATCTGATATTGATTGCCGGAATTATTAGTCTCTTTATCATCACGCGGATTGTTAACATAGAGAAATTTCCTATCTTCAATGACGAAGGAATCTATATTCAATGGGCAAAGACCGCATGGCACGACGCAAGTTGGCGGTTCATCTCTTTAACAGATGGCAAGCAACCACTCCAAACTTGGGGGACAATTCCTCTCTTAAAGTTATTTCCTAATAACGCACTTCTTGCAGGAAGACTGTTCGCAGTAGTTACAGGGTTTGTTTCATTGGTTGGAATTTTTTCACTTCTCTTTTATCTTTTCAATAAAAAAACAGCTTATATTGGATTGCTCCTCTATATCTTTACTCCTTATTTTTTGTTTTACGATCGTTTGGCGCTTTCTGATTCGGGAGTAAATGCGGCATTTATATGGGTTTTTTTCTTTTCGATTCTTCTTGCAAAAACGATTCGCCTGGATATCGCTCTTCTATTTGGGATGATTGGGGGAATAGCTGTCCTCACCAAATCTTCCGCTCAGGTTTTTATCGGACTCGCATTTATGGGTCCATTACTTTTTCTATCTCTAAAGCGTCCTTTTAAAAAAAATCTACAGAAAGCAATAAATTACTATGCTCTTTATCTCGTTGTTATTTTTATATCGTTTGTTATCTATAACGTCCAGCGGCTCTCCCCGTTTCTTCACTTCGTAACCGAAAAAAATAAAGTATTTTTGCTTTCGTTTTCAGATTTTATTCAATCGCCGTTTATGGTCTTTTTTCACAATATTTCCACGCTGCCCCTCTATGTATTTTGGGAGATGGGATTTGTCATGGGATTTCTTGGATTGATAGGTTGGTTTTTATTATGGAAGAAAGACAAGAGCTTTTTTCTGTATTTCAGCGCGTGGCTAGTGATTCTTTACATTGGGGTAAGCTTTTTCACCCGAATCCTGTTTCCTCGTTATCTTATCTTTTTTTCAACACTTTTTCTCATTACCACTGCATTTTTACTCAGTTATCTTAAGGGAAAGAAAACAATCATCATGGCCCTGATGCTTTTTCTTTCGTTTTTTGTATTTGATTATTATATTTTATTTGATATCAAAGGAATTCCGTTTCCTCCGGTTGACCGTGGACAGTATCTTGAAGGATGGACCGCGGGTTGGGGAGTCAAAGAAATCATGGAGTATGCACGTGCCAGATCAAAGGAAAAACCGGTCGTCATTCTTGCGGAAGGCGACTTTGGCATGACCGGTGATGTATTAAACGTATATCTAAGGAAAAACGACCATATCTTTATTAAAGGATACTGGCCGCTTTCAAATCAAAATATTATTGACAATCTTCAAGAACTCCAGAAAAATGTAGTGTTAGTGGTTATTTCACATCAAAATAGCCTTCCTATCAACATACATATGAAACTCATTAAGCGTTATGATAAACCGGGAAACAAATCATCTATTTATCTGTTAGAACTTACTAAGGGCTCGTTCGTAAATAACTTCATAGTTATTTACGACTACGGCCCTTTGTGTCGCACCGAAGAAATCAAGTTATTATCGGATGCGAGCTAAATAGTGACAAAAAAAAGAGGGTTCAACAAACAGGTTACGTTCCTTATCTTTTTCATACTATTATTTATCACCATTCGATCGATTCATTATGTCTATTATTTGAACTGGTCAGGGGATCAAGGAAGTTATGCGATTGAAGCGCTTCGCATATTGAAAACTAAATCCTTAACGCTCATCGGACCGCAGATATCTGCAAATTATGAAGGACGATTTATTTTTCAGGGACCGATAATATATTATTTCTTTATTTTTTTCTTACTTTTAGGGAAATGGAATCCTGTTATTGCCTCGTATCTTTTTGTGCTCTTCTCTTCTCTTATGATTATTCCTTTGTATTTTGGCGTTAAAAAACTGATTCATGAGAAAGCCGCGTGGATTATGGTTATTGTCTACACCCTTGTCCCTTACTACATTGATTATTCTCGCTTTTTGTGGAATTCTACGTTACTATTCTCACTCATACCAATTCTTCTTTTGTTTATGGGAATATTTAAGGAACGCAAACAAAAGGGAATCGGTCTTTTTTTTCTCATATCATTTTGGTTGGGTATTCTTCTTCAATTTCATTATCAATTCGTACTTGTGATCGCCGGTATGTTTATGTATTACTTTATCTTCAAAAAGATAAAGCGTTCATATCTTATTCCTTTTTTTGGAGGAATTGCAGTGGGATTCTCACCCCTTATCATTTTTGAATTACGACATCAACTGTATCATATAAAAACAATTTTGTTATTTATCAGAAACTGGAGTAAGGTTGATAAACCTGGAGGAATCACTATGCCGCATTACTATATTTCTATTTCATTTATGCTTATCGTTGTCTTTTTGGGAATCTTAGTAAAACGAATACAGAGAGTTTCTTACGGATTAATAATTATTCTTGCTTTTGTGGTAGGCGCGTACTCGTTGTATATATATTCTCCCATGCCGGAACATGCATTTTGGGCCCCAACGACTCCATGGAATTATTTGGCAGAGAAAAAAATCTATGATATCATCCGATCCACAGATCTTACCAATGATTTCAATGTAGCAAATCTCGCTTATTATGACACCCGTTCTTCCGTAATAAAATATTTCATGAAGCGCGACGGGTACATGATTAATTATGATGATTATTACGGAAATAGGTATCTTTTTGCCATTAGCGAAGGAAATAAATATCTTTCAAATCCTTCATATGAGATAGCAACATTTACTCCACACAAAATCATCAAGACCTGGAAAATCAACTCCCGATACGATATGGTATTATTAGAGCGAACTTCACACTGAAGTTTGGATTGACTCAATAATGAAACTTAAACTCATTTTGTTATCTTTTTTTTTACTTATCTCTTATATTTTGGTTTCAAACTTTCTTTTTAACCCTCTCCAGATGAAAACTGATGATTATCCTTTTCATTTAACTATGATAGCGCAGTTTGCGAAAGCAATTCAATCCGGCGATTTTCCTGTTCGCTGGGCAAATGGTTTCGCCAATTACGGAGGGGCCATTCCGATAGTAGCTCATCAACTCACTTCGTATTTAGGAGCTTTTATCTACTTTCTTACTCACAACGTCCTTTTTTCGGGAAACATGCTTTTTTTCATAGGCGCTTTTCTGAGTAATATATTTTTATACATTTTTTTACGCTATTATTTTCCGAGGTTACCAAGCTTCATGGCTGTTTTACTATTCAATTTTTCCAGTTATCGAATATTCAATATCTATGTAAGAGGAGCCTTACCTGAATTTTTTTCTACCTTATTTGTACCGTTAGTTCTTATTGGGATCTATCTTATATGCGAGAAAAAAGAGTTACTCAAGGGATTCATTCTCATCACAATCGCATCGTTTCTTTTATCGCTCAATCATCCGATGATGCTCATTATTTATGCTCCATTATTTCTTAGTTATATGTTATTTCTTTTTTTTAACAGAAGATCTTTCAGATATATCTTTCTCTCTGGTCTCGCAGTACTATTGGGCGTTACTTGGGCGTCATACTATCTTATCCCTCTTCTTGTGGAAATAAAATATTTCTATTACGGGTCGGGAATAAATCATTTTAATTGGAATCAGTTTCTTACCCTTATAAATTATTTTGAATCACAAAAACAAACCTTGGCCGACTTAAAACAAAATTATGATTATCAAACGTTAAAACTACTCAATTTTGGACTCATCGAGAGTTTTGTTTTCATTATGTCCCTCGTCACCATATTATTGAGGAAATTCGTTCGGCAAAGAAATAGTCAAAAACAATCGTTGATCATTTGGATACTGATTGTAGGGCTATGGTATTTTTTTATGACCATTCCAGCGAGCAAACCTGTCTATCATTATATATCTGTTTTCCAAATCATTCAGTTTCCATGGCGTATGTGGACAGGTTTATTAATAATTACCCCAATACTTTTTGCATACCTTTTAGACTCCTATTCTAATAAGGTATTATATATTTTATTTATTGTAATAATTCTTACCATACGATTACCACACGTTCATGGTAATAATTTTCAACGAATTAACCAATTGATCTATTTTTTTAACCCCGATAACGCTAATGGAATAATGATGCAGACTGTTTGGTCAGGCGATCCAAAAGACTATCCTGTTAAAAACCGCCAGTCAGAAATAATAAAAGGCGTAGGAGTTATTCAAAAAGAGGTCGTCAAAAATTCTCAGCGATTGTATACAATATACGCCTCTAAAGATTTAAGATTGATTGACTATACATTTTATTTCCCCGGTTGGCACGTATTTATTGACAAGAAAGAGGTTCCTATCCAGTTTCAGGACCCCTCTTATAGAGGAATAATCACCTATAATGTCCCAAAGGGTACACATAAAATCAGGCTTATTTTTGAGGATACTAAATTAAGACTGTTTGCAAATATACTAACTGTCTTCTTTTTTGCATTAACAAGCGGTATAATTATTCTCATTTATAACTATGGATCAGCAAAAAGTAGTCATCGTCCTTCCCGCATACAACGCATCCCAAACGCTCGAAAAAACATATAAAGATATTCCAAAAAAATATCAGCAACATGTACTTTTAGTTGATGATGTTAGTAGTGACAATACGATTAATGTTGCGCGTAAACTTGGAATTACGGTGGTGAAACATAAAAAAAATCTTGGTTACGGAGGAAACCAGAAAACCTGTTATAGAACTGCTTTGAAAATGGATGCTGATATCATCGTTATGCTTCATCCAGACTATCAATATGATCCAAAACTTATTCCTGCAATGGTTGAGATGATTAATAGTGGAAATTATGATTGTATTTTGGGTTCACGTATTATCGATGGAAATGCGATGAAAGGCGGGATGCCTTTTTATAAATATATTTTTAACCGCGCCCTTACTTTTTTTGAAAATATCTGCACGGGTGCGAAAGTTACCGAATATCATACCGGGCTTCGCGCCTATACTTCCCATGTTCTTAAGCACATTAATTTCGAAAACAACTCGGATAATTTTGTGTTTGATAATCAAACTCTTCTACAAATTCTTGCGTGTTCATATCGAATCGGCGAACTGAGTTGCCCGGCAAAATATTTTGCCGAAGCTTCCTCAATAAACTTTATCCGAAGCGCTATCTATGGATTAGGATGCGTCTACTGGAGTATTATCTATCTATTAGGAAGATTCAATATCTATAAACATCCTCTCATTTACCAAAAATAGCCTTCTTAGGATATAATTAACTATTCATATGAAGAAAATAGAAGTAGGCCTGCTTATGCTTTTCATTTTGTTCCTAGCGTTCTTTTTTGGAAAAAATTTGAATCCTTTCTCAAATGCAATGTTTACCTTTCATGATGAAACGCAGCCAGCACGAATACAGCAATTCGTTTTAGATTTGAAAAATTTGCAAATTCCTCCTCGTTTGGCTCCTGATTTTTCCTTTAGGCTTGGATATCCCGTATTCAATTTCTACGCGCCTGCGTCATATTGGATCACAAGCATATTTTCTCTTCTTGGAATAGGTATTATTTCTGGTCTAAAAGTATCGTTTCTCTTATCAATCTTCGTTGGATTTGTTACAACATATTTTTTTCTTAGAGAGTATTTTGATTTTTTTCCTTCATTAACCGGTGCTATTCTTTATATATCCTCCCTTTATTACCCATTAAGTATTTTTGTGAGGGGAAATCTGGGAGAAGTTTGGTTCCTTGCTCTATTTCCGTTAGCTCTTTTATTTCTTGAGAAAAACACAAAAAAACCTTCAAGACTCAATTTCTTTTTTTTGGTCATAATTCTATCTCTTCTTTTTACTGTTCATAATGTCCTTTCTGCGCTTGCAGTTGTTATTATATTAGGGTTTATTTTATTAAGGGAGGATAAGAGAATTAATTTTGCTGCCTTTATTTTAAGTTTATTATTGTCTTCATATTTTATTCTTCCTCTTATTGTAGAGAGTCATCTTACCTATGCGACGTATGTTGCAACACAAACAAAGTATATAGATCATTTTCTTTGTCCATATCAGCTTTGGCAATCTCAATGGGGATATGGCGGTTCAATAAAAGGCTGTAATGATGGTATGTCTTTTAAGATTGGTAAAATGCAAATTATATTATCTCTTTTTGGAGCACTTCTATTTCTTTATCGAATGTTCACAAAACAAAAAAAAGAAAAAGTTTTTTTCATTTCTATAGGTTTTCTTATTCTTTCTTTGGGATCTCTATTTATGACAACGTATTTCTCAAAACCGCTCTGGGATCTTTTTTCTCCTATACTTTCACTCTTTCAATTTCCCTGGCGTTTTATTGCATTCAGTCTTTTGGGTATTGGTTTTTTTGTTGCATATTTTTTCCACAATGTAAAATTTCCTTATAAGAATATTTTCCAGGTATTTATTATTTTTCTTGTTATTGGTATTTCTTCAAAATATTTCACCGGAAGATTCCTCTCAAAAAAGGTGTTCGAAGAAAAGTTCCTTTCACGGGAATATGTTGAAAAAAAAGCTGCGTATCAAATACCAGAATATCTGCCTCGTACCGCAGATTACGAAGCGTGGAGAAAATATGAAAAAATTCCTATCAAAAAAGGGGTCATCGATATCCATTATTTCCCTTTTTGGAATATTAAAGTTGATGGCAAAACTATTATTCCGACTCGTTTTGATGAACTCGGACGACCTATTTTAGAATTAAATCAATCTTCGACAATAGAAGTGAGTTATAGGGAAACACTTATTGAAAAAATCGGAAACTTTATCACTCTTTTTACCTTTGGAATACTTCTCTATATCATTAAAAGTAAAAAACTATGGAACAAGTTGGCGAGTTGAAAAAAAGGGTAATAATAAGTACTATTAGCCTCTATCTTCAGAGCGGATATTCTGCAGTACTTGGACTTGTTGCAAACTTAGTACTCACCATTCTTCTTTCTCCGGCAACATTTGGTATCTATATAACTATTCTTTCTATGATTTCCATACTTAATTATTTTTCCGATGTTGGGCTTGCCGCTTCTCTTATTCAAAAAAAGGAAATTAACGATGAAGATGTAGAAACAACCTTTACAATTCAACAATTACTTATTCTCACTCTTATTTCTATTGCCTTCCTTTTGACTCCATTTATTATTAAATTTTATAACCTACCCAGTGATGGAAAATATCTTTATTGGGCGCTTCTTTTTTCCTTCTTTCTTTCTTCACTTAAAACGATTCCGTCTGTTTTTTTGGAAAGAAAAATCCAGTTCCAAAAAATCGTACTGGTTCAGGTTTTCGAAAATTCAGTCTTCTATTTAAGTGTTATTATATTTGCAATCCTTGGATTTCAATTAAAAAGTTTTACCTATGCAGTATTTCTCCGTTCAATTACTGGTCTTGTGATGATTTATATAATCTCTCCCTGGATGCCAAGAGTTGGGATTAATTGGGTTCATTTGAAGCAACTTCTCCGATTTGGTGTTCCTTTTCAAGCAGGATCTTTCTTAGCTCTTTTTAAAGATGATCTCATTACTCTTTATTTAGGAAAGGTTCTCGGATTTGAAGGGCTAGGCTATATTGGTTGGGCAAAAAAATTTGCAGAAGCTCCTATACGCATTATTATGGATAATTTAAGCAGAGTTATGTTTCCAGTGATGGCACGTATCCAACAGGACAAACAAAAAATCTCAAGGCTCATCGAAAAAATTCTCCATTACCAAACATTGATTCTAGCTCCGTCAATCATTGGTCTTGCAATTATTATGCCAATTCTCGTTTCTACTATTCCTAAGTACAATAAATGGGAACCTGCTCTCCCTATCTTCTTTTTATTCTGTCTTTCTTCTCTTTTTTCATCTTATTCTTCTCCATTTATGAATTTGTTTAACGCATTAGGAAATGTAAAAATATCATTTACCTTCATGGCTATTTGGACTGCAATGGTTTGGACTCTCACCATCATTCTTACTCCAACTCTCGGTTATTTTGGATTTCCGGTAACACAACTTGTTCTTTCAAGCACATTCCTTTTTGTAGTTTGGCAAGCGAAAAGATTTATTAATTTCACCTTTATCAAATCAATATATAAACCTATAATTACAGCGCTATTAATGGGACTCGTTCTTATTATTATTAAGTCACTCATTCCCTTATCGTTTATTTCTCTTGGTGTAATTATCTTTATGGGAGGACTCACCTACTTTATTCTTCTTTTGGTATTGTTTAAAATTAATCTTATTAACGAGGTAAGATCAGTCTTTTCATATGAATGAAATTTCAGCAATTATTGTAGTAAAAGATAACCCTCCTCATCTGTTTAAAACTATCCAATCAATCGATTCATTGGTAAAGCAAATTGTCATAGCGGATATCGGGATTAATCCTTTAACTCTTTCAAAACTCAAAGAAAATAAAAAACTTAAGGTTGTTCGTATCAAAAAAGATGTTCAGTATGTTGAACTCATCCGGGAAGAATTAAAACAGCATGCGTCTTGCGAATATATATTATATATCGATCCCGATGAAGTTTTTCCTGAATCATTGATCCAGCATCTTTCATCTTCTTATTACAAGTACGCGTATATAAAAATACCGCGAAGAAATATTATTTTTGGCAAATGGATAGAACATGGCCGCTGGTGGCCAGATTATCAGGTTAGACTATTTAAAAAAACCATGGTGACATGGCCAAAGCTCCTCCACACACAACCGCAGGTTTCAGGAAATGGATATACGATTGAGCCTAAAAAAGAGTATGCAATTATTCATCATAATTATGAAAGCGTTGATGAATTCATAGAAAAAGCTACCCGTTACGCAAAATCAGAAGCAAACGAAATCTCATCGTTTTCTTTAGGCGAGGCATTAAAAAAAGCCTTGTCAGAATTTACAAGTAGATATTTTTCAGATGAAGGTTACAAAGATGGAATGCACGGATTTGTCCTATCATTTTTACAGATGTTTTATTATTTTCTTGTGTATGTATACTATTGGGAAAAAACTCGGTTTGTTCAAACAGATACATCAATTATTCATGACGTACATCATTTTTTTAAACAAGGAATGCTCGAATCAAACTACTGGATAATAAAAAAAAGGCTTGATTCTTCTTTTGGCACCATAAAGCGAAAACTTCATATGGAACTGACTAAATTATTATCGTCTTAAATTGTATGCGGAAGTTTTTTCACATAAAAAAAACTGATATTTTTATTCTTTCATTTTTTGTTGTCCTTTTTATTTTGATACGGTCAATCTACTATCTTAACTCGTTTAATTTCGTTTTTGATCAAGTTACTTCATCTACGGCAGTACTGGATATGTGGAGGAATAGATCATTTACGCTTATTGGTCCGCCTCTTTCATTTTCTATAGAAGGAAGACAGATATTTTTTGGAGGCATTTCCTATTATATCCAACTCATTTTTCTTCTTCTTGGAAAGTTTGACCCTTTCTGGTCGGCATATATATTTATGCTGTTTTCTGCAATCATGTGTATTCCTCTTTATATAGGTATAAAACGACTTATAAATCAAAATGCAGCAATTATTTGTGTTCTTTTGTACTGCCTACTTCCTTTTTCTATTGAAAGCACCACAACACTTTGGAATCCATACTTTCAGTACGCTCTTCTTCCGCTATTCATTTTTCTCTTATCTTTGTTACAAAAGCGTTCTTCTCCATTCATTTTTTTTATTATGTCTGTATTGAATGGTGTTTTATTTCAACTTCATTATATGCATATATTTACCATTCTTGGTCTAGGTATATATTTCTTTGCAGTAAAGAAGTTGTCTTGGTCTTACGGGCTTTTGTACGTGTTAGGCTTATGCATTGGAATCACTAATTTAATCCTATTTGAGATCCGGCATGGCTTTTATAACCTGCAAACAATACTGTTTTACCTATCCCGATCGAATCAATTGGGTTCACACTGGCTTTCCTTATATTACATTCAGACGGAATTATTTTTTTTAACAATCATATTTATATTCTTCATACGTAAATTCATTACTTCAAAAATAGTTATTGCTTTCTTTATAGTCCTCCTTACTCTAAGCATTCCCTTTATTACCGTTACTGCACAGGCAATGAGATATCCCAAGAATTGGTCGTATCAGGACGAAATATATGCGTATTCTATTATCAAAAAAAATCTACAGACTTATAAAAATTTTAATATTTTTGAATTTTATATTGCCAAAGGTGAAACATTAAAATATTTTTTGAAAAAAGATGGAATTTTTATAGATTTTAATGATTACTATCATAATAAGCATCTCTACGTTGTTTATCACGATAATTCTTTTTTAAAAGATCCCGCCTATGAAGTTAATTCTTTTCAACCTTCAGAGATTGTATTAATTTGGAAGATAAATAATTTCTATTCCCTCTATTTGCTTAAACGCTCTAAGTAAATAATTACACTGTCATTTTCAAAAATCTGTTTTCCGGAAAATTCCGGATTATTGATACATGTATCGACAAACGTACTGTGTTCGTTTTTAATAAGGTATATGTATGTTACTTCGCGCAAAACCGAACAATCTCCGTTTTGTATTCTGTCTCTTCTTGCTTCATAGGGAATACCAAATAGACTTAGCTGAATCTCATCAGCATAATATACTTGCTTTCCTGAAAATGCGGAAATATATGACGAACTTTTTTTCGAGTATAGGGGTTGAGGATCATACTGAAGAGGTTTTTCTTCGTAAAACGGAGTAAAAACTATACCCTTCGGTTGTTTCTTTAAAAAATCAAGAGCTTTTAGTTCTTCATTTGAAACATACCCAGACGAAGGAAAACTCGTAAACGTTTTTAGTATATCTATATTGGGAGGAAGCGCGAGAATAATAACTAAAAAAGAAATTCCGAACACTATTATCTTATTTTTTTGCTTGTGCAATAATTCGTAAAAGAATAAGGCAGTAAAGATATTCATCAAAAATAAGGAATAATAATAAAATTGAATGACGTTCCACCATTGCCCTTTTTGAATAAATAACACCAAGAAAACAAAAGCGGATAAAGCTGAAATGAAAACAGCTATATCAAACGCGTTTAGCTTTTTTTGCAGCATTTTTACTATCCAATACAGTAAGCCAAAGATTCGTAGACCTAGGCTAAAAAAGAGAAAAAGCGCGGTCGAAAATAGCTCGATTCC
>JGI1358J11329_10003116_pt1 | contig 12471 bp, 12 predicted proteins | sample Subgroupgradi54m_FD_11329 | JGI IMG/M metagenome (IMG submission 11329)
AGATTGGTTTTCTTCTCCGAAATCTGCGTCACCCCTCGCTCCATGCCAAAAAGTACGACGAAACACACGACGTGTGGCAAGTGAGAGTCGATATTCATTACCGATTTTACTTTCAGATAGACGGCGACCGATATATTTTACTCAATATCAAACGCCACAAGGATTGAATATCTGTTTTTCTTTTAAGTTCTTGACAGCTTTTGGCGAGTGATGTAGTATTCTTACATAAGAAACTTATTTTTGCTATGCATCAGCCAGCACTCAACATAATCCAGCGTCGCCGCAACTCAAGAAATCACTTGAGGTTGTTTGTTAGTGCATAAAATACCGAATATAAATCATTCATTTTACACATTAGGACGCGACCTCAAGCAATAACGCTTGAGGTCGTTTTATTCTTCAATCCGGTTCTTTGACAAGGAGGAATATGAGCAGGAAAAATGTCGGCCTTCGCATCGCACAATGCCGGAGACAGCGGCGCCTGACGCCAAAGGACTTGGCCAAGCGATCGGGCATTCCGGTGCATATTATCTCGCAACTGGAAGGAGGATGTGCCAATAAAATAACTGTTCGGATCTTGTGGCTCCTTGCCCGCGCCATGCGCGTACGTCTGGGGCATTTTCTTGATTAGAGCATGCGCTCGATTTCAGAGGAAAATCTGTGTGATAGAATTGCCGAAGGAAGTCATTGATACCATTGCCCAAGCGGGCATTGCACTGTTTGGATTTCCCAGTATTGTTCTCCTTGCCAGAAAGAACAAGTGGGGGATGGCGTGCGGTTTGCTCTCGGAACCATTCTGGTTCGCGACCGCGATTATCAATCATCAATGGGGAGTAATACTGCTGGATATTGCGTATACGGCGGGTTGGGGATATGGATGTTATGTATGGTTTTTCAAAAAAACGAAGGAGGCGGAATAATGCAATCACGAACAAATTGTCTGGTGAAATTGTCGGGTGATGCGTTCTACGGCAACGTGCTGGATTGGATCAGAGAATTGAGCACAAAACATTTTGTCGTGGTATGCGTCGGCGGCGGCACGCAGATCAATGAGGCATTTGCCGCCGCCGGATTTCCAATCGGCAAATTCGGTCTGTTGGGACGTGAGACCAAGTCGTTTGCAGAGCGTCAACTCGCCCGTGACATCCTGGAGAAAAATCAGATATCAGTGCAGGATACACTCGCCGGAAATGGCGTGCATGTGAGCGTCGTCATCCCGGTGCTGGACATCGGGACGGTACTCTGTCACATCAACGGCGACCAATTCGTGCTCGCCGCCTACCACGGATTTGATATCATCTACGTGGTGACAACGCCGGAACGGGTGGCGGACAAAGAAAAATTCTTTGCGCCGTATGAGAAAATCCGCGTGATCGGATTTCCGAATCACAGATAAGTATACAGAGGAGATGAGACGGATATGGAAGAAGTTACGCCAATCAGTGATGAGGAAGAGATCAAAAGGCAAGAGTGGCAGCAGTGGTATGAGGAATGGTCTGCCAGAATCAACAAATTGATAGCTGAAAAGAAAGTGCTTGGCGAGTGTGCGGTCTGCCACCGGACAGTGATCGCAGAGACACAGGCCGATATTGAAGCATGGGACTTGGCGGAGATCTGTGGTTGGTGCCTCGATGAAGGACTGATGACATGCGAGCGCCGTGGGGGATAAGGAAGGATAAAAGTCGTCCAATCAACGGATAGGTGAATATCTATCCGTTTTTCTTTTTGCATTTGACCTTCTGTGCAAAGTTTGCAATAATGATGTGGTATGCGAGATATGCAGTGGAAAAAATGTACAAGAATCGGCATTATCGTTGCCTCGGTTTTTTTCCTGGCTGCCAGTTTTTCGGCAGGCGTGTGGTACGGCAACAGCCGGAGGCCTGCATCAGAGCGCGTGCTCAATGTATCGGGTCAGAATGCTACCCAGCAGTTTTCCAATGTTGATTTCAATCTCTTTTGGGACGTATGGTCGCGCCTGGAGGAGAAGTTTGTGGACAAGAAAAAGATTGACCGGCAGAAAATGGCGTTCGGTGCGATCTCGGGACTAGTATCGTCTTTGAAAGACCCATACACCGAGTTCTTCCCTCCGGCAGAGTCACAGCAGTTTCAGGAGGATATCAAGGGCTCGTTTGGCGGAATCGGCGCGGAAATCGGCATGAAAAAGAGTATTGTTACTATTATCGCGCCGCTCAAAGGTAATCCTGCGGAAAAAGCGGGCCTGCGCGCCGGCGATAAGATTTTCAAAATTGACGATACGGTGACAAGCGATCTGAATTTGGAAGAGGCGGTACGCCTGATTCGGGGCGAGCCGGGTACTGCGGTGCGCCTCACCGTCATGCGCGACTCTTTTGACCGCGCAAAAGAATACAAGATTACGCGCGAGATTATCAAAGTTCAGATCATAGACACGGAGAAAAAACCCGGTGGGATTTTTGTAATAAAATTGCATCATTTTACGGAAACCGCGGCAGGGGAGTTCAGGAACGCGGTTCAGCAATTCCTTGATTCGCATTCGCAAAAACTTATTTTGGATCTGCGCAATGATCCGGGCGGATATCTGACGGTCGCAACCGACATCGGAAGCTGGTTTTCCGGGCCCGGGGAAATCATCGCCCGCGAGCGCTACGGCGACGGAAAAGAAGATCAGTACCGCTCCAGCGGCTATCAGATTTTACAGAAGGTGCCGACCGTGGTACTCGTCAATGAGGGCTCGGCGTCCGCATCCGAGATCGTCGCTGGTGCTCTGCGCGATTTGAACGGCACAAAGCTCATCGGTACCAAGACGTTCGGCAAGGGATCGGTGCAGGAGGTGATCAATTTGCCGCAGAATTCATCCATGAAGGTGACGATCGCCAAGTGGCTGACGCCCAAGGGCTTGGAGATAGACGGCAAGGGTCTTGAGCCGGATATTAAAGTGGAAATACCCGCAGACAGGGAATTGAAGCCCGGTGAAGACCCGGTGATGGATAAAGGGATGGAGGTGCTGCAGAAAATGTAGTGTCGTTCATCAGCAGCGTCGGGTCCCCCTCGCCCTTATCTCTCGGAAACACGCAAAAATTCCCCAGCGAGGAATTTTTGCTCCGTGTCCGGCATCGCTCGTCCCTCGCCTATGCTCGGGACACCATGCCCGCGATGCCTCCCAAGGGTTTCCTCAAGATAAGGCCTTGACCCCGCCGCTTCAAGATTTCAACTATTCTATGAAAGTAATTCTTTTGCAGGATGTGCCGACGCTTGGCAGGAAAAATGAGGTGAAGGAGGTGAGCGGGGGATACGCGCGTAATTTTTTGTTTCCCCGGAAACTGGCAGAGTCGGCGACAGACGCTTCACTCCAGGCTCTTGCGGCAAAAAAAGCCGGGCAAGAGGAGGGGCGGGCGCAGGAAGAAAAGAAATATAGGATTGCCGCGGAAAAATTGAAAAATATAACGATATCGTTTAGAGTGAAGATGGGAGAAAAGGGCAAAGCGTTTGGCTCTGTCGGTGCCGCAAAAATACAGGAAGCGCTCGCGAGTCAGGGGATTGAGGTTGAAAAGGACTGGATTGCGCTGGATGAGCCGATCAAGACCATGGGAGAAAAAACCGTTTCTCTGCGTTTTCCTCATGGCATACCGGGAGAAATAAAAATAAATGTAGAGTCAGAAACTCAATAACGGTATGGCAAAATACATTTTTGTATGCGGAGGTGTCATGTCGGGCATTGGCAAAGGCATTACTGCCGCATCCATCGGCCGCATCCTGAGGGACTACGGACTCACGGTTTCCATGATGAAAATTGATCCGTATTTCAATGTGGATGCCGGTACGCTGAACCCCATTGTTCATGGCGAGGTATTTGTTACCAACGACGGTACTGAAGCGGACCAGGATCTCGGCAATTACGAACGGTTTTTGGAGAAAGATATGACTCGCAATAACATTATGACTTCCGGCCTCGTGTACCGGACTGTTATTGAACGGGAGCGTAATTTGGAATACGGCGGCAAAGACGTGCAGATGATGACTGATATTCCGGACGAAGTAATCCGGAGAATAAAAGTCATGGCTGATGAGGAAAATCCGGATGTCGTGCTGGTGGAAGTCGGCGGGACTGCGGGTGATAATGAAAATTTGGTTTTTCTTGAAGCGGCGCGCGTCATGAAGCTCACGAATCCGGCTGATGTCATGTTTGTCCTCGTCAGTTACTTGCCCGTGCTCAACAACGTAGGAGAGATGAAAACCAAACCCACCCAGCATGCGGTCCGCGCCTTAAGCTCGGTGGGAATCAATACCGATATGATTATCGCGCGCTCCGCCGTACCCCTAGATACTCCGCGCAAAGAAAAAATATCCCGCATATGCAACATTCGTCCCGAAGATGTCATCTCGGCTCCGGACGTCTCGTCCATTTACGAAATCCCGGTCAATTTTGAACGTGATCTCATCGGAAAACGGATTATGGATAAGTTCGGGATTCAGATAAAAAAACATGATAGCTCCGAATGGCAAGGATTGGTGGCTTCCATCAAGGCCGCGGAAAAACCAGTGAAAATAGGCATTGTCGGAAAGTATTTTATCAGTGGTGATTTTTCTCTCACTGACGCATACCTTTCGGTCATTGAATCGGTAAAGCATGCGTGTTGGGCCATGGGAATGAAGCCCGAAATTTCGTGGCTGGATGCGGAAGAATATGAGAAGGATCCAACGAAGCTCAAAGACATGACCGGATACGACGGAGTCATTGTGCCGGGAGGATTTGGTAGCAGGGGAGTGGAAGGCAAGATAGAAGTCATCCGGTTTTGTCGAGAGCAGAAAATTCCGTATTTCGGACTCTGCTACGGCATGCAGCATGCGGTTATTGAATTTGCACGCAACGTATGCGGGCTTCAAGGAGCTCATACGACCGAGGTGGATCCGGATGCTCCTTACAAAGTAATTGATGTGATGCCCGAGCAGGTAGCCAATATCGCGGAGAAAAAGATGGGTGGGTCCATGCGCCTGGGTGCGTATCTCTGCGAGCTTACGGACGGAACAATCAGCAGAGGCGCCTACGGCGTCTCCAGTATCTCCGAACGACATCGCCACCGCTACGAATTCAACAATGCGTATCGCGCCGAGTTGGAAGGAAGTGGTCTTGTGATTGCAGGCATCAATCCCGAGCGCAATCTTGTGGAAATCGTGGAATTAAAAAATCACCCGTTTTTTGTGGGTGTCCAATTTCATCCGGAATTCAAATCACGGCCTCTCGCGCCGCATCCGCTGTATTTGGAGTTTATCCGTGCGGCGGTGAAGGGGAGCGCTACGCAGTGACGCGGACAGTGCTTACGCGCCGTATGGTCCCGTCAAAGCGCGTTTTGCGTCCGGTCCGGAATCTGACTATTCCGTCGCGGATCGCAAACAGAGTATCGTCGCCGCCCTGTTTGATGCCGACGCCAGCTAGAAATCTTTTTCCGCGCTGGCGCACGACAATGTCGCCGATTTTAACCCGGCTTCCGTCCGATTTCTTGATCCCGAGGTATTTTGGCTGCGAGTCTCGTCCGTACTTGGAGGAACCCGCGGATTTAGTATGCGCCATATGAATCTCATGTTATCCGATTGGATTAAAAAAGTCAAACCGTTAGTCTCGGTGCGCTTCTTCCTCGGGATCCTCGGGTGATCGGATCGCCTTGAGTGACGCCGTGATCACCGTATATTCTTTTGCTACGGCTCGTGCGGCCTCAATAGTGAGACGCGCTTCTTCCGGCACCTCATAGAGTATTTTTTTGAGTTTTGCGGCATCCGCGCTCAAGATGCTGTCCCATTTGCCGAAAGGGGAGAGGATTTCTTTCACTTTTTCAAAATTGTATTCGTACCGTTGCTGGGTTTTTTTTGCGATAACGCCTTCATCACCGAACAGGCGCGTGAGCCCCTCGTGTTCCATGTATGAGGCAAGTTCGGCATGCAGTTCTTCCAGCCGGGCGGCGATTTTCTTCTCGGATTTCTTCAGTTTCAGGTATTCGTTTACCGAGTCATTCGCCTCCACCTGATTCTGTATTCCCGTCTCCTGTTTCCGGTACAGATGCTTCCATGCAGGGCATAGAGGTCGGTATCCNCACCAGTTGCAGAGGATGGAGGGCATGGGCTCAAAGGGTTTTCCTGCNGCTACGCGCTCCTGGATCTCACGGATGGTTTTCAGGATATGATCGCGAGTTTGCTCCGTGGTCTTGGTCGGAGTCCGGACCGTCAGCTTTTCCCCGTGTTTCAGAAAGTACAAGCTTAACTTTATGTCTTCTGCGGCCAGATGCGGCCAGCGCTTTTGGAGCCCGAGAGAGTAGAGCGAGAGTTGGAGATCCCGGTCCAGCGCCTCTTGTGAGGGCATTTTCTTGCCGGTTTTATAATCAATGATCTCATACGTGTCATCCGGCAGTTTATCAATGCGGTCTATGATGCCGGCCAAAATATGCATCTCTCCGGTTTTTTCATCCTGCAAAGCAACTTCAAAGCGTGATTCCAGGTCGACTACGACATAATTCCACGGCGCGTTTTTTTCATAAAACTTTTTGAGCATCCGCACGCCCTCCTCAAAATACGTTTTTTCTTCATAGTCGGTCCACGGCCGCTTGGAAGGGTCGGCCTTTGATTCCGCCAAGAATACTTCGCGCGCCGGCCACTGGTCGCGGAGATACCCGACCACTTCATCCAGTGTCGGATACAAGGGATTTTTCTCAAACATATATTTCAGTGTGCCATGGATAAGCGTGCCGAAAATCGCCTCCCTGCTTTTGGGCGCGCGAATCCGCTGAATCTCCTGAAATTCGTACCGCTTGGGACACTGGAGATACGTATCTATTGCCGAATACGACGTCCGCATATACCGTCAAGTATAATTCACGTATATCCCAATAGCAACCGCCTGCCATGCTTGAAAAAACACAAAAAAAGAGTAAGATAGAGGTATGCCTTCATTTACTTGGATTGGGAAAGACAAGGTCGTCAATCACGACAAAGAGGTTCCGTTTCGTTTGCTCAAAAAGAATAAAACCTACTCGCTTGGCGCAAGTGAGAATCTCATTGTGGAAGGGGATAATCTGGAGGCGCTCAAAGCGCTGATGCCTTTTTATTACGGCAAGATAAAATGCATTTATATTGATCCGCCGTATAACACGGGCAACGAAAAATGGATCTACAACGACCGCGTGAATTCATCAAAAATCAAAGAGTGGCTCGGAAAAGTAGTGGGGCAGGAGGGCGAGGATTTGACTCGTCACGACAAGTGGCTCTGCATGATGTATCCGCGGCTGAAACTCCTGCGCGAGCTTTTGTGCGATGACGGCGTGATTTTCATTTCTATTGATGACAACGAACACTGCAATCTGCGAATGATCATGGACGAGATTTTCGGAGAGGAGAATTTTATCACTACTTTTATTTGGAATAGCACAAAATCTATTACAAATCCAGCACTTGTTTCAGTTTCTCATACCTTTAACATTGCATATGCTAAAAACTTAACAGTTTTATCTGAAAAAAGAGCACAATTCAAATTACCAGCGATACTTACAGGTTTCGGGAATCCGGACAATGACCCAAGGGGTGATTGGAAAGCGGATCCTTTTGAAGCTGGGGGTATACGACCGAATCAAATGTATCCAATAAAAAACCCCAGTACTGGAATAATATTTTATCCAAACAAAGGAAATTGCTGGAAAAATGATTTGAAAAAATTCACAGAATTAGTAGCCGACAAGAGAATTGTTTTTGGAAAAGATGGCAAGGGCAGGCCTCAAAGGAAGAGGTTTTTATGGGAAGCGGATGAACGAGGACTTACACCAAACACATGGTGGGATGATGTTGGCACAACTACAAACGGAACAATGGAATTAAAAGAAATTTTTGGAGATAAGGCATTCAATAACCCAAAACCAATGTCTCTGATTAAGCGGATTTTGAGATTAGGCTCTGATAGCGACTCTTTTATCCTTGACTCTTTTGCGGGTTCAGGGACGACTGCTCATGCGGTTTTGGATTTGAATAAGGAGGACGGCGGGAATAGGAAGTTTATTTTGGTGGAGATGGAAAAGAATATCGCCAAAAACATCACGGCGGAGCGCGTGAAGCGCGTGGCACGGGGATATATCTATAAAAAAGCGAGCGGCGAGAGCGTGAAAGTGCCGGGGTTGGGCGGCGGGTTTGAGTATGCGGAGTTGGGGGTGCCGCTATTTGCGAGCGGCGGCGCCATCAATCCCGCAGTTGGTTTTGAGGATATGGCGCGATATGTGTATTTTATCGAGACGCGCACCAATCTGGAAAAGAAAAATATGCAGGGCAACTATCTTGGTATGTTCGCCAGCACGCATTATTTTTTGCTTTTTGACGGCGTTGGCAAGAATGTTTTAGATAAAAAATTCTTGAAAGAATTAAAAGACAAAGAAGGGCGCAAGGTGGTGTATGCCGATAAATGCCTAATAGATGAAGAGGTTCTGGAAAAGCACCGAATTGTATTCAAGCAGATACCGTACCAAGTAAAGGTGTACTAACTATGGAGCTGGAAACAAAACAAGCATTTTATACGGATAGATTAAAGCAAGAAACGGCAATTATTGCATATCTTGATTTGACGAATATGTTCCACTGGCAGGATGTGCTGGGATGGAGTTTTCGGGTTGAGGATGTGATCACTCAACTCTACAATATCCCCAGTGTTAAGGAGGTAAAAGTTTTCTATGGATTGAATGAGAGAAATCCTAATCCATCATACGCATTGCGTCGGCGTATTGGAAAAGCTGGGGCAACCTTGCGGACAAAACCGGTTAAATTTATTAGGAAAAATATTGATGAGGCGTTGCTGTTCAAACGATCAACGCGTACGCTTTTTGATGACGGAGTGAACTCAAAAATGCATGAATTGATTGACGAGCTGAGAAGAGTGGGCACGATCATTGAGGAGCCAAAATGTAATTTTGATGTAGAAATGGCGATGGAGATAATGGACGATATAGAAAAGATTTCCGCTGTTTTGTTGTTTTCCGGCGATTCAGATATGGCCGCTCCACTGGTGAGGGTCAAGTTGAAAGGCAAGAGAATTTATATCACGGGCGTTCGAGGAATGACGGCGGGCGACCTTCACAATGTAAAAGACCTCTATATTGATTTCGGCAAGTTTTACGCGGGGAAAAGGGCGTATAAAAGCGAAAATCCCGCTTTGGGCGGGACCGCGTGATTAGTAGGATTTCTCCTACATAATCAGTATACCATATTTAATAAAAAGTTGTCCACAGGCGATATGGAACTCAAAAAGTATCAAAAAACAACGCTGGAGGTATTGGAAAAATATCTTGCCGCGGTAAAAAAGTATCACGCCGAGGAAGCGGCGGCGGGTTTGGCGTTTATGATCGTGCGGACGGATGCCACAGATAAACACCCTAAAGAATACCAATGGGCCATGGAAATCGGGCGCAGTCCTTTTGTTTGTATCAAAGTACCGACCGGCGGGGGAAAGACACTCATTGCCGCGCACGCCGTAGGAGCGATCTTCAAAGGTTATTTGGATAAACGCAATGATACGGGACTGGTGATGTGGCTTGTGCCGTCGGATGCCATTAAGACACAAACTCTGAATAATTTGCGCAATCGCAATCATCCGTATCGGGGCGCGCTGGACGCAAGATTTGACAATGCCGTAAAGATTTTTGATCTGTCCGAGGCAAAGGCGATGAAAAGAGACGATCTTGCGGATAATGTATGCGTTGTCGTGTCTACTTTGAGCGCGTTTCGGCGGAATAATAAAATGTGGCTCAAAGCGTATCAGGATAACGGTACGCTCCAGCCGCATTTTGAGGGATTGAACGCGGCGGATTTTGATTTTCTGGACAAAGATAAAGCGGGCGAGATCGTCTATTCGCTATGCAATCTTATCAAGATGCATCATCCGCTGGTGATTGCGGACGAAGGACACAATGTGCAGACGGAACTTTCGTTTGACATGCTCAAGGGATTGAATCCGTCATTTGTGCTGGAGTTTACCGCAACGCCCCGTGAAAAAAGCAATGTGCTGGTGAGCGTGGCGGCAATGGAGTTAAAAAATGCAAAGATGATTAAGATGCCGATTTTGCTTGCCAATAAAACGCCGTGGCAGGAGACGATTTCCGAGGGCATTGCAAAACGGCGCGACTTAGAAAAACGCGCAAACAAAATAAAAGGCGAATATATCCGTCCGATTATGCTGATACAGGCGGAGCAGGAGATGGAAAACAGAGATAAGGTGTATGTGGACAGGATTTGGCAATATCTGACGGAGGAGGCAAAAATACCAGCCGAGGAGATTGCGGTACAGACGAGTACGCGAAAGGAGTTGTCGGAAATGAGTATTCTTTCAAGTCGGGCGTCTCCAATACGCTATATTATTACGGTGAATGCCCTGCGCGAGGGATGGGATTGCCCGTTTGCGTATGTGCTGGTTTCCGTATCGCATCTGGGTGCGCGGCTCGCGGTGGAGCAGACCATCGGGCGCATTATGCGCTTGCCCAATGCCGGAGAAAAAGAGGATTCCGCGCTGAATCAAGCGTATGTTTTTGCGACTACGCCGAATTTCAATCAAGCATCGGCGGCGATTATCAAAGGACTGGAAGCAAACGGTTATGAAGGGATTGTCGGGAAAGGAAAAACTATTTGTCCTTCGGATAACGAGGAATACATAAGGAAAATTGACGACCCCGATGCGGTAATCCCCTATATCAATATCCGCGATGGCGCTACAATGCGTAAATTGGACTATATCGGCGACCTTATCGGTGATGCGTCTTTATTGAAAGGCAAAAACGCGGAGATTGATTTTCATTTGACGGCGAATGATCAGATAACCAAAATTGATATAAATGAAAAGGGCATGCTCGTGCGGGATGCGGCAGGCCGGCTGGGTCTCGCGTATCACTACAAAGATTTTACGATTAATGATCTGCTTGCGTGGTTCTGCCTGCGAATTCAACGCGGATTTATTTCTCTTGACGAGATGAGCGCGTATCTTGGCCGTGCGCTTGATGCGCTTTTGACGCGCTACTCGCTTCAAGAGTTGAGCGTGCACCGGTATCAGATACAGGAGGCGGTGGAACGAAAAATTGACGAGATCGTGGAGACATCCGCGAAAAAGAGATTTGATAATTTGCGAATCGGCGGCTTGTTTGCCGCGCGGGGAGAATCTTTTATGTGCGGCGATTACATCAGTTTAGCCAGCATTATGCAGGAAGGTTTTAATAAGCATTTATATGAGAGAGCGGCGCATATGAATGGGGAGGAATTGGAAGTCGCGCAAGGCATGGACAATCTTGATAATGTGCGATGGTGGCTACGCAATCCGGAGATGAACGGATTTTATTTGCAGGGCTGGAAAAGGCACAGATTCTATCCAGATTTTATCGCCAAAACGAAAAACGGAAAATATATCGCGGCGGAATATAAGGGTGCGCATCTTGCCGGAGACGATGATTCAGAATATAAAAAGGAGCTTGGGGCGCAATGGAAAAAAATGGGAGAGGGGACGCATCAGTTTTTCTGGATAGAGCAAAAAAATCGCGATCAAGCAATAAATGAAATCGGGCAGATAGCGTAGCAGAAATAACTGGTTTACTGGCGACGAATGGCTTACTAAACGCCTCACCGCAGAAGTTATGGAGGAGTTGAGAGTTGTTGTTTGATAAATGGAAATCTTATCATATGTATTGAGAACAGATGGCATAAAAAAGGTCGCGTCATTAGAAAGTTTTAAGAAGAGATAAATTATATGGCACGAGGAATTTTAATAGAAGAGGCGGGCAGGAGATATGTCGAGAAATCATTGAGGTGCTTTATTGAGGGCGGAAAATATGCACGCGATGGAAAAGCAAAAAGTATCCGATGGCTCATAGGTGTGATAAATTCGTCTGGCGCAACGTCAGTGGAGCTAAGAGAGACGATTGATAAGGCAAGGCGTTATGCAACAACAACCGAAGAGGGAAATAGATATAGCGAAGCAAAAGGCAAAATTGAAGAAATGATCAAAAACAGATTGTCTTGATTCAAGACGAGGAGGGAACTCTCCGCTTGTTTTCATTTACTCCCTATGTGGATAACTCTGTTTGTTTATTCACAATGAATTGAGTATAATATCTCTATGGCTGAATCACATACATAGAACGCGGCCTCTCTCTAACCTTTTAAAAACCATGCTTCCTCAACAAGACGATTTTCTCTTAAGCTTAAAAGCCAATAATTACTCGTTGGAAACCATTTATAACTACGAGCAGGATCTAATTATATTTGATCTTTTTCTGAAGAATGATGTGGAAACAACGTTTGACAAGATTTCAAAGAGAACAATTGAAATGTACAAAGCATTTCTTGCTTCCCGGGATCGCAAGACGCCGAAATTGAAAAAAGAAACAAAACAGTTGTCTGCCGGATCCGTAAATAGAATGCTCTCAACACTCCGCCGATATCTGGGATATCTGGGAGATATGGATTATGTGATACCCATTAGTCCTGATG
>JGI1358J11329_10003117_pt1 | contig 12465 bp, 10 predicted proteins | sample Subgroupgradi54m_FD_11329 | JGI IMG/M metagenome (IMG submission 11329)
TAGCCACTGCCGTTCTCCCACACCACCTCCTGCTGAACCGTGTCGATCTTGGTCGGCTCGCCGAGCTGCTGGAGCGCGAGCGGCCAATCCATGACCTCGTACTCGTGCCGGTACACGCGGATGGCGTGGGTCATGACGACGTACGGATGGCCCGGGGTCCGGAGCCACATGGTCCGGTTGCCATCCTCGTCCTCGTAGCGCCAGTCGGCCGAGAGCGGTCCTTCCTCGCGCCGCTTGGGAAGCGAGCCACGCAGCTGACCCTTCCAGCCGGGCAGGTCGACGTCGATGTAGCGATCGTTGATGACCACGCCTTCGGCCCGAACCATCTCGAGCATGCGAGCCTCGGCGTCTTCATGCGACAGAGCGCTCGGATCCGGCGCGTAGATCGGCCGGACCATGAGCGCTCCCTTGCCGAGTTCGCTCGGCTGGGTGTCGCGTGTGACTTCGACCTCGACGGTCTCGCCATCCTTGGGCCTGCGCCCACGGAAGTTGCGATCGACGAAGACGATCTTCCTCCGATTCTGCGGATCCTTGACGATCCGCCCCTTGGCTTCTCCTCTCTCCACGCGGAACTGCACGGTGATGCGGTTGGCGTTGGTGTCCATGGATCTCCTCCTCGAAGTGATGCGGGTTGACCCGCATCCTTCCGAGTGAAGATCAGTCCTCACTTGGTATGCGGGTTTGGAATGGGACAAGAATAACTTTTATATCTGTCTCATGGTCGCCTCCGGTTGGGGTTGACGGTCATCGGCTGTCTGTAGCCTGTGAAAGAGCGTGAACGGTGGATCAATCTTTGAACGGCCGTTCACGTGCTTCCACGCAAGATAAAAAAATAACACAAAACATGATCTGTGTCAATATGGGGGCATAGCCCCACACTCTAAACTCAAAATTTGACTAAAATGAAAGTAAAATCATCAAACTACTCTCCATGCGACGGCGAGAGAAAATCCGGATCCCTTTCTCCCTGCGTGTGTAAAAAAATTCGTCCGGCGACCAACAAAATTCCTACGGGCAACCAGAGCCTGGATGTCCAGTAGGTGGTATCAAATAATTGATACACAAATGCACCCAAGGTCGCGGCGACCAGGTACATGTAGGCCCGACTTTCTTCTCCCTGTTTTTTTAAGAGCTGCCACGTGAGGCGAATATGCCGGAGAGCGACGATGAACAGCACGGCAAAAGCCATGAGTCCGATGAGACCTGTCTCTGACAAGAGTTTTTGAATCAACCCGTGAGAATCTACGGGCGTCCCAAACTCAACTGTGTACGCATACACATGTGAGACGCGTTCCACAAAACTTCCGGCGCCGGTGCCAAGCCAGGGACTGCTCTTAAATAAATGCCAGGCGATACTGGTAATCGTGGCGCGCGCCTCGGTTGATCCTTTTACTTCGGTGCCGAAAGAAAGACCAACCATGAAGATCAAAAAAGGTAAGAACGCGCAAAACAGAACCAACACGAGACGAAGATGCTGCTTGATCCAGGGTTTCCAAATGGTGGTTCCGAGCAACGCACATTCTGCGGCCAAAACAATCCACGCTGAACGAGCAAAGGTGAGTAACGTGACGACGAACATTCCACCAACAGCCAATGCAACCCAACCTTCCGCGCGTTTTGAACGGTTGAGTTCAAACCAGGCTAACAATGCCGGAGCCGTAAACAACAAAAGCTCGGCCAACGCGTTATGATTTCCCCCCAAAGGAGAAACGCCTAACAATGGCAATGGTCTCGCACGATGGAACCCTTCAAGGGCACCGGAGACAAACAAAGAGCGTAAACCGTCTACGGAAAAAATAACTCCCAAGGTTCCAAACAAGAGAAGCACAGACATGAGGCGACGGCGTGTGTGGAGAAAATTCACGGGGAGCAGCACGCAGGTCAGGTAGACGAATAACACCGGACGAAGACTGTACTTTAATCCTAAGATCGGATCAGGCGAAATAGTCGAAAATACGGAAAGGATGTGTGCGGCAACGACGAGCGCATAAGCTCCGGCAAGCGGTAACCACGGCTTCCACCCTTGCCGTCGCACGTGGCGCATGAGCAAAAGACGAACCGCCCAAACCGCCAAGAGCGCTCCCGCAACCAATTCTCCCAAACTCACATCAATGGAACCGCCAAAGGCTCGCTCACCAAATTGCACGGATCCGGTTGGGAAAGAAACTAAAAATCCCAAGAGAGGAGCTGTGGCCATCCACACAAAAAAACTTTGATAGGGAAATTGCCAGACCACGATGCCAACAAGCGCGATTCCAAGGATATAACTCACTTCCAACGGAATACCGGTGGTCACAAGAAAAGCCGCCACGACCAACAGCAAAAATAGCCCCCAGCTTAGGCGTTGCCACAATGGCGAAGGAAACATGCCTGTTATTCTACACCAAACCCAATTTCTTTTTAACTTCGTGTATCGCCTTTTTCACGTCAATAATTTCTTGAGTCCCGGAATCCATGTCGCGTAAAATGGCGGTTCCATCCAAGACTTCCTTTTGTCCGATGACCATGGTCCACTTGGCCGTGCGTCGATTCGCGATTTCCATCTGGCTTTTGATGGAAGACTTGGCAAAAGCCTCTCCCACGATGATTCCCGCTTCACGAAACTCTTCAAAAACCGCCAGGGCTTTTTTGCGTCCCATATCTCCCAACTGCACCAAGAACACGTCTACGTGACGACTGGACTCGATCACGGGTTGTTTTTTCTTGAGACGTGAAGCGATCCGATCCAATCCCAAACCAAAACCGGCTCCCGGTGTTGGACGTCCGCCCAGAAGTTCGACCAGCGGATCATATCTTCCGCCACCGCCCAGAGCCGACTGCGCCAATTCCTGATCATCACTCGTGGCATAAACTTCGAACACGGTTTTTGTATAATAATCCAACCCGCGCACCAAATACGGATCGAGCTGATACGGCACCCCCACTTCATCAAGATATTCAAGAACGCGCATAAAGTGCGTTTTCGATTCCTCATCCAACCAATCCACCATCTGGGGAGCTTCTGTTTTTAACTCTTGCATGCCCGGATCTTTTGAATCGAGCAAGCGGAGAGGATTTTTGAGCAAACGCTTTTTATCATCTTCCGAGAGCTGATGTCTCTTGCTGCGAAAATACGTCACGAGAGCGTTTTTATAATTGATGCGCGATTCGGGCGTGCCGAGAGAATTTACCCGTACGACGACCTCAATACCCAAGGCCTTAAAAAAATTCCAAGCCATGATGATGAGCTGCGCGTCGATCACCGGTTCAGCGTCTCCAATGCACTCAAAGCCGGTGGTAAAAAACTGACGGAAACGATCAGCCTGCGGACGATCATGGCGGAACAAGGGACCTGTGTACCAAAGCTTTACCGGTTGCGGTTGATTCAACATGCCATGCTGAATATAGGCTCGCACGACCGATGCCGTTCCTTCCGGACGCAAAGAAATAGACTCGCCCCCGGGCGTTTCCCAGCTATACAATTCTTTTTCAACAATATCCGTGGCTTTCCCGACTCCGCGAACAAACAGGGTCGTATCCTCGACGATCGGGGTATCAATACGCTCATACCCATAAGCCTCGGCAATTTTCTCCGACTGCACGGCCAACTGTTTCCAATAGGGTTGATCGATCGGCAACAGATCTCTCATACCGCGCACCAACTGCAATGGATGCATCCCCTTTTTCGGAACAAAAGGAGGAAGTTCGGGCACAACTTTTGGCGGCGCTACATAAGGAGCTCTCTTTGGCGCCGGCGATTTGGATTTTGGATTGGACATAATTTTTTAATATGTGGGTGATTCAAATGATTTCCATCGGTCTACCGGATATCCACGTAACCATACGCGACCGATGAGAAGTGAACGCGAAACGGGTCCAAAAATTCTTGAGTCCAAACTGGAAGGCCGATTATCCCCCAAGAGATAATATTCCCCTGGCTTCATGGTGATGGTTTGCGTGGAACCGGTTGGCACATCAGGATCCAGATACGCATGCTCGTCTAACACCATGCCGTTTGGAGATGCGTTGTTGTAAATTTTGATTTTGCCGTTTGCAATCTCTATGGTTTCCCCGGGCAACCCGATCACGCGTTTGATAAAAAATTGTTTCGGGTCACGCGGATAATGAAACACCACAATATCCCCTCGCTTCGGTTCGTGCAAACGATAGGAAACCTCATCGATAATCAAATACTCATGATCAAAAAAATTCGGTTCCATGCTCGCGCCTTTCACATAAAAAGGCTGTACCAAGAAATACCGAATCGGAATGATAATGGCGAGCGACACGGCCAGCACTTCGATAAGTTCAAAAACGAGAGCCAGTGTTTTACCGCCGGAAGAAGTTGGCGCTTCGCTCGCAGGGCGAGAGCGTGAAAAAGGAAAAGCCATGAATGATAGGATATCGCATCTCCTAAAGATTGTCGAGAGATAAAAAAGACTCGATCATGGGTGAACGAGTCAGAGACTAAAGGCACGGCTTGAGGAGCTCAAGGATGACTCCCAACACGGGCAGGAGGATGCCACCAACAATCGCCTCGCCAGCCACCAGCCCGGCCGCGAGCGGCGCTGCGAACAGGGTGTAACTTCCGTCTTTGTCCGTCGAGAACGTCCGCCACGCCCCAGAGATCACGCTTCCAGTTGCAAGAGCGAGCGTCAAGGCCGGCGGGAGAATCAAAGCGAATCCGACGGCAGATGCGATCGGCACCCACCCAAACCGCTGGATGGGATTGCCCTGTGCGTCGCGCAGGAGATTCCCGGCTCGATCACGCTTGCGCATCGCGAGCAGAAGCTCAAAGACAATGCCGATCATGCCCGCGATGATCGAGGCGGTGAGCGCCCCGTGCGGAAGTGCAGCCAGACCCTTTTCCATGACAATCGCAAGCGAAGCGATCTTGAGTCCGGTCGGAGCGGAGAGCTGACCCGGTTGAAGCCCGATGCCGTAGGTGTGCTCCAGGAGCTTGAATACGAGGGGGAGAAGAAACGCACCGATGGGAAGCACGAGAAGCTGCGCGACGACGAGCGTACGGAAACGACCGCCCAAGCGACGCGCCACCCAGAAAGCGGCCATGGTGCTTTCCGCGCTGCTCTGCGGATCCGCGGCAATGTGGGCGGCGTTCAGGTTCTGCTGGATGTGCGCCGGCCAGATGAGACCAAACAGGAACTGGGTGGCATTGGCCATGAGGGAAACCGGCCCCTGCCCGGTCAGACCCAGCACGCGCACGCCGGCGACGATCAGGATCGGTTGTATCGCAACCGCGACGAGCACCTGCCGCCACGGCATTGAGAACCAAGCGCTCTGGAGCCACACCAATGCGAGTACGGAGATCGCGATCCCGCCCACGATCCATGACCATGGAAGGAATTCGTCGGCCATGGTGGACGGTTGAATCGCCTCATTCCCCGTCGAACGCTTGCGCTCCCATGCGTTGCGGACGAGAGGCACGATCACGCTCGTGAGCGCGGCCATGAGCATCATCGCAGTGGCCGGCCACATCATCCACTGAATGACGAACTTGAAGTGCGAGGGCGACGTCACGAACCCCATGGCCTTGCCGCAGTGCGCGGTGAGAAATTCGGCCGCAGAGACTTTCTGAGCGTCGGTCAGCTGTTCGAATTGATCGAGGAACGACCTGCACTGACCCCAGTACTCCGGAGAGGTTCCGTTCAACGCCACAAATTTGGCGACGGTCTCGCCGAAGGCGTGGAAGAACCAGAGGCCTAAGAGGCCAGACAAACCGACCCCAAGAGGGATGAGCATGCCGAGGCCGATCATCGCCAGCTCCGGACCGAATGCCATGTTGATCGAGGCCTTGCCGACCATCGCGGGAATGACGCCGAAACCGTCCTTGAGAAGGGTGAGGAACCCTGCCAGAGACGTGCTTACCTGCAGGACGTCGCGTCGACGTTTGACGCTTGCCGTTGCCGCCGGATCCGTCAAAGTCTCGGCGACCGAGAGGACCGCCTGTCCGGTGGGCCAGGGCAAAGTCGGATCGTTGAGGATCATGCGACGCGGGATGGCACCCATGAAAACCCCCAGGTTCGCCGAGACGAGGAGCCAAACCACAATCTTCCACCAGGCTGGATTGAATCCGATGTTGCGGCCGAAGACCGTCTGGATGTAGTAGAAAGCGGCCAGAATGACGCACATGAACCCCACACCCGTGACCGCGTTGATCATGGTCTGGATGATGTTGAGCTCATTGGCGAGCCTGCGTCCGGTGGCATGCCGACCCAAGAGCGCGGCGGCGAGGAACATACCACCATACGTCAGATCCAGGCTCATCCCGAGTTTCAAGACGATGTACGGGGTTGCAGCTGCCGCGAGGATGCAGATCAGCACTCCGAAAAGGAGCAAACGCCAGTGAAGTTCGCGCATGGACAACCTCTTCTCTTTCCCTCGCTTTTTTCAAGCGAGTTTGTTTTCTTCAGTTTTCAAATACGGTCCTATCCAGACCGCTGTGAGCAGCCTAACGAAAGACTGGAAAAGCGTCAATTTTGATCTGTTGGCTCCTGCCACTCTTTGATCGCCCTTTCCCACCTCTCCATCGTCCCGCAATCAAACCACGGCCCTTCGAGCGAACAGCCGCCGAGACGACCTTCAGTGGCCAAGCGCGGAAACAATTCTTTTTCCAACATTAAAAACTTTTTGTCGCGGCTGACTTCGGAAAAAATTTTCGGTTCGATCACGTACAATCCGGAATTGATAAAATTCGATGGCGGGTTCGCCGGTTTTTCATGGAACGCTTTGATGTATTCGCCCGCCAATTCCGCCACGCCATAATCCGACGGATTAGGCACCTCAATCAGTGCGATCGTCGTTGCATAATTTTCTGATGTCACTCGTTGTCGTCTGTGGAACGCTTCTAAGGCAGACAGATCCAACCCCTTAAGCTCATCGCCGTTGGTGACGAATATCGGTTCATCTCCCAGTTGATCGGAAAGCTCATGCACAAACGCACCCATCGTTCCCATGGGTTCCGGTTCAGGGAATAAATCAATTTGTACGGGCAATTCATGAATTGCCCCTACGCGCCATTTTTCAAATGCCCCCTGCCATCGAGGGGGAATGATCACGAGAATACGTTCGACCCCATGCCGCGCAAACCAACGCGCTTGCCAGGTCAAGATCGGCAGTCCTTGAACCGGCACAAGGGGTTTTGGAATCTCAAGCGTCACCGGACGCAAACGCGTTCCTCCTCCTCCGGCCTGAATGACGGCTTGTCGAATCATAAAACTTCATGAAGCATGGAGCATGGAGCATGGAGCGTCAAGCCACTCCCATCCACTCCCTCACAATCTCCTCTGCTTCTTTTTTGTCCTTCACCCAGTGGATACGCGGATCTCGTTTAAACCATGTCACCTGTCGTTTGGCGTATTGCCGAGTCGCGCGTTTAATTTTTTCCGTGGCCTCCTCAAAAGAGAGTTCCCCACGCACATAAGCGGCCAATTCTCGATACCCGATTGAGGTCATGGCCGGGGCATCCCAAGGAATGCCTCGTTTGTGCAATTTTTTTACTTCTTCAACCCAACCACGTTGCATCATATTGTCTAACGCACCCTCAATGCGAGCATATAACTCTTCGCGCGTACGTGCGATCCCAATCAAACACGCATTCACGATTGGTTTGGCTTTTGCGCGTAAATGAGAAAACGGTTTACCGGTAAAGGTGATGACTTCGAGCGCGCGCAACACCCGCCGACGGTTGCGCAAATCAACCACTTTTGAGGCTTCCGGGTCGATCTGATGCAACAAGGCAACCAACTCTTCCAATGTCTTTGTGTCCATGGCGCGACGATACGCGTTCTGGGGAGCCACAGAAGGAATTTTATAGTTATCAATTAACGCTTGGATATATAGCCCTGTTCCTCCTACAACAATCGGTAAGCGACCGCGGCTTAGAATATCCTTTGCACATCTGCGAGCCTCTTTCTGCCACTGAGCCACCGTACAAATTTTGTTTGGCGGCAAAAAATCCATCAAATGATGCGGGACGTCTTCTACAATAAATAAACGATGCTTCTCCCGAACACGATGCTCCCCGCCCTCGGGCTTGCCCGTCCCAATATCAAAATACCGATAGACCTGCCTCGCGTCGGCATTGATCACCTCGCCATCAAAACGCTTGGCGAGCGCGATCCCTAGGTCGGTTTTTCCAGATGCCGTTGGTCCCAAGATACACAAAACGCGCGGAAGCGCGCGTTGGGTACTCATCCTCGCGGGAAGCGAGGATGCCGAAATTGCGAGAGAACGTCTTTTCACCATTATGCAGATAATTTTAGCACCGGATTCTTGATCGGCGCAAGCTCGCCTGTCAAGACCCAAGCCTTGGGATCCTTCACCCGAACCTGCACGATCTGACCGATCAAGTCCTGATCAGACCGAAACCTGACCAACTTCATGTCTCGCGAATTTCCACTAGCGAAGCCGTGATCGATCCGATCTACCAAAACCGACATGAGTTGATTGATGAGTGCTTGATTTTTGCGCAGGGTGATCTCCTCCATGAGCGCCTGCAACTCATCCCAACGTTCGCGTTTTTCTTCTTTGGGAATGTCGTCTTGATAGAGCTTAACACCGAGCGTCCCTGATCGAGGCGAGTACTGCGCGTTGTAGGACACGTCAAACTCGACTTCGCGATAGAGCGATAACGTCTCGGCAAATTGCTCGCGTGTTTCGCCGGGAAAACCGACGATGATGTCTGTGCCAAGAGCGATGCCAGGTCGCGCCGCTTTAATCTTGGCAATTTTTTCCAGATATTGCTCACGTGTGTATTTACGATTCATCCGTCGCAACACCTCATTACTGCCAGACTGCACCGGCAGATGCAGATAGTTAACCTGTTTGAGCAAAGCAAGCGCGGCAATCACCTCATCACTCATCGAAAGCGGGTGTGCTGCTGTCCAATGCAAACGCTCCAATCCCTCGAGCTGATTGAGTTCCCACAACAAAGCGGCAAAGTGATCTTGAAAAGGATTGTCAGATGAAAAAATTTCCGAATCACTTGCGCGAAACGAATTAACCGTTTGACCGAGGAGGGTAATTTCCACAACGCCGTGCGCTACGAGCTCGCGACATTCTTGCAAAATATCAGCCACCGGGCGATTGCGTTCAAGTCCTCGCGCGTACGGCACCACGCAATACGTACAAAATTTGTTGCAACCGGTTTGAATGGTGACGTAGGCCTGAACCGATGGTGCACGCAACGGATGAATTTTGAGATAATCGTTTTCCAAATCCGTCGAATTCACCAGATCGGGTCGCAATTCCGCAATCCAACGCGGCAGATGCACCATGTCGGGCGTGGGGAAATACAAATCCGTGGCCGGCAAACGCTTTTGAAATTCGCGCGCCTTATCCCGCCCGGGCATGCAACCGGTCACGGCCACGATCATATTCGGCTTTTCTTTTTTATATTCCAGATATTTTTCCTGCGATCCATACACCCGGTTCTCCGCCGATTGACGCACGCTGCACGTATTGATGACGATCAAATCGGCTCGCGACTCGTCCTCTGTCGAAACAAACCCAAGCGACGACAAAAGCCCGGCAATGCGCTCGCTGTCATTCTTATTCATCTGACACCCGTAGGTGGTGATGGAAAAAGTTGGAGAAGACATGCTTTTATGGTTTAATAGCACCATCAACTATTCACGATCAACCGCTTTATGTCCACCCCCCTTTCTCCCGAGGCCAAAAAGAAAATTCTTACGGCCTATAAAAAATTTCAGACCTCCCTCAAAAAAATCACCAAAGAACATCGGGGAGCGGTGAAAAAAATTATTGAACAACTCGATCAAAATCACGCCCAACGCTTGCGAACGAAATTGAAAAAGGGTTAAATTTCTCCTTCAATCGCGAGCAACCGATTATATTTTTCCACGCGTTCGGATCGCGAAAGCGAACCGGTTTTGATGTATTTTGAACCGCAGGCTACGGCAAGGTCAGCGATGGTCGTATCCGATGTCTCGCCCGAACGGTGCGAGATGGACGTCTCCCAACCGGCCTCGTGAGCCATCACAATTGCCTCAACCGTTTCCGTGAGCGTACCGATCTGATTCGGTTTGATCAAAATCGCATTGGCCGCCTTCTCGCGGATGGCGCGCGCAAGACGGATGACATTCGTCACCAAAAAATCATCGCCCACGATCACCGATTTCTTTTTCAAAACCGGACAACCTCTTTTCCATGCCGCCCAATCATCTTCCGCAAACGGATCCTCGATAGATTCAAACGGATATTTTTTTTGCCAACGCTCGTACCGCGCGAGAAGCTGATCCGCCCGATAATTTTTTCCCTCAACTTTCATCCGATACAGTTTTGATTTGCGATCGTAGAATTCCGAAGCGGCCACATCCGTCGCCAAATTGATATCCTTGCCCGGACGATATCCGGCTTTGCGAATGGCTTTAATCAACAGATCAAATGAACCTTCTGCATTGGGCAATTTTGGAGCAAACCCGCCCTCATCGCCGACCGTTGTCGCAAACCCTTCATCCTTTAAAATTTTTTTCAGAGCGTGAAACGTTTCCGCTCCGGCGCGCAACCGCTCGGCAAACGTCCGCTGCTTGGGTACGATCATGCACTCTTGAATATCCATAACCCAACCCGCATGTGCTCCCCCGTTCAACACATTCATGGTGGCAATGGGCAGGCGAGGTTGGCGAGGAAAGTGAAAAGTATGTCGCAACGATTTCCACAAAGGGATGCGACGAGCCAGCGCACTCGCCTGCGCGCAGGCGAGGGAGACCGCAAGCGTGGCATTGGCTCCCAATTGCGATTTATTCGGCGTGCCATCAAACTCAATCATCACGTGATCGATGTCCTGCTGCCGCGATACCTCGACGCCTCTCAACATCGGTGCGATTTTTTTGTTGACGTTCGCAACCGCTTTCAGCACGCCCAAACCACCGTACCGTTTGCCGCCGTCGCACAATTCCAGCGCCTCATGCGAGCCGGTCGAAGCGCCAGAAGGGACTTTGGCTTCTGCCGAAACACCGGAACTTAGCGTGACACGACAAGCCACGGTCGGATTCCCACGTGAGTCCAAAATTTCACGGGCGATAACGCTTTGAATTTTATTTTTGCTGAACATAGAAACCCTCTGTCATTCCTGCGAAGGCAGGAATCTAGCGTGCGAAAGCACAAATAAATAAGGCGTTCTCCTGTTTGTTTTAGCTGGATCCCCGCCTTCGCGGGGATGACAAAAACTATCGAATCTCAAACGTCACACTCACATGCGAAACCACATCCAATGATCCGGGCTGAATGTCCGGCGCGACAGAAGCGGCGCCTCCCATTCCTTCAGCCTTATACATATAAGGCAACGGTTGCGTGAGGGGGTTGGATGATTCGGAAAATGTCACTACATGCTCGACGGTCACTCCCAACGCGTCTGCCAACTCCTGTGCTTTGCTGCGCGCATCTTGCAACGCCTTCTTGCGAGCTTCCTGTTTAAGTTCGGTCGGATCATCAATCGTAAATGTCACACCATTCACCTGATTGGTCCCCAACTGACCGGCCTTGGCGAGTACCGCACTCAACTTGGAAAGATCGCGCACCTTTAAACTCAAATTTTGCGATATGGTGTACCCGATGACATTTTGAGCTCCGTCTTTATATTCAAACTTTGGAGAGATCGTGTAGTTGCTTGTCTGGAGATCAGCTTCCGCAATCCCCAAACCTTTCATGGCCGCGATAATCGCGTTCACCTTTTGACTGTTGTCGTTTTGCAACTGTGGCACATCCTTGCCCTCCATAAACATGCCAAGATCAACTTGCGCGAGCGTCGGCTTTCCCGTGACCTTGCCCTCCCCGTCAATCGTGATGGTGTCGCGCGAGCGAGGCGCGTGACCGATCTGATCATGCTCGCTTCTCGTGTTCCAAGCCTTAAACCCGACAAAAAGAATTAACGCGAGGCAGAGAAGCGCGAGCAGAGCAGTGAACAGTTGATTCTCCTTCCAATCTGGCCAAAATGAATTCATAAGATAAAAAATAAGAGTGAAGAATTAAGAATAGGATAGCGCAAGAACGAATATGGAGCAAAGCTGTTGACAAAAACGAAACATCGCGCTAATAATTCACCAGAACACCGTTCATTTCGTCCATCCACCGAAAGCGAGGTGAAGCATGTGGTTAACGGCTACGGCATGCATCGGAATCTTGGCGTTGGGCTGTATCTTCATCGGGACCGTTTTCAATGAACCGCTGCGAAAATCCATTGGCATCTCGGAGATCAACACCTGCGCCCGGAGCCGAAATGAATTCCTGCTTGGCTGGATCTATCTCCTGCTGACCATCGCGACGGCTTGGCTGATGCGGTCAGGGCTGATCCGACCCGATGGAGAATTTGTCTTCCATCGTCTCGCGATCCTGTTCGGTCTTTTCTCTCTCCTCATGCTCGTCCTTGGCTTGCTCGACCTTCGGCACTGGTCCAAACTGCGAGCCGACCCCGATCACATTCGCCGGTGATCGCACGGCTGACGA
>JGI1358J11329_10003124_pt1 | contig 12452 bp, 4 predicted proteins | sample Subgroupgradi54m_FD_11329 | JGI IMG/M metagenome (IMG submission 11329)
ATGAAGCCACGAAAAGATTTCGTACAGGAAAATACCGAAAAAAACCTGCCACTTCCGGTCCGGGCTGTCTTCGTAAACCAAAGCGTTAAAGGGAATCGGTTGCACCACGCCGCGGCTCGTTTTAATTAAAAGCTTCCTTTCCCGGGTGCCGCCCCAGACCAAAAGGAGATTATCCCAAAAGGCGTGCAAATTTTGAAAGAACGAGAGTTTGTTTTTTGGATCACGGCGCAATTTGAAGGCCAACAAAAGGTGATGCCAGGCCATTCTTAAATACCAGAGACCGGGATGAATGGTTTTGCCGGTTTTGCTCGAGGTCTCCTCGGCAAAGTTTCCGCGTTCCACCAGCACGGCGCTCGCATTGCCGCGTGAGGCCAAATCCCGGAGGGCTCCGGAGCCGGCCGCACCGCCGCCCACAATCACCGTGTCATAAATAAAATCCGGCTGGCGCTTCATCTCATCCCATTGCCGGAGCACATCCCGAAAAGAAAAAGTTTTGGTGATAGGTCCCGAACCCGGAGATTTTGCTTCGGGCTGCGCTTCGGCCGAGAGACTCATGCTCTCGGCACTCCGTTTGCCCTCGATGGGCTGCGCTTCGAAAAATTTGAAAATGACGGCCGGATCAAGAGCGTGGCCGCCTTGTTTGGTCACAACAGGGATTCCATCCGCACGCCCTCCATAAAAAATTCCCCAGGAAACCCGTCGAGACAATTCCCCCTCCACTTTTACACCCAGGGGCGATAGAGTTTCACTCAACATGCCGAAAGTCTCGCCGCCCGAGACAAAAAAGGCCGTGACCTTGGAAAGAATGGAATCGTCTTGCATCAATTCCACCAGCTTCCGCGAGACCAGAAGAGATTTTTCATGCGGCAAATCTTTAAATTCTCTTGAAGTTTGCAAGACCAGCGGAGAGCGGCCCTCGTCCAAAGCTTTAAGGATGAGGGCCCGGAGTCTCAAAAATTCCTGTCGCAAGCTCTCATCTCCCTTGATAACCGAGTCAACATTCAATTCCAAAATCACCAGCCGGTCGCCAAGTTTTTCCTTGGCAAGCTGGATTTGCTGGTTTGTGACTCCGTTGGTCGTTCCAATCAAGGCCACGGGAGCTCCCGGCCTGTCCAGCGGGGCAAATGGCTTTGCCTGCGGAATTTCATTTGTCTTTTTTCCCATGAGGGCGCGCAGAAAATCGGATGCCCCGACACGGAGAATTTTTTGCGGAGCACCGCTGGCGCCTTTTTCCAGCGCCTTCACGGCTTGGGCCACAAAATCGAGATGTTCATTCCCTGCGATATCCGGAATTATGACAGTACCTTTCACGGGCTGATGCGCTGCTATAAAGCCGAGGATTTCCGCAGGGCCTTGGGCTACGACTTCCAGCGGAATCAAAAGGATTTTATCTTGAGAGATTCCGAACTCCAAATGAATCAATTCATCGATTTTTGATGTGGTCATGGGCTTTGGAGATTGTTTTGCCATTTCACTCATGTGCACGGGAATCCATTTTTCATCTTGCCGGATAAAATGAGTACCTCCCTCGGTTTTTGTTCCGAGATTCGGCATGGCCGGGACAAAAAACATAAGATCATAGTCGAATTGATCATAAAGGCCGGCCAGGTCATGCTGCACCGCACGGATGGCATAATCTATTTTGATATCCGGAACCTTACCCGATGGCTTCAGGGCCGCGACGATCGCGGCGTTGCGGCGGCGCGCCTCATCCTCAGAAAAAGCCGCTGCCTTGGAGTTAAGGACAACGGCAAAACCTTCTGGAATTCTGTTCTGTTCCAGCAAGGAAAGATCATCGATCACAATCGCTTCGGTTCCATAGGAAGTTTTTAGACCCAAGGCAATATTGAACGCGCCCGTAAAATCGCCGGCCACCACCACTCTTGGCTGAGCCGCCCCCCGTGACAACGCCAATGTGTTTTGGACTTTTAAAGATTTAAAGACTTCGCTGAATTGAGCGCGCAAAACTTCACGGATGGCATCTCTCACGGTCTCGGGGAGGTCATCCCAAATCTTTTTATGCGCGCTTAAAATATTCCACCGGACGGAATCCTTTTCCGCGCGCTTCCCGGCTTCTGCTTTAATGGCTTCATCGTCGGGGAAAACTTTTTTGGCATCAGCGCTTCGCGGGTCATCATCCTTAATTGCCTTCAATGCCTCCCTGATCGTCTTTTCATGCTTGTCAGCCGCTTTTTTATAAGCATCGCTTTGCTTATAGGCCTCCATAAATTGGCTGCGTGTCTGCTCATAGGCCTCTCGATCGGCGAGGATAAGTTTTTCAAAAGCGTCGGGATGCTTGCGGGGAAAATCAATCACGGTCTCAAGCCATGCCGTGGCCAGATGAATTTCCGCCACACCGTTTTCCACAAAATCTCCGTATTGGCCTACGGGAACGGTGGAAGCACCGTGCAGTTCGAGACCCGCTGCCCCATGCTTCCGCACCACCGCTGAAACTTCTCTCATCAAAGGAAAATCAAAAGGCACCACGTCCAGCCTTTTGCCAGTTACGGGATCCGATACGCCTCCATGAGCCGTTGCATTCTGGCCCGTGGCCACATTCAAACGCCCTCCTCCTCCCTTTTCCAATCCGGCGTTGATCCCGGAAATAAAACGATCCATTTGCTCGGCCGTTGTGTTTTCCCCTCCGATTCCCTCGACTTCAGCGCCCAACGTGATGACCACGCCCGGTGCGGCTTTCCGGCCATAGTCACGGGCATGAAGCCCCACTTCAATGGTCGCGGCAATATTGGCCTGTTCTTCCAGCGAATCCGCTTCAATATCGACGTTGTATACGCCCGCATCAATGGCTTCCTCCAAAGTTTTAAACACTTTTTTGAACCCGTCCTTCACGTCGGCTTCGGTGATGGTCAAATGATCCAGCTTAAAATAAAGCGGCGCATTAAAACCGGCGGCAATGGCCGCAAAGGATACGGTGGTCACTAATTCATCGTAACTGGTTCCCGTAAGCTTTGATTGCTTGGGAGTTAATTCAATTTGGAAAGCTCCGGCATTCTGTTCTTTGGCGACGGTCAGGATCGCGGTGGCCGTATCGAGAAGTGTTATCAGAGGATTGATTGAAGGAATGGTGAACTTTACTTTTTGCTCTGCCTGCGCCTGGTAAATATCAGCCAAAGAGGCCGGCTTGGCGCCTAATAGTGCGGCCGTTTGGCGGGCGATATTCCGGGTGATCCGCTTAATCTCAGAATCATCGGAATATCTGAAATTGTAGTAGAGCCGCCAAACCAATTCTTTGAGTTTGGTCCCATCCTTAACTTCTTGGATATTTTCATGTTCATCCAACTCAACCACATCTTTCAAAGCTTCAAGCAATTCGCCTTTATTTTCAAAAAGCATTGTTGCCTGTGCCTCAGCGCCACGGCCTGCTTCACCCGTCCCCAAGGATTGCGCTTCAACCTTGGCTGAAATAATAAAAAATCCTCCGAAGGATGAGACAGCTTCGCTATACCTGAGAAACTCACGCATATCGAGATTCCGAACCTGAACTTCGCGAAACCCACCCGCTTGTTCCAGATAGTGCTTCACGAGATCGATCGAATCATGAACTCCATATCGCCCGGCATAAAGTTCGGGATCCAGCCAGATCGCTGTAGCCTTTTCCTTCCCGTAAAGCTCGGTAGAACCGATAATAAAAATATCTCTTCCCGGTTTCACCAATCGAGGAATTGAGCGTAAGACTTCAAGCGGGTGAGTCAGGTACGGAATACCAAAGGAGATGACGGCAGCGTCATAGAAATGTTCAGAATGGATGTCGGGATCGGTGTTAAGGTTTTGCGCCCAGTAAGAATCCAACAAAGGATTTCTTTTTAATAACTGGGAACTAACACCCAAACCCTCCACAGTCCGCCCTTCCTTCTTTTCAAACACTGACTCCCATCCGCTCATGACATCCAGGATGCGGCCTTGGGAAGGCAAAAGAAGTCCGACTGCTTCTTTCAAGCGCCTCCTGGTTTCAGCAGAAAGCAACGGCCCCGTCTCAAAGTCGTCCCAATAATCAGCATCGGGAAATGAGATTGCACGGCGGAAGGCCTCGGCTCCATAAACTTGAGAACTTGACAATGTCTCCCTTTCATGCACCGCCCCCAGGCTCGCTCCTTGGCCACCCTCATGGGACGGGGCGGAAGGTGGTTTCGGAGGAACAAGCTCTCTTCCCATCGCTCCTCTTAACGGCTCAAGCCAATTGGTTTTTTGTCCGTTCCACCAAGCTTGAATGTTTCGAATAAGAGAATCCGGGGGCGGCGGTTCTTCGTTCTCTTTGATTCTTTTAGCTGATTTGGCATTCTTGATTTTGTAAACGAGTTCATGGATGAAATTAAACAACGCGAGAAAACTCATGATCCATGGGAACCCGTGATGGGAAGAAAGATAAATCAATTTCGGCCAAGAAACGGGAGTCAGATTCATAACCATGATTGCGAGCAATCCGGTTCCCAGGGTAATATTCATCCATCGAAGCGTTTGAAACATTCTTATGAAAATGCTTCCCTTTTTCCGTACTGGCGCGAAAAAAATGCGTGTGAACCAAAAGGAGGCGGCCGTCAATCCTACAGCGGTCAATACAAGACCCGGCATAAAGAGGGGAAGGACATTTCGCGAAGCTAATAGAGATAATATCCCTATAATGCCCCAGCCAAGCGGAGTGATGACGCCATATTGGATCGCCACTTGGTATCTTTCAAGACGCCGCAAGAACCGATTGAGGCGGTTCGAGGATTCGCTGCCCAAACTCGCCCCCTCGCTTTCGCTCGGGACGGGAGAAAAGAAAAGCACGGCACCTTCCTGCTTTTGTTCCACCCAAATCTCAAAGGAAAATTCGAGGTCGATTGTGCCTTCCAATATTTCCCTAATGCGGCTCCCAGGGCTGATACGAAAATCGATAGATGCCGGGTCATTGCCCAAGGGGGAAAGATCAATAACTTCATTCCCTGAGCGCCAGCTTTCTTCCCCCTCTTCCCCTTTTTCTCTCCCGCCTAGAATTTCAACACGCTTAATTTCAATGCCCTCTCGATCCCATTCGTCGATTTTCTCCACAATCTGATCCCAGTTTTTCACTTTCATCTTGCTTTTCTGATTCTCCCCCAAGCTCGCACCTCGGTGGTTTTCAGCCGTCCCCAGAGTGAAGCGAAGGGGATTGTCGCCCCCTTGAGGTTGGGCATGCCCTGGGGTTGTCGTACCCAATTTGTCCGGCTGGACAAATTCAGCCAAGTTCCGGCCAAGCGAGGAGGCTGCGGCGGCTTTGGGCCAGCGATAGCTGTCTTGATAGGCAAGGAAGGCGGCAAGTTCCATATCGCGCACGACAATCCATTCGCCCTGAGTCCACGGCTCTTTTTTCCGCTCCTGATCCACCAACTTGAAATTCGAACCGTAATCTCTTCCGATATCCGCCAGGGCATCGAGAGCCAGCTTCTTTTCCGCTGGATCGCCAGAGGCCACTTGAATCTTGACTAGCGGCCAATCCGTCCATTCGGTGGGCCGGACAAGCACCGCTTCGAGGTGGTTTTCAGCAATTTTTGCCAGCCGGCGAGAATTTGGCGAAACGACCGGTGGTCGGGCAGCGCGGGTTTTTCGATCCTGCGTACTTTGCCAGATCTCATACAAGCCCAGCGCTGCGGAAAAAGCCAGGACAGATGGAATGAATAGATAAGGAAGCAGGGCTTCATTCCCTCCACGCCAATGATAGAGACTGCCTCCAAGGAATGTGGCGAGGGAAAGCGCTGCCGAGAAGATGCCTCCAGCAAGAATTCCATAACGCCGCAGCGGACGTTCCGAAATAGAGGTCTCGCCCAGTTTCCAAACATCGAGAAGATAGGCGCGTACCGTCCCCACCAGAAAACTTCCAAAGGTGCTCAGGATCGGAACCAGAAGGGCATATTTGGGATCCACGGAATAAATGAAAAGGTTGAGCAGAGACCAGATGGCTGAATGAACGCGCAGAACGGACCAGAATTTCTCCCTCGACTCTTGCCGGAATTCTGCTTCCCCTTTTTCGTAAACCAACCGGCGAACGCGAAACTCGAGCCGGTCCATAAAATACTGAATGACGTGATCCAAAAGAATCATATAAGCAACGCTCATCGGCCATGGCATCACACTCGTAATAGCCTGAAACTGGCTTAATTTGATAAAGAAAAAGAGGATGCCTGTTAGGAAACGCGTCAGAGCGAAATTCACAATGGTCTCGCCGCCAATGTTTTTTCCACCCGCCCGATGAGCCATGTAGCCCGAAATCAAGCTCATGACCGCTCTGGCAAACAGATAAATACCAAGCTGCGCAAAAAGAAGCGGCGTTGAAAAGGCCACGCTGGAAATATCCTGAAGCCATTTCCCGAAAAGACTGCCCGCGATTCCGACACTCACGGCCATTCCGATCAAGAAAGCGGTTTTAAGACCACCCTCCCTCTTCCCGCCGGACCAGCGGGTCAAAATATCCGCAAAGGATTCGATCCCGCTCAAAAGAATTCCCGCGGGAATTCGCGCCAGCCGCAGGGGCAAAGGACTCTCCCGTGGGAATTTTTCTTCTTCCTCCTTGCCCAGACTCGCCCCTATGAATTCTTCCAAAGCAGAACGCATTTTTCGAGCCGTCTCATCATCTTGAATAACGGGATCCAGCCCCTTATTGACTCCGTCTCCCGATAGAATCGCAGGGATGGGTGTGTCGGGTTCCTGCAAGCCAGGGATGTGGGCTTGCGCTCGCTCTTTAGAAAGATATCGCATAACGGATGCGACTTGGATGGAAGGATTGTCTTCAAAATGCCACTTGACTGCCTTGACGACGAGCAAAGGATTCTCTTCTAACGTGCCTCTTATTTCTTGAAACACAGACACCGGGATAATAAAGGTATAAGTGCCTATCCCGGTCCTGCGCGAATCCAATAAAGCACGTTCACGTTGACTGTTTGCCAGAACAAGACCGATAACTCCCTCGTCCGGATTTCCTCGATAACCCTTTATCAGGTCCTTTGCCTTCATCCGGAGAAAGGATCGAAAGTAATCCGTTTTAGGCCACTGCCACGCTTCCTCTTCCTTTGCGCCAGGCAAATAGGCCAGAAGCACACTGGATGGGTTCTTCCAGAGACTGTTTAGGATATTGAGGAGTGCCGCATTGAATACGAGGCCGTAGGGAAGGATGGTTCCATGAAGGTTCCGGACTATGATAGAAGTATCGTTAGCTTCAGAAAATTGAAAGGCAACCTGATCACCGGTCAAAAGGGATAAGGCTTTCTCTTCTTCCGGATTTTGAGGAGCGAGACTAGAATTGCGGCCGATTCGTTTCTGCGCCAGAGTTTTTCTCAATTGTTCCAGAAAATCCCTGACTTTTTGGCCAGTGGCCGTCAGAGTGATGGTTAAAAATCGCGCGCTGGTTCTTTCTTTGAATTTTTTAACCTCCGCATCAAACTCGCCGAGCCCAATGTCTCCTTTTTGAACCCGTGAGTGCAACTCTTCCAATATCTTCTCGAGTTCCTTCAAATCCACACTCCCTAAACTCGCAGCAATAGCAGTACCATTTCCAACCCTAAAGGGCTGCTTCGCTGAAGTGCCAGGTCGAATCACCTGTTTCTTGCCCAACCCGGCACCGCCGGAAATGGTACCTTGACTAGAAATTTCCGGACGGAGGTGAGGAGCAAGCTCGGGTCTCTTTCTTGAGATGCGAGACAATTGCATCTGGTTATGCGCGTAGGCCAGCAGCGCGGCGGCCAAAAATTGATTTCTGAGCTCCAGGTACTTGCGTGCCGTTTGGCTATTTTCATTGAGAAGACCCAGCTGCGCCTGTTGAGAAATCAAATGAGCTGCAAGCATGATTTGGGATTTTTCGATTTTTCTATTTTGCCCTAGCATGGCACGGAAGTAAGTGTCTCGGCTATTTTCTGATCCATTCATCCTTGGGCTTACTTGAACATAGGCCAGACCTTTCTCTTTCATTCGCTTCTTAAGCCCCTCGGTATGGAATCCTCCTGTGACCAAAATGGCTCGGGTTTGATTCTTCGCTTTCATGATCTCAAAGGTCTTGTCGAGGAAATAGCTCTCTCTCTCTTGGGCGAGACGGTAGAATTCAAGGGCCTGTTCAAAGCGTTTGTCCCATTCTCCATCAAGCCCTGATGTCTTCCTTTGCTTCAAGGCCTCGATACGCTTTGCAATCACTGAGGGTTGGATTGCGGATTTCCGTTTAAGAAGCCTGCGGTATTCCGTTCTCGAAAGTTCAAGCCGGAAAAGTTTTTCCAAAAGCGAAATATCTTTGATAAGTTCGAGAAGCTGACGCTCTTCTTCGGTTTTAACAAGGACTCTGAAAATTTTCTCCGTCAGCCGATCCACTTCCCGGAACAGTTCCTTGGATTCGATTTCGTTTTGGAAAATCAAATAGGTTGCATAGAAAGAAAAATGGGGGTAGCTCTTGAAACTGAAACCAAACTTATGCGTATCTGCAAATAGTTTCTCAAGTAGAAACCTTGGATTGAGGCCGGATTTGTCGTTGGGCTTTCCTTCAAGCTTTAAAAGCCCTTGGTAGAGGGAATCATCGATTCTGCCTTTGAGGAGTTTAAGAATGGTTTCTTTCTCTTCCTTGATCTTGTCTTCATCAAGCTTTCCTTCCAGGTCTTTTAATTTGAGCACCCGCAGAAGAGCGGGATATTGATCCTGGGTTCGGGGGTCTTTCAGATCGAGAGAAAGATTCGATTGAGCTTGCTTGTATAAAATATCGATGTAGCGGAGGAGATACGCCTTCTCTTCTTTGCTTTTCCATTCCTTGACAAAATCGCGAAGCTCTTTTGAGAAAAGGCGGCTTTCAAGAACATTGACGGAAGCCTTGAGATTTTCAAAAAAATCACGCGAGGTCTTCTTGCTTTCAAATCGGATTATTTTCCGGAAAAGGGTGAGATCCCGGCTGTAAAGCTCGGTTTTCTCAATCCCGTAACCTTCCACCGCGCCGATCGGGCGCGCTTTATTCTCATTCGTGGCCAGTAAAAACATTTCAGGCCCGGTGAATTCTCCGTGCCGCATCAAGGTGTTGGCCACTTTGAGATTCAAGGATGTATCTTCAAAAAAATGAAAAAGATCGGGATTCAGCTTTTCATTCGCGCCTTCCGTGAAAAGAAGTTTGAACTGATGCTTTTCAACCAGGTATTTGATAATGGCTGCGGTATGTTTCTGGGCTTCGTAATTTCCATGTGCATCCTGGATATGCACAATCAAACTCGCGCTTTCCGGAGCTTCATGGATCGATTCGATCTCGCCCAGGGCCGAAGGAATTTCGATATTGATTCCAGGACGAATAAACTCTTTGCCGGGTTTCATGATTTGAATGATTTCAGGAGCAGATAAACCGAGGTTTTGACTGAGGAAGAAAAACAAAGTCGTGGCAGCCACCACGCGTAATGGAAACTTCATTCTGTGGGAGGTAAGGTTGCTAATTGACATAGTTTTTTTACTATATTTATTAAGTAATAAATATAACACATAAGATATTGTTTTAGAAGGGGATAAATACTAATTTTTAATTAATCAAATTTAATCAAAAATAGACAGAATATGGCAAAGCGGAGTGGAAATTACAGTGGAAGGAATTTGGTCGTAGGATTATTCTCTCTTGCATTATTTCTTCGCTATTTGAGCGAAAAAGGCCTCGGCGCCTTTGCAGATCTGCTCCTGGGTCAGGTCTTGCTTGTGTGTGGCGATCATCCACGAATAGCCGAACGGGTCTCTGATCGATCCCGCGCGGTCTCCCCAGAACATGTCGGCCACCGGCATCACTTCCGTTCCCCCGACTTCGACGGCCTGCTTGAACGCCGCGTCCGCATTAGACACGTAAACATAGAGGCTGATCGGCGAGCTGCCGAGCGTCTCAGCGCTCTTGCAATTCGGCATCTCGTCGCCCATCATCACGATCGAATTACCGATCTGAATCGTGGCGTGCATGAGGCCATGCCCGGTTGGGCTGGCAAGCGCATCCAGAACTTTTGCGCCGAAAGCTTTTTTGTAAAACTCGATTCCCTTTTGTGAATCTTTGAACGTAAGACTCGGCGTGATTGCGTGATATCCTTCCGGAATTGATTTAGCCATGACTTTTCTCCTTTATTTTACCTTCGGTCTTATATTACCAAATTGGCGAGAATCAGGATCTAAAAAAATTACCTATAAATGTCACGGCGGTGGCCTATGTCAATGACCACCACCAGCAATTGATGCCGGAAAACTTTATAAATGATCCGGTAAGTACCCACGCGGTAAGAATAGCGGCCTTTGAGTTGCCCTTTGAGGGGTTTACCCTGGAAGGGATCGTGCTCGAGATCATCCAAAACTTGCGCCATGCGGCGGTAGAGTTCAGGTTCGAGGCGGGCCAGATGTTCGAGAACGGATTCCGCCTGGCGGGTTAATTCGAGTTTATAGTTTTCCAAGTCGCGCTTTAATTTCTTTCCAACTGCGGGTTCTTCCCTTCCTCAAATCTTCTTCGCCGCGCCTCAATCCTTGGACCGCCTTGGGATCGGCAAGAATATCAAGAGTTTCCATCAAAGACTCGTAATCTTCAATGCTAAGCATCACAACGGAAGGTTTCCCGTGCTTCGTCACAATATACCGCTCCCATTTCTTATCAATTTGATCCACAACCCTGGGCAAATCCGGCCTCAATTCTTTCAAGGTAATCGTATGGGTCATAAGCCACCTCCGGTTAAAGTATACACCAGAATGTATATTTTGAATAGGAGCCTTAATCGACCTTCATTATGCCGCAGGAAGCCCCAAACTCAAGGCAATAGAAGGGAAAATCAGTGGGAATGTCGCGTGTGCGGGACAATATGCGTTTTAAAACTTACATCTCTCCGGATCGAACAGCTATCCAGAAAATCCACAATATCCCGGCGGCAACGGAAAGGAAAATAAACATCAAAAAACAGCGCAGCCCCAAATTATTGACTTTTTTAAAAACAAGAATCGCCGCTCCGACCGCGAGCAGCAAAATCAAGAGAAGCATTATCATGGGAATGCTCACTCATCAATACCGCTATGGTATTACCCCTCCCCGCCGGACGCCGTCCGGTTAACGGTTAACGAACAAATTTATGCGGCACCACTATTATCAATCCTTCTTTTGTGCTTCAAACGCAATCTTTCGGAGTCCAGATCTGCTTCTTTTTCCGTTCCTCCAACAATTTTTCCGAATGAATAGTCTATCGGTACAGTATCATTAATTTTCTTCCGTAATTTTTTACGCGCCTCTTTAGCAATTCGCTTTGATTCACATATGCTACAAAGACGGTTAGCATTAACACCTTTCATTAAACCACATTCCCAACAGATAAATTCTTGAGCAGGCTGTTTTTCTTCAACAGACTGCTTTTGCTTAGCAGATAAATTGTCATGCATCTGGCTTCTCGGAGAAGAAGCCGTTGGATATATCAATCGAGAATCATATTTGCCTAACTCAAAAATTTTCCAACCCAGCTTTTTCAAATATTCACACAAAAACTGTTCCGATGGCGCATCGAAACGCCAATTTATTTTTTCGTTGCGATCATTTATAAATATTCCTTCAAAGCGCATCGAATTATTTTCTTTTAAAAAATCTGCCCCATGCCCAACCCTAAAGGGCTGCTTCGCCAAAGTGCCACGTTAACTTGAACCTGCTACCGCTGAAATGGTACAAAGCCCTACAGCCCCAGCACGTCGTGCATGGTGTAGAGGCCAGTCTTTTTGCCGGCCACGAATCGGGCGGCAAGGAGGGCGCCTTTGGCAAAGGCTTCGCGGCTGGAGGCCTTGTGAGTGAGCTCGATGCGTTCGCCTTCGGCCATGAAGGAGACGGTGTGGTCGCCGACCACGTCGCCGCCGCGCACGGCATGAATCCCGATGGCGCCTTTGGGCCTTTCTCCGGTCAGGCCTTCGCGCCCGTAAACGGCCTGGCGGGCAATATCCACTTTTCTTCCCCGGGCGGCTGAACGCGCCAGCTCAAGCGCGGTGCCGCTCGGCGCGTCTTTTTTGTGGCGGTGATGGGACTCCACGATTTCGATGTCGTATTCGTCGGAAAGTTTTTCAGCGACAAGCTCGGTGAGCTTAAACAGAAGATTCACGCCCGCGCTCATGTTGGGAGACTGGACAATGGCAATTTTTTGAGAGGCCTGCTTGATGGCTTTCAAAGTTTCATCCGAAAGGCCGGTGGTGCCTATCACCATGGCTTTGCCAGCCTGCTGGCAGGCGCGCACATGGTCCGGCGTGACGTCGCGGTGCGTAAAATCAATCAGCACATCGCCGTTTTTGATTGCGCTCTCGACTCCGGCCGTGACCGGCACGTTCAGGCCTTCGATACCGAGGATTTCGCCCAGGGATTTTCCAATGCGCGCATGGCCCTTGGATTCGAAAGCGCCGGCAATCTGGAAGTTTTTGTCTTTGGCCGCAAGCGACAGAATCTGCGATCCCATCTTGCCGCAAGCGCCCGCCACAATTAATTT
>JGI1358J11329_10003125_pt1 | contig 12449 bp, 10 predicted proteins | sample Subgroupgradi54m_FD_11329 | JGI IMG/M metagenome (IMG submission 11329)
GCAACTGCCACTCAACTCCCGGAAGGATGGTTTGTGGTTGATGGCAGGCAAAAGCCTCCTTACAACAACGGAGATCAAATGTATGACAATGATCCGCTTGCCAATGCGCTGGCTGATTTGAATCGCCGCGGCATCATCGAGCAAACGAATTACGACAAAACGAAGAATCTTGATTCTGCATCCCGTTTCGGTTTGTCGCCAGAGGACTCTGACAAGCCAGAGGTCATAAAAGCCATGGCTCAAGCTCTTGATCTCGATCCGAATAAGACGTCACTCCCTGAAACCATCCTCTGGAATATCATTGCCAATCTCCATCATCCCGAGTGGGGAACGACAGATGTTTCCGAATGGACCAAGGAGAAATACGGGTCTGGCAGGCGATTGCTTTCCGGCGATTCTGGCAGCGGTGGTGCCTCGGATGTCAGCTGGGGTGGTCACGCGGGCGCTAATGTCGGTTTCCGTCCCCTGGGACGCTTCTCTCCATAGATATACGTTCCTTGAGTAACATTTTTGGAGTAATGGGGTATAATTCATCAGAACGGTTCTTTAGCCCTGAGCGACCCCGCCTCTTGCGAAAGGCGGGGGAGTCGAAGGGTTTGACTCACTAGATCTTATTCACTCATAACACCCTAAATATGAAAAAAATGCTTGCAATTTTAGCCGCTGCATCGCTCATGCTTCCCGCATTGAGCCCTGTGGCTGCGTATGCAGAAGAGACGTCAGGTGCCTCGTCGTCCACGCAAGTCAAATCTGATCCAACGAAGTGTGATGAGCGGACCGCGGAATTTGCGCGGAAACTCGAGCATCGTCGCGCAGCAGAAGATGCGCGAACCGCAAAACGTTGGTCCGAACGTGATGAGAAGCTCGTAAAGCAACGAGAGGATCAGGATGAGCGGATGGAGAAACGTGATGAGAAGAAAGATACGCATCAGGCAGAGGCGCTCAAGCCGGCGCTTGCAGCTTATCGCGTAGCTCACGACGCAGCGCTGAAAGCGCGACGTGACGCAGTTGATGTGGCCGTGAAGCTGTTCCGTCAAACGCACGATGCTGCACTCAAAGCACGACGCGACGCAGTTGATGCGGCCTACAACGCGTGGAAGATACGATGCACGGGCACAAAGGAACAGCGCCAATCCGTAAATAAGGCGTTCCAAGATACCCTTGAAAAAGCGCGCGCCACATACAAGACAACGATGGATGCTGCACGCGATACACGCGACAAGGCGATTCTTGCAGCCCAGGCCGCCTCCAAAGCCGCGGTTGAAAAAGCTCGAGCCGCTTTACAGGCCGCTCGCGCATCCTACAAAGAGAGTCGTCCGGCTCGTCAATCAGATCAGGGATCTGCGAGTAGCACAAAGCCCACAAAGTCAATGAAGGGGAGGAAGTAGGGAGTCAGGCAGTTTTCATTTGCAGATCCTTCTCCGCCTACGGCGGATCAGGATGACTGTTCTGTCGCTGCGTTTTCGTCGTCCTGAGCGCAGCGAAGGAACTGCTAAAAAATCAGACCCGAGAGATCTTCCCAGTTTGGGTTTGATTGACCAATCAAGTTTTCTTTTTTCGAACGTTTCCAGCCCTTCAATTCTTTTTCCCTCGTGATGGCTGAAATCGGATCTTGAAATTGTTCGACATGGATCAGGAATTTGAGAAAATACTTTGTCGTGAATCCACCAACTGAAGATCGGCGATGTTCGTTGATTCTACGTTTAAGATTATTCGTTATACCGATATACAAAACAGATCGGCTCCTGTTTGTGAGTATGTAGACGTAGAATATCCGTTCTTGCATATCCCACAGCTCTCATAAGACAGTGATAGAGTCAAGAGCACATCAAAACGTATCAGATCCTTATCAGATCCTTCACTTCGTTCAGGACGACGAACACGGAATGACGATTCTGTCGCTGCTTTTTCGTCATCCTGAGCGCAGCGAAGGAACTGCTAAGAAATCAAAGCGCGATGAGAATAATTCCAACGGCAGCGAGCACGCCGCCGAGCGCGAGTTTTGGCGTCAATTTATCCGCCAGAAATAGAACGGAAAAGAGGATCACAAACACGAGCGACAGCCGATCAATGGCTGCGACTTTAGAGGCCGAGGCGTCTCGTAACGCTAAAAAGTAGAAGAGCCATGAAAGCGCGCCGAAGATGGCAGACGCGACAATGATCCAGAACGATTTTTGGTCGAGCGATGTGAATCCTTTGAGTTTTCCGCTCACGATGACGACGCACGTCATGAAGAGAAACATGAAGGCGCTGCGGACGCCGGTTGCAAACGTCGGATCTATTCCTTTCAACCCGATTTTCGCCACGATTGTCATGAGCGCCGCAGTCACGGCCGCGAGGAGTGCAAAAAGAAGCCACATATGAGGTTAAACAATCATGGGTATTTTCTCTAGCTCAACTTTTTCTCCAGTTATGATGCTTTCAATTCTGTAGGCTCCGTGCGTCGGCGCTTCGATGTAACCGTTCCAAGCCATACGTGCGAGTCCGCCAGATCCGATCCAATCAAACAGCCATTCATTGACATGTTTTGGATCGCCTTGCGTCACGCCCGCGCCCACCATTTTAAGCCAGATGCGATTGAATTGCTCTTGCGATCCAATTGAAGGCGCCATAATGATCGGAATCCCAGCGCCGCAGTAGAAGGATAATTCGCTAGGCTTGGTCCACAGGATGTCCGTTTTACGTAAAATCTTGCTAAATTGTAGAAAGTAGGACGGACGATCAGGAAAATAATCGATAAAAATATTTTCACCTAATCTCGCCTTTAACCCAAGCTCTTTGACAGCCACACGAAACGAGTCGGCAATATCTTTTTTTGTACCGGCTGTTAAGCGCAGCGTGAGAGCATTTTTGAGCAGTTGTTGTTTTAGGCTCTGGAGTACCACCAGCGCTAGTCCGCGTTGCGCCCCAGCGCCGCCGATGCTGAACGTCAGGGTTAAGGGATGATTGGTACGAATAGGGCAAGTGCCAGGACCCAGCACGGTCTCCAGCGTACGGAGATACTTGTTGATAAAAATACCGTTCGGGTCCAGGTTACACAGGCGCGAGACCAGGTCTTTTTTTATGATGTCGCCTACAGGTCCTCCGATGAGCTCCTTGGGCAGGGGAAAGCCGGTCAAAAAAATTTGCTCTGGTCGCACACCATATAATTTTAAGCGTTCGACCACGCGACCGTTAGGCGCAAAATATTTGATGCGGCTTTTTTTTGGATCGCGAGCCACCCAAGCTCGCGCCATGTCCGCGTCGCAGACCACTAGATAGATGTCTCCTGGATAGGAGTAGGTTTCAGCCGCGAAGGCAGGGATAAAAAATGTGCAGATGAGTGGTTTGGGCTTCTTGGCCAGTTTTTCGATCAGGTGTTTACCCAGTCCCAGTCGTTCGATGAAGTAGTAGGTTTGCCGAGTTTGAAGATTGGGCGCTGACAAATCTCTGCGTGGATAGAATTGTGGGATACGTTGGATTCTGTCCATTATCTCAAAAACAGCATCGCCGATTACCGGGATTGGCTTGAGGCGTGAAATGGTTTCATAGATGCGGCGGCTGTCAGACCATAATTTTCTGTCTGTATCCGGAATGCCGTTATAAGCATTAGCGGTGATGATGCCGCCGTAGGCCAAATCGCGCAGCCCGTAAGCCGCGCGTTCATGACCATAGCCCATGTTGACTGATACTACATAGGCGTTTTTATGGTAATGGCGTAAGCCTGACATAGAGGTATGCCACTAGAATAGCATACCTGTTAATTTTTTTGGCGGTCTAGCAGCTCTGAATTACGAAAGTCGTTTTTTTCGTCATTGCGAGGAGCCAAGCGACGAAGCAATCTCTCAAAATGCAGGAGATTGCCACGCCCCGCATTCGCGGGGCTCGCAATGACGGTATTGGAGAGTTTCGTAATTCACAACTAGCAGTGAGTTATAGTTTCTATATGCTATACTCTCGATTAGAGTTATGGAGCAGACTGTTGCAATCAATCCTTCATTTTGGCGTAAGGTTGTAAATTACAAGGCTGAGTTTAAATTTGAGTCTAGACTCCAGTCGCGACGCAGGGGGGTGCTCATCTTCGGTTGTTTGGCTGCCTTAATAGGCCTGACATTCTTTGGTTATTCCGCATCCGCAGCCATTCCAGGGCAGTTGCTAGATTGGCTCCTGACTTTGCTTACCAGTCTCGTGCAAGCTCTGATAGATTTAGGCGGCGGGTTGCTCTTGTGGTTAGTTTCCTTTCTTATTCGCGCCGCTCAGTATAATACTTTTGTTGATGCTATTCCGGTGCAGAATGGCTGGGTTTTGGTGCGCGACGTGGCGAACATGTTTTTTATCGTAGTGCTCCTAGTGATCGCTTTTGCTACCATTATTGGATACCAAGAGTTTCATTATCGTGCAGCCTTGCCCAAACTACTGCTCATGGCGGTGCTGATTAATTTTTCCAAGACCTTGGTCGGCATCCTGATTGATTTTTCGCAAGTCATCATGCTGACCTTTGTGAGTGGCTTTCAGGCGGCGGCCGGAGGAAATTTTGTTGAAGCTTTGAAGCTGAATAGTGTTTTAAGTCTAAGCAAAAACAATCCATCTGGCACAGAAGCACAAACGCCAATCAATCTGCTGATCGCGTCGCTTTTGGGTTTGGGCATGGTGATTATCAGTGTCATGGTCGTGGGCGTGATCTTGATTTTTATTCTCGTTCGGATCATTGGTCTGTGGGTTTTATTGATTTTTTCTCCCATAGCGTTTTTTGCCTTAGCGTTACCCGGCAAAATGGCCAAATCTTTGTCCGTCTTCACAGACAAATGGTGGTCTCGTTTGAGCGGTTTTTTGGTCGGCGGGCCCATCATGGCCTTTTTTCTCTGGTTAGCGCTGGCTACGGTTCAAGGTAATCCAGAAGCCTTTACTGCCCTGTATGGATCCGACAATCCAGCAGAAATAGCGCAAGTTCAAGTCACAATCAGTAAGGCGGCAGAGCCAGCCAGTCTAGCTGCTTTTCTGGTGGCGATTGTGATTCTACTCATGGGCTTGGAAGAAGCTATGAACATGACCAATAATTTATTGCCCCGACAACTGCCCATTAGCAAAATTAAAGGCTATGCGACTAAGGGTGTCGCTGCTGTCGGAGGTTTTGTTGATCGCAAAATTGGGGCCACGGAGTTGTTAGGCAAGGGCGCCATGGCATTTGGGCATGGTGTGGCTGGTTTGAGTAAAACCAAATACGGCAAATTTATTCCGGGCACAGGCTTGGTCGGTGGTTTGACCGGTCGAGCTGGCGCGGCGTTGATGACGCATAACGTTGTGCGTCGAGAAAAGGCGGCCAGCACGGTCAGGGAACGTACGGCAAAGTTGCCTCCAGCCTTACGTCTTAAAGCGCTGGAGACTATTGAAACAGCTAACACAGGTTTTCTTGGCGCCGGGTTGTTTGGGAATGCTGATTTCCGTGAGGCCGGCCAAATGCAGGGCCAACAATTGAGGAGCTCAATCTCAATGCAGGGCATTTTGCGCCAAAAGAAGGAAAATGAATTAGAGGCTTTGAGCGCGTCTGGCGTGCCTATCCTAACGGATCCAGATGAACGCCGGATATGGATTGAAGGTGGGGCTAAACGCGAAGCTGCCAAAGCGAATATGGACGCGCAAGCCATTGCCGAGAAGCGCGGAGATGTTGAGACCTTGGCTAAACTAAGAGAGGAGCAAGCCAATGATCCGTCGCTCTATACTGATTTGTCTCAGCTCGCGCGCATAGCTGGCAACAAGATTGATGATTTTGCCACCGCATTTAGAGGCGTTAAGACAGAAGCCTGGCAAGATTCCGCCACTTTTTTGGCTAATATGAAAGCCGTTGGTTTGATGAATGAAACAAGTGGCAAGCTAAACGATGGTTATCGGGAAACAAACCAATGGAAAGAGCTGGTGAAGAACGGTGGCAATCGGGCTAAGTTTGCCGAAGCGCATGCCTTTAAGTTAGATAATGACACTACATATCAAGCTGGCGCCATAGCGCAATTAGCAGCTATGAAAGCCAACTCTACGCAGGCTGAAAAGCAAGCGGCCGCAGAAGCGCGTTACCATGTCGGATCAAGCGGTGACGGTAAGCATGTGGTATATGCCGAGACTAGAACAGATAAGATTGGTAAAACTGAAAAAGTCTCCCTAGCTGATATTTTGCATGTGCCGCGTGAGATCGAAAATTACGCCGCATTAAGCTCCAAATTGTCTGACGCTGTGCGTACATCTTTTGATACCGCCTTGGTCGGCTTGAGCGGAGCTATGCGCGATGCGTTGGCCAAACGGTTTGATCGTCCTTTAACGGACGAGGCTGCTCAAAGCATTCTCCGTCAGCCAAATATTATTTCGTCCGCACCATCGGCCTATAGCACGGCAGATAAAGACGCGGCTAAAAAGCTTCAGATGCTTGGTTTTCCCTTGGCTGGAGCAGGCTATGATCCAGTGACGCGGAATTATCTGAATCCGCAGGCTCAAACTGCGCATAAAGAAAACTATCATGACGCCATGATTGAGATTGGCGCCGGTAATCCAGCAGATGTTTTGCGCGGTACATCGTATATTGCCCATACAGATCTCGCCGCTCTGGCTGCCGGTGGCCAACTAGCACAAATCGTGACTGCTGAGTTGAAGGGCAAAGCTCCTATTATGCTGACTGCTTTGCAGGCATCTACGGTCAATCCAGAGTTGAGTAAAAATATGGAACAGTTGATTCGTCAATTGGCTTTAGGGGCTTCGAAATCAGCGGCCAAAGCCTCCAGCGGTGCGGCACTAAATGTTGTCGATAACAATCTGTTGGATATCGTTCATGAGCTCAGAGATTTAAAGAATGCGTCAATCCGTAAAATGTTGGGATCATTAGAGTAGTAAGTGGGTAGGAGGTAGAGTTACGGATGTTGGAGATAGTTCTAAAGTATAAACATGGAACAATCACGAGCACGCTTTACAAATTTTTCTGATCTGCCCACAGCGCTACGCATGTTTGTGTTGTCTAGAGAATTCTCTAGCGTCGACGGTCGTCTCCAGGAGCAGTTTCACTTAACGGATCAGCAAACTGAGCATCTCGGTGACGTGACTATGGACGCGATTTTTAATCAACTGGCGCTCTCGCAAGCTCTTCAATCTCTAAAACAGACTTTAGTTCCGTCGCCTATTGCAGAAACAGCCTGGCCGGTCTTTGTCACAGAATTTATCAAATTCGAAATTTGGCCGCTGCGCGAGTTGTTTGGCAACGAGTTGACGCAGATGATGAGTGAACAACAGCTTATCAGCGCTGGTTGGCCGGAGTTTCGCGTCATCTTAAAACCCTTGACCTATTCCGGTGTCGCCTCTGAAGTTGCGTCACGAGTAGGTTTTGCCTTGCTTGGACCGATGCGTGAACGGTTGCGCGAGTTAATTCTCAGCAAACTTAAGGGCGTGCGTATTGAGGCCCAGGTCAGGGAGGTTTTAGTGCGGCAAAGCGCTTTTGGCGGCTTGGGGTTGGATGCCGCGACTGCCGACAAGACGCTTGACGCCATCAATACACTTATCTCCAGCGCACAGATTATGTCTGAAGATGAATATGCCAATTGGTTGGCGGAAGATACGCGCAAGAAGCTGTCAGATACAAAAACAGCGCCAAGTTCCGAGGGAGAGGATGACGCGGAAATCGAAGCCATCAAGGCGCGTCTGCCTAGCGCTCCTCAAATTTCAGCCAGCATGTTGGAACAGGTCGTGGCGCAACTCATTACGACGCTCTCGTATAGTGCACCAGATGACTATTTGGCCAAACGTTTGCAGTACGTTATCTCCTCCCGTTTGCGTAACGTGCGTAGCGCGCTGGAATTGAATCAATTATTGCAGCGGGATGTGAAAGTGGGCGGGTTGGGCTTGCCCAACGAGACGGCTGAATTGCTGACGACACAGATCGAAGCTGGCTATACACAATTTCATACGCCAATCATGGAGGATGAGAAACACAAGCTGAGTGTTCAACTCCAGGCACAGCAAGTCAAGATCGAAGAACGTCGCCAACACGAAGCCGAGGAACATGCGCGTTGGTATCGCGAAAAAATCGAGACACGTAAGCGCGTTGAACAGACGCAGAGCGCGGCTACGAAAAAATTCAAACAAGCATTTACACATCCACTCGACGAACAGGAGCGGGCCATCGAGGTTCAGCGCTTTGGCGAAATGGTGCCCGTGACTTCACCCCCGACTACTCCAGAAATTAAGATTTCCAAGGCCACACTTGAGCTGAGTTCAGCCGCGCTTACGTCACGCAAGCCGCGAGTTGATGAAGTAAAGTACAGCGGGCCTAAACTGGTCGGTCCGCTGCAAGAGCTTCAAGCCATGACCTGGGGCGAATTTCGTCGCCTGGCCAAAGATCCAGAGGTGGCAGCACAAAAAATTATGCAAAAAATAGACACGCTGGGTCAAGAGTCGTTTGAACGGCGTTTAGAAGGAGTTAAAGCCCTCCAGCGCTCTCCGCTGCAAGAGATTTACATGCGTTTGATCTCCGCATCCTTGCGCGCCGCGCAGCCCGTGATCCAACTGGCAGAAGCTCAACGCGTCGCCGGCCAAGATGTTCCCAGCGCAACTGAAATATCCGCTATTATTTCTTTGAATAGTAAGCTACACTTATAGTGTAGATGCTAGATTGATCACATGCCAGACAGATTCATCGTTCCGCAATTTATTGATAAAGAAGATAAGATCCTAGGACCGATTACGGTGCGACAATTTTTGATTTGTCTAGTCACCGTGTTCACCATGTTTATTGCATTACGCATCTTGTTGTTCGCGTTTTTCATTTTATATTCCGTAGTGGCGGCAGCGTTAGCCGGGATATTTGCCTTTGTTAAGATCAATGGTCAGCCGTTTCATATTTTTTTCATCAACGCTTTGCAAACTTTGCTGCGTCCTAGTTTGCGCGTATGGGATAAACGACCAACCGATGCTGAGCTGCGTGTCTCGGCCAAATCAACTGAGATGCCAAAACCGCCCGCGCCACCGTCCAGCAAGCCTCATCCTGAGAGCAGTCGCTTGAGGGATTTATCACTGATCGTGAATACCGGAGGGGTATATCGACCGGAGGAAGAGATATGAGGCCACGCGCTCGTGCGTAAACGCTATGCAAAGTAAGCAACTCGCAGGTTCAAAACCAGGCGTGCCGGCGCAACGTTATCTTGACATTGCTGAAATCAAAGAAGACGTGTTGGTGCTTAAAGATGGAACTATGCGCGCCGTACTGTTGGTCTCCAGCCTCAATTTTTCTTTAAAGTCCGTGGACGAACAAAATGCTATCGTACAGGCCTATACACAGTTTTTGAACGGTTTGGACTTTCCCATGCAGATCGTTATTCAGTCGCGACACATGAACATAGATCAGTACCTGCGTTCTCTCGCCGAGGCGGAGCGCACGCAGGCCAACGAGTTGCTGCGCCGTCAAATTGCTGACTACCGCGAGTATGTGAAGCAGCTAGTCGAATTGGGTGAGATCATGCAGAAGAAATTTTTTGTCGTGGTGCCTTTAGATCCGGCCACTGATAAGCAAAAAGGTTTCTTTGCTCGCTTATCGGAGATACTGACGCCGAGCGTGGCCATAGGCTTATCCGAGGAACGCTTCAAGAAAAATAAAACCTCCCTGATGTTGCGCGTTAACACCTGCATCTCTGGGTTGCAATCGATGGGGCTCAACACTGCTATGTTAGATACGCAGAGTCTGATTGAATTGTTCTACACGGTTTATAATCCCGAGTTGTTTGAAACACAGCGCCTGGTCGATGTTAATAAGCTTCAAATTGAGGGATAGTTGTTGTATGGCCTTTCAACCGCAGGAGAAAAAAAACTTTGAACCATCGGCTTTGACCGCTGGAGGTATTGGATTGCAGCCAGCGCCGTCTCAAGCTGAACAGCAGCGTCTGCAACAGGCACAACAGATTGCCTTAGAGGAAGAGCGCGTGTATCGCAAAGGCGTCACATCAATTAAAGATCTTATCGCGCCAAGTTCTATGAAAGTTGAACCAAGCTTTGTGCGGCTTGGGGATGTGTGGGTGCGCAGTCTCTTTATTATCACTTATCCACGCTATGTGTCTGTCGGTTGGGCCTCGCCGATCATTAACCTGAATGCCCAAATGGACATTGCCATGTTTTTTTACCCCATCAAGTCAGATCTCATATTGAAACAGTTAAAAAAGAAAGTTGGTTTTCTTGAGGCGCAAATCATGTCAGACCAAGAGGCGAGCAAGCCGCGTGATCCAATCTCTGAAACGGCGCTGCGCGACGTTGAGCAACTACGCGATGATCTGACGCAGGGGATTGAGCATTTTTTTCAATTCGCATTTTATTGCACCTTCTACTCCACCTCGCCCGAAGAATTGGAGCAGCTGTCTAATACGGTTGAATCAACTTTTGGCTCCATGTTGATTTACACCAAGCGGGCTTACTTTCAGGCCGAACAAGGCTTCAATTCCACGTTGCCCATCGGCAACGATGAACTCATGATCACGTTTAACATGAGCACCTCGCCACTGGCCTCGTCTTTTCCGTTCACTTCGGCTGAGTTGACCTCTGACAACGGCATCCTGTACGGCATTAATCGGCACAATAATTCATTGATTCTTTTTGACCGTTTTTCACTACCTAATGCTAACGCCGTGGTTTTCGCCACCTCTGGCGCCGGCAAGTCCTACGCCATTAAATTAGAGATTCTACGTTCCATGATGTTGGGCACCGATATCATCGTCATTGACCCAGAGATGGAGTATAAGCATCTGTCAGATGCAGTCGGCGGGACTTATATAAATATTTCTCTCGCCTCACGTTCAAAGCTCAATCCTTTTGATCTGCCGCGCCCTTCTGGGGAGGCGGTGTCAGTCGAAGACATCATCCGCAGCGCTGTCATTACTGTCAAAGGTTTACTCAGAATTATGTTGGGTAAATTGACGGTCGCCGAAGACTCGATCCTAGATCGCGCGCTGTTAGAGACCTACGCCAAGAAAGATATTGTTCCCGGCGCTAATTTGGCCACTGTTGAGCCGCCGATTTTGTCAGATTTTCAAGATATTTTAGAGGGCATGGAAGGCACAAGCGACTTGGTTCTGCGGCTTAAAAAATATACCGAAGGGACGTTTGCCGGATTGCTGAACTCTCCCACTACCGTCAAATTGAATAATCAATTGGTGGTTTTTTCTGTGCGTGACCTGGAAGATGAACTCCGGCCCATGGCCATCTACACGGTTATCAATTACATCTGGAATGTGGTGCGTTCCGAGCGAAAAAAACGTCTGCTCGCAATCGATGAGGCCTGGTGGTTGATGCAGCACGAGGATTCGGCTAAATTCATTTTCGCTTTGGTCAAACGTTGTCGCAAGTATTACTTGGGTATTACTGCCATCACGCAGGATGTCAATGATTTTTTAACCTCGCCCTATGGACAAGCTATAGTCACCAACTCGTCTATGCAACTCTTGCTCAAGCAATCTCCGGCCTCGATCGACCTAGTGGCTCGCGTATTTTTACTCACGCAATCAGAGAAGAATCTCTTACTCGCATCCGGGCGTGGAGAAGGTATATTTTTTGCCGGCCAAAAACACGCCGCGATCCAAGTCGTATCGTCATATACAGAAGATCAAATTGTCACCACTGATCCCGGTCAATTGTTAAAAATTGAAGCCGCCAAGAAAGAGTTGCAAGAGTCTTTGGGTAAGCATGAGAGGGGATAGACTGCTATACTTGTCGTTATGCAAAAACGTACCAAACTCGCCCTTCTAATCCTCATTGGCTTGCTGCTCTTATTTGTTGGGGTGGTGATTTTTATTGCGCCCGTGCTCGAACAGCGACGTCAGAGGCCGCCTCAGCCGCCAGCTTTGTCTAAGCCAGTACGTCCTGCGACTGCACCTAACGTTCCGCCAACAGCTTCAGCGGTCTCAAATGGAATTATCCCGATTGTAGCGCCGTCACCAGAGGAGAACCAAGCCAGACTACTCGAAAATCGTGCGCGCACCATAGTCGAACGCATGGGATCTGGATCAAGTGAAACTGGATTTTTGGGTTATGTTGATGTTGTGTCGGACATGACAAATACCGGAGCGGCAGCTGTTTTAGCGGAGCGGCGCGAGCTGCAGCAGCAACATCCTGTGACCGGGCCGCGGTTTGGGCTGTCAACTCGGGCTGTCGCTTCTCATATCACCGAGGGTAAAAGCGGCGAGGCTAAATTAACGGTCATAGTCGAAGCCATCCAACAACAGGATGCGGGTAATCCCGCGCGGCCAGATAAGGCTGTCGCGCAACGTGTTCACGTCACGTTTGTCAAACAGGCGCAGGGAGGATATTTAATCGACAAGGTTGTGTGGGAGGACGTGGAGTTGTAGACGGGGCGGCCATGCTTTGAGTCAATTCATCTTATGCCAAGAGAGAAAACACCACCGGCACACATGCCTACGATTGGAGCAACGGAAGAATCCATCAAGCTAAAGAAGGTT
>JGI1358J11329_10003130_pt1 | contig 12437 bp, 16 predicted proteins | sample Subgroupgradi54m_FD_11329 | JGI IMG/M metagenome (IMG submission 11329)
TTTTTCGCTGGAAAAATTGAAGGCGGGTTTTTGAAAAAGAGCATCCCGAGCGGGATTTATTTTCCAGACAGTTCCCCGTAAACAAGGGCGGAGATATCACCGATTGTTTGTTTGAGACCGGTGAGCGTCGCTCCGCGTGTCATCACGCAAAGAAAATAGGGTCGCCCTGGAGCATACACGATTCCGCAGTCGTGCAGTTCTGGATCAATTGGCACTCCGTCGGGTGCGGTAGCCGCCCGCACGCCGTATTTATGAGCGATTTCAATATTCTGAGGAACTCCGAGTCGCAAGCCGTCGGTGAAGTTTGTCTCGGCAAGAATTCCCAATGCGCGTTCAGAATTTTTTCGCCCAAGATATGTCGAGTTGTAGAGTACGCGGAAAAAGAGTGAGTAATCCTTTGCGGAAATTTCATATGTCTCGGGATTGGCATCGGGACTTTTAATACCCAACTCCTCATAAACCCCGCTTAGGATATTCGGTTTGATATTATTGAGCAGAATATACATCGCGACATTATCGGAATCGATCACCATCTTTTTGAGGAGCACCTCCACGGAGAATGTCTCATTCACGGCAATCGAAGAAGTTGCCTCAAGCGGAAGTGTGGCGATCGTTTTGGCGATATCAGTCGTGTACCTCAGTTGCTCGTTGAGTGCGCTGGGATTGGCACGCAATTCGCGAAAGTAGGCAATCATAAGGACCGCCTTCATTAAACTGGCCGGATAATATTGCGCATTCTCATTGATCCCAACCCATTGACCCTGAGTCAGATCTTTTACGTAAACAGAGATATTCTTCGCAGATCCATTCGATTGCTCATTAAGAATAAGCGTATTGATATGCTTTTTGAGCGTCAGATATTCACCTTCGCTGGCACTTTGAGGTATGTCACACGCAAGGAGCGGGTTGATATAATGATACGAGGTTCCCTCTTCGTGAATAGGCTGAATCATTTCCAACGCTGAGGCAAAATGAGCACGCGTAAGAAAATAGCTACCGAGAGCACCCAAAAGTAGTCCTCCCGCAAATAGCGCAATCACAAAAAGATATTTCCTTGTCTTCATTGATTCAAAGTATAACGCATGAGGTGGATTTTTGTCACCGAACTCTTGATTTTTCAACATATTTATTAGTAAATGAAACACAATGATCAATCTCGAGGACTATAATTATCATCTCCCAAGCGAGCTCATTGCAAACGCTCCGGCAAAAAAGCGCGATGCGGCGAAACTTTTTGTGTACAACACAAAAACAGATGAAATACATTTTGATACGTTTCTGCATATCGGGACGTATCTTCCAAAACCAAGTCTGCTCGTTTTCAACAATACCAAGGTTGTCCCCGCGCGATTGTGGCTCTCGAAAGAAACGGGAGGGAAGATCGAGGTACTCCTCATGATGAACGAACTCCGCCCGGGCGACACATGCATCAAAGGTATCGTTGATCGCAAAATTCTCCCCGGCGCAAAACTTTTTTTCAAGAGTGGCACAGCGCTTACCGCAGAAAAACAGGAAGAGCAATTCTTTTTCTTCACACCAAGCGTTACAATTACCGAGCTTTGGAAATTGCTTGAGGACGAAGGGGTAACCCCGCTCCCTCCCTACATAAAAAACAGTCCGCTTACCGAAACAGTGCTCCGCGCAGAATACCAAAGTGTGCTTGCAAAATACCCCGCTTCGGTTGCCGCTCCGACGGCGAGCCTCCATTTCACTGCCGATCTCTTAAGCAAACTCGAACAAGAAAAAATTGAACGAGCGGAGGTAACGCTTCATGTCGGGGCAGGCACCTTCGCACCGATCGACGAAAATAATTTCCGAGAGAAAAAATTATTTACCGAATACTATGACATTACCCAAGAAAGTGCACAGCAAATAAACACTGCAAAGAAAAATTCCGTCCCCGTCATCCCTGTGGGTACGACCGCACTCCGCACCATCGAATCGGCGGCAACAAAAAAAGGGGTACTTGAGAGCGGTGCACGTGGAACGAATATTTTTATCTATACGCCATACGAATTTCAGATCGCCGATGGTCTCATCACCAATTTTCATGTTCCCAAATCCTCACTCATGCTTTTGGTGGATGCATTTCTGAAACACAAAGGCGCAAAGCGTGACATCCTCGCACTTTATGAAATAGCGAAGCGAGAAAAATTCCGTTTCTACTCCTTCGGCGACGGAATGCTGATTATTTAAAAAAAACGCCGTTTTGGCGTTTGTGTGAAAAGAAAAATTACGATGCGCCGGGATGGGGTGCATTTGTGGGAGAAGGCGAAAGTTCTTCGCGCACTCCTTCATTGTTTATATCCCGCCCTTCTTCCGACTTTTGTGGCAATGGAGAGGCAGGAGCAGTCGACAAACACCCGCTTATCTCGAGCGCAAGAATGCGAGCGAGTTCAATACGACGATGCGCGCGATTTGTAGGGGGCATAAAAACCTTTCAAGAAAAGAGTTGGTGAACGAAACTGCTGAGAAGATAACAAGAAAATGACAAAAGAGCAATGGGTGATAATTCTTGAGAGAAAAAAATGAACCCGCAGACATGCTGCAAGTTCAAACGTATTAGCGGTACAACAAACCGAGCTGTATTGCACTCTGTGAGACACGAAACATCTCAAGGCTGAGTGACGCACAAGCAAAGGCGGCAGTGACCACTGCGCGGTTAGTATCAAGCAGACATTGACCCTGCGCGGCGATCAGATTTTTTGTCCGTTCGCCCGAATCGACAACAGGGGACTTACGCAAAGGTGTAACGTTTTGAGGCATTTGTTTCTCCTAAAAGACCAGAAGCATCACTGGATGCTTGATATCGGGATGATATCGTTTCCTATATCTACTAAACTCCGCCAATCTTGTCAAACTTTTCCACACATTCCATTCGCAGCACCCCAGTCCTCTGCTACAATAAGAACATTACTAGTCATCAATCAATATCTATGGGACGAGGAGACAATCGCGTTAAAAAAGAAAAGAAGAAACCGAAAAAGGAGAAAAAATAGTTACGCAAATCCGCCCCGCACGAATATTGCTGTGGGGCGGATTTTTATACACTAGGCTTTACATTCACACTCGGGACACTGTTTGGCCGGTTCGTGTTCATGTCCGCAGTTGATACATTTGCTTTTCACATTTCTCATACACATAATTTGATTGGCGACTAAAATCGTCTCGACCTACAAATTGTACGTGATGACGGATGTAGTTCTTGTGAAGCAACGTTTCAAAAAAAACAGTCTTATTTTTCAAGGTCAAGCACCTCATCAATGCGAATTTGTTTCACGAATTCGGGAACATGAGATACAAGGACCATCGCTCCCTCATATTTACTGAGTGCCTGTGCAATAATCGGCAAGTGGCGAAAATTAATGTGATTCGTCGGTTCATCAAGAATCAGAAGTCCCGGCTGTTCGAGCACAAGGCGCGCAAATGCAACAAGTCCCTTCTGCCCTTCGGAGAGATTGCCGATCTTGGTATTGATAAGACTTCCCGTAATGAGAAAACTTGCCGCCGTCCGCCTTAACCTTTCATCATCAAGTCTTCCGATCATGGCGCTCGCAAGCGAGGCGTAGACGGTATCGTCAAAATTGAGTGTCGAAAAATCCTGCCGATAGTAACCAACGCGTACTCCGGGGGTAATGGTGGCACCCTTGGCATGACCCGATGCCAATGATTCAAGCAGTGTGGATTTGCCGATACCGTTTGGCCCAGCAAGAAGGAGGTGGCGATTTTTGCGCAAGGAGACATCGACTTTTTTTGCAACGGGTTTGTGTGCCTTGATAATTTGGAGCGAGGTGATACTCAAGACTTCTCCAACGATTTCCGACTGAGCGGGAATAATAAAAGGACGAATGGTTTTGTCTTCTTGCCGCACGTCGACCTTTTCTTCTTCCATCTCGTCGATTTCATCACGCATCTTTTTGGCAAGCTTACGCATGTTTCCTCCTTTGTGCGAGAAGTAATTCGCCTTTTCTTTATTCTCCTGAATTTTCTTTGCGAGTTGGGCATTGGCGCGATTTTCTTTTTCGATGCGTACCGATATTTCTTTTACCGCATCGACGTAATTTCCCACATACTGTTCAATCTTGTGCGTAAACACATCAAGATAGAGCACTCCTTCGGTAAACGCATTCAAAAAATGCGCATCATGGGAAATAACGATGCAAGTTTTTGTATAGTCGATGAGAAATTGCGTCAAATGCGCAATGCCCGCCTTATCGAGATTATTCGTCGGCTCATCAAGCAAAAGGATGTCGGGGTCTTGAATCAATGCCGATGCAAGGAGCAGTCGCGCCTGCTGTCCTCCTGAAAACGTGCTGATGATCTTTTCGTGCGGTGCGTGGAGATTGACCACCTCAAGTACCGTATCAATCTTTGGGTCGATATCATACACTTTTTCCTTAAAGGATTTCTCAAAAAATTCACGGACGGTAAGCCCCATTTGTTCGCGGGGAATCGTCTGTCGTGCGATGGCGACAGTCGCTCGCGGCGAAAGATGAATCTTTCCCGAATCGGGTTTTTGCGCATGGGTGATCATTTGAAAAAGCGTACTTTTGCCGGCGCCATTCTGACCCATGAGGGTAATCTTCATTCCGCGGCGCAGTGAAAAACTCACCTCATCAAGAATGGGCTTGTTGGGTCCGTGTTCAAACGAGACATCTTCAAATCGTAATACGGTTTCATCGCGAGACATGCTGCACACATTACCTCATCTTTGCAAAAACAGGAAGCGGAAAAACCAATAAAAAGAAAAAACACCACGGAAAGTGGTGTAGAAAAATTCAGAGGTATGCAGTAGACCAAACGGTGTGAGTCATGGATAATTCACGATCATTAACGAGCTCGTAACCAAAATCGGACAAACCGCTCATTGCCTCTTCAGCGCTTGATCCGAAACTGTTGCGCTCGGGATCACCAAACTTATCGCTAACGGTTACCGCATATTGTCCGTTTGATTCGCACGTAACTTTGTACGTCAAACGCTTCAGTGCATAGCCGTGATGCTGAACATCTTTCGCGAGACGCGTCGGTGTGATCCAAATTCTTCCAAGGATATCGGTGCTTTTTTCGATCGCCAATTCATAACCGTTTTTCCAAAGATCACGCAGTGCCAGATCGGCAGTTTTCCCAAAACCATTCCGCTCATTGACCGAATCAAAATCATAAAGAAAAATTGCACATTGACCATCGGGCAATTCGCTTTGCTCGTAGTGGAGAATCTTTATCATTCGGCCCGCGTCGATTATTTTTGACGATGCACCCAAGAAATTCATGGGACCCTCCGTGGCAAAAAGTTCTTTTTTTAGCCTAGCACAGGACTTCGGGAAGGGAAATATCTTTCATTAATTTATGGCATAATACACAGAGAAACCTATGCGCTATCAATTTTATACCACTTCCCAAAAGGCATGGAAAGCGATGCTTACCGCAATAGAAACTGCGCACGAAAACATTTATATGGAGATGTATATTTTTGATACCGACACACTCGGATACGATTTCCTTTCCGAACTTGAACGCAAAGCACGCGAGGGTGTACACGTCATTATGATCCTCGACATCCTTGGAAGTTTTGGATTGAAGGCAACAACCGTAGATCGACTGCGCATTGCGGGAGTGGAAGTGCTTTTTTTTAGCTATTGGTTCAGGCGGACCCATCGCAAGTTGCTCATCATCGATGAGCGAGTGGCCTTTATCGGTGGCGTTAATATCGCGCATCGTTTTGCAAAATGGAGAGACCTGCAAATGCGCATTACCGGAAAAATTGTCGCGCCGATCGTACGCTCCTTTGCCCGTGCCTATCGTGAATGCGGAGGGAAAAATCCCGCACTGCTCCATCGTGCACGTCTCCTCCTGATAAAAAAAGCGCGCATGTGGTTTATCGAACATGGCATTGGAAATAAACATACCGCCCTTCGGATGCATTATGAAACGCACATTCGCAATGCCGAGCACTCAATCACTCTCATTACCCCCTACCTCATGCCTCATCGGTGGCTCATTGCGGAACTGCATCAGGCAATCATGCGTGGAGTCGTTGTAACACTCATTGTTCCCGCACGGAGCGACTATAAATTTGCCGATCATGCGCATCGGTATTATTTTGAACTTTTTACCCAACTCGGAGCATCCTGCTATTTCGGCCGAGAAATGAATCATGCGAAAGCAATGCTCATTGATGAGCGCGAAGGTACGGTAGGTTCCCAAAATCTTGATGGACTCTCATTCAACTGGAATCAAGAGTCGGGAATATTTTTTAACACCCCAAGCATGGTACGCGATTTAAAAAATATCATTGAAGAATGGAAGCACGATGCGATCTTATTTGATCCGCAAAAATATGTCCGGCACTGGTACGACCGCATCCTTACCCTCCTCGCCCAACTCCTCCAACCGATACTCTAAGAACCTGTCTCAGACTACTCCCACTTGGACATCCGATGTCCAAGTGCCATTCCACTTTATCGATTTTCTGATAGAGTATTGTGAGAGTTCTTCAATTTTTGGAGTAAATAAATGAATGAAATAAACGAGCGGTACATGTTGACGCATTTCCCCGAATTGTTTCTTCCGCCGTCAAAAAAGCTCGACGAGACTCCTTTTGTATATTGGGGATTTGAGTGCGGAGATGGATGGTTTACCCTCATCAAGGAACTCGCGGAAAAGCTCAATCAGCTTCCCGAAAGTGAGGAATTCAAAGTTGTCCAAGTCAAAGAGAAGCTCGGCACATTGCGCTTTTACATGCGTGCAAAAGACGGGCGAAAATCCGATGCACTTCCGCACTCCATTCTTGATCTCATTCGTCAGGTCGAATCGCAAAGTGCCGTGACGTGCGAAGCATGCGGCAATCCCGGGAAACTTTCCCATAAAGGCGGGTGGTGGAAAACCCGCTGTTCCAAAACTCAGTGTGCAACGACATAAGAATACGCAGCCCGATTGAGGCTGCTTTTTTGAGAAAAAATTTACATAGGACGGTCCTTGTATTGGTGGATGTTATCCCACTTGGATATCCGATGTCCAAGTTTCCTTGCTCGACGACGAGGGCTTCTGCTCTTACCTCTTGAGCGAGGCTCTCTTTTATTTTGTGCCCCCGCAGGGCTTCCCGAGGACTAGGCACAAAATAAAAGAGAGCCGAGCGGGATAATTTGACAAAAAATGTTTTGAAAGTTAGTATCCAACTTGGAAATCAACCCAATAGGAGGTGTTATGCTTTTTGATGAGCTTGGTCTTCATGATCTTTTTGTTATTCCAAATGACAATCTCGAGGGTGAGGTAAAAATCCTCGCAAAAACGGGACTATTCGCGGCACAAGCAATTCGCGGACCAGACAATCATGGACGAATAATTTATGATCTTAAGATAATGAATGTTCCCGAATCACTTCAGGTGCAGAAAATCAATAAACAATGCATTCGTGACTATATTATGTCTTAGCGTCTCTTCGCCCCACAGTGGGCGAATTTTATTATCCGCAGAATAGAAAAGTTACTTAATCGCATCACAGCGCGCTTCAAGCTCTTTGCGGAGCACATCATCGCCTTCATAGAAAGCTTGTTCAATTGCATCTTCAAATGCGTCACGCGCCGCCTCTAAGAGTCCCGCCTCAAGATAAATCTCCGCAACTTCAACATTGAGCGCAAGGCCTTCTTTGGTGGTCGTCACCTCTGCCTCGCGAATATTCAGATACTGATGGAGCGGTGCAAGCTCCGTAGGATTTTCTTTTAACGACGCAATAACGCCCTCTTTACTGATAATGCCTTCGCGTCCTTCGGGGAAATTGGGAATATGTTCACTCATAGCTACAGCATACACACATCGATTTTTAAACACAAGAATCGAAAATTCGGCTCTGGACTAATATCTCGTATTTGCCATACTTACTAAATGGAAATAATAAAAGGTCTGGGTATATTGATTGGGACAAGCGCACTAATTCTTTTCACTTTCCTTGCCGTCGCAACAATCATTGCATTTTTCTTCTTCCGCAAGAAATATTATTACTACAGAGATCTCTGGCGAGGGAGAAAAAATTTTTTTACTGTTGTTATTTTTCCATTTATTGAATGGGTCTTTGATTCTTATGCCTACGCTGAAAACGGAATTAAGGCTCCTCCGCTTTATCACTACACACCAAAACAATTTTTTCTTACCAAACCCGAACATGAGTGCTTTGATGCCCTCATGAGTGCAGTTGGCGACAAATACTATATCTTTCCTCAAGTAAAACTAGACAAGTTTCTTGATGAGCATAAAAAAGGCCAGAACTGGACAACAGCTCGACGTCATATCAATCAAAAGTCCGTCGACTTTCTTCTCTGCGACAAAGTCTGGCTCAACCCCAAACTCGCGATCGAACTCGACGACTCGACTCACGATCGGAATGATCGCAGAGAACGAGATGGCGAAGTAGAGCGGATCCTTACTAATTGTTGTTTCCCCCTTTTGCGACTTCACTACTCAGACGTCTTGTCCTTAGAATCTCTAAAACAGAAAATTGCCACTATTCTGAAAAATTAGCTTTATTTACTTGACAGTAAGGCGCTGCTCCTATTGAATTGGCTCATGCTAGCAAACCACACATGGAGACAGCCCATTGACCTTCCTTCAAGAAGTTTTACTTGCGGGAATTGCGGCAACCCAATAGCAAGCGAAAAGGGATACCCAGCAAAAAATACACAAACTGGTCATGATGATACGTTCATTTACATTTGTCACAAATGCAACGAACCAACCTACCTTCGAAATGACGGGAGGCAAATACCAGGAAATAGAATCTGTGAGGATGTTACTGGTATACCAAATGCAGAAGTCTTATCACTTTACAACGAAGCCCGAGACTGCTTCTCTGTGAATGCTTTTACATCGACTGTGCTAGGATGTCGAAAGTTACTAATGCATATTGCTGTTTCACTGGGTGATGCTCCTGGAAAAAAATTTATTGAGTACGTTGAATGGCTATCATCGAACAACCATATTCCGGTAAATGCTAAAGGGTGGGTTGATCATATTCGCACAAAGAGTAATGAGGCAAACCACGAAATCATTCTGATGAATAAAGAAGACGCTAAAGACCTACTTGAGTTCAGTGAAATGCTTTTAAAAGTCACCTACGAATTCCCATCGAGAATAAGTGCAAAACAAAAAACACCCTAGGGTGTTTTTTGTTTTGAAAACTTTCATAATTTGGATGCAATTCGATTTTTTTACGACGGAAGTGTTCGAGAGGACGTATGAGTTATACGTTCTCCGAACCTTATGGCGATGAAAAAATCGAAGGGTGCCAAATTTGGAAGTTTTATCGTTTCTTTCCGACTTTGCGGCGGCTGACGATAAAAACGTTCGATTTGGAGGGACTGTCCCCTATAACCCTTCTATGATCTCCTCAGAGAATATACTTCTTCCCATTTGCTCTATTTCATTGACAGGGCAAAAAATAGATCTTAACATTAACACATGTTTCAAATTACACACAAAGAAAATGGGCAGGAGTTTCTACTGCTCACAAAGAAGGAAAATTTCATTATGACGGCAGCGTTTATTGTTTCAGGCGCACTTTCGGGGCTTATTGGAAAATCTGCAGTGCTACTTCTCTTTGCTGTATTTGGATTTTATCTTTTCCCAAAAATTCAACCACGTATCAAGCAAATCCAAGCAGGTGAGCTCAAAACAGATGTTTTTGCGCTTTGGGCTGGAGCATTGCTTGCTCCCGCAATCGTAGGTGCACTCGCTGGGGCTCTTTTATTTGTGGCAATTAAAACAGTGCTGCAATAACGAGTTAATAAGCCCGTTCGAGTCAATCGGGACACGCGGGCTGAACGCCTCAAATGGGCGGAAATGAGGCGTTGGGGTTTGGTGCGTGCACTGCTAGCCAGAGAACTTCTTCAAGGTCGCACCTTCCAAAGCTAAGGAACGACCTTAATCTGGCAACAAAAAACCGCCACTCGGCGGTTTTTTGTTTGTTGGGTTAAAAACTAGCGTTTCTTTCCCACCTTTCTTCGACTCACAATGAAAACATTGGAGTATTTTTTAGGTGAACGCGTCTTCTGACCCTTTCCTGCGGGCTTACCCCACTTGGTCTTTTGACGGCGGAGACCACGTCCGGCGCGTCCTTCACCACCTCCGTGCGGATGGTCGACGGGATTCATCGCGGAACCGCGTACGGTTGGGCGAATACCCTTCCAGCGATTACGTCCCGCCTTTCCTTCGTTGCGCAGCTTGTGCTGATCGTTGGAAGCGACCCCGATACTTGCCCAGCATTCTTCGTTGACCTTGCGGACTTCCGACGAAGGCATCTTGAGAAATGCGTAGCCCAAGTCATTGGCGATCACTTCGACGAAGTTGCCTGCAGCGCGGGCGATTTTTGCACCACCTTCAGGTTGCACTTCAACGTTGTAGACGAATGTACCGACGGGAATCTTTCTGAGCGGGAGACGATTACCCACAGTAAGCGGAGCTTTTTCGCTCGTGAGTACTTTATCTCCTTTCTTGAGTCCCTTGGGAGCAATAATGTAGCGACGTTCACCGTCCTTATAGATCACCAGTGCGACAAACGACGTACGCAGCGGATCATATTGCACCGCTTCAATTTTTCCGGGAACATCACGCTTGTCGAATTTGAAATCGACATCACGGAGCAATTTCTTGTTGCCGCCACCGCGGTGCCGCATGGTGATGCGACCGGCGTTGTTGCGACCCATTGCACGCTTCTTGCCTGCGACGAGCGCTTTCGGCTTTGCTTTCTGATCACCCGAGAGCAATTCTTTATAGGGTGTCAAAACGGTATGGCGACGAGACGGTGTTGTTGGTTTGAATGATTTCATGATGAGGGAATATTAGACAAACTCGATTTTGTCACCGCTCTTCAGATACACGAAGGCCTTCTTCACGCTCGCCTTCTTCATCACAATGCGATTCGTGCGGGGGTTCTTGCTGTACTTTGTAGCGCCATTAATAATTGCAACCTTGAGGGGCTGTACCTTGAAGAGCTTTTCCACCGCTTGGCGGACATGCGCTTTGTTGGCAAGCTTATGAATCTCAAATACATAGACATTCTTTTCGGAAAGATCACTTGCCTTCTCGGTTACATGCGGACGAACCAAGACCATGGTGAGGTCGAGGCCTCCGGTCTTCACGGCCTTCGTCACACCCTCTGTGGTCTCAACCGTTTCCACTTTTGTTACCTCCTTGTGTGCTTTCTTTGGATCCGCTTTTGTTGCGGTCTCCTTTTTTTTGAAGATTGCCATACTTTATTCCTTAGCGGTTTTAGCTTCAATAACTTTCACAACTTCCTCGGGTGCGGCAAGCAGGAGATACTTATAGGAAAGCACGTCGATCGGATTTAATGTGTTCACTGTTCCAACCAACACATTGCCCATATTCTGGAAACTCTTTTTCACATTCGCATCAGCCTTGGGAAGCACCATGTAGAGCGCATTCTTGCGGCGTGTTGCAAGCGGTGTGTATCCGGAAATTGATCCTAGGGTTGTCACCATCGTGCGGGCATCTTTTGTCTTCGGTGCCTTGAATGCAATGTCGGAAATAAAGAGCACTTCGCCATCCTGAAACTTCTTTGAGAGCACCGTGTAAAGCGCCTTCACTTTCATCTTGCGATTGATCTTCTGCGAGTAATCTTTGTCGTGGCGCGGACCATGCGTCACACCACCGTGGCGCCAAATCGGCGAACGTGATGAACCGTGGCGCGCGCGACCAGTACCCTTTTGCTTCCATGGCTTCTTGCCACCACCACGCACTTCGGAACGATCTTTCGTGTGGGCGATCGGTTGGCGCGCATTGGCTTGCATTGCGGTAACGACCTGATGCACGAGATCGGCATTCCAATTGAGGCCAAACACATTCTCGGGAAGTGTGATCGCACCAGACTGCTTTCCATCAGCAGTATAAACAGTCGCCTCAAGGTTCACTGTCTTTTTTGTCTTTTGAGTTTTTGTCGTCATGGTGTTATGCGGATTTAATTTCGATCAATGTCCCGCGCCGACCCGGGATCGCTCCCGACACGAGAAGTAAGTTGTTGGTAGAATCCACTGCGAGAACTTTCAATCCCTTGATGGTCACCGTGTCACCACCCATACGACCCGCCATGCGGGTACCCTTGAGTACCTTCTGCGGTCCGGTTGCACCGATTGAACCCGGCTCACGTTCCGAATGCTTTTGACCGTGTGTGCGGGAGCCTCCATGGAAACCATGACGCTTCACCACACCTTGAAAACCTTTACCTTTCGAAGTGCCGGTAATCACGATGTCATCGCCGGGAGCAAATGCCTCCACGGTAATTTTGTCGCCCGCTTTCAGTGTGGAAAGTTCCGTCGCTTTCTCTCCCTTGGGACGATATTCGCGGATGAACTTAAACACGCCGAGTTCTTTGAGTGCGCCGAGTTGCGGCTTGTTGACGCGCTTCGGAAGCTGCGTACCAAAGCCGACCT
>JGI1358J11329_10003133_pt1 | contig 12431 bp, 4 predicted proteins | sample Subgroupgradi54m_FD_11329 | JGI IMG/M metagenome (IMG submission 11329)
CCTACTTCTCCGCTTGGATGGGAAACTGCTTCGGCAAACAATGCCTTCCCACCTGTAGGTAATGGCATAAAAATGACTGGAAGTTTGTCGGCGGTTGAATAAATAAGAGCCTTATTTAAAACCTGGTCATAATAATCTAAATTTTTGTAAGACCCCGTATTTTTGTAAGACCCCGTCAGGTCATAATAACGCTGCCGAAGTTCTGAGCGAAGTGTCGTGGCAAGATCCGGATTTTCCAATAACGACAAAGTTGTCAAAGAAAAAATAAATTCCGGACTTACAACGCTCCCGTCAGTCGGGATGAACCGGTTGGGTACTCCCAACTGATAACGCGGATCATTCAAAACAGCACTTTTTGGAGGAAAATAAATTTCGGTAAGCATCTGTTCGAGGCGAGTGGGCACATTTTGCATTGCTGTTGCGTAAAGACGTGCTTCTTTTTTCTGATCAATTTCTTTGGTGATGCGCGGAGCAATGACCAAATAGGAAACATCATGCTCCCTCAGATAGTGTTCAATGCCTGCCGTGTGAAATCCACCCGTGACAATCACAGAAACTTTTTCGTTATCACTAAGCATTTTCTGGTAGGCACGATCAATCAGAATTTTATCGCGCTTTAAAGCTGCTTTATAAAAGCCTTCGATCCGGGGAAGGTCTTCATCGATAACGTTGATTGAGGGCGATAACGAAATAGTTTGATTTGCCTTCTTAGCTTCTTGGTCCACAAACGAACGAAAAGTTTCCGCTTTGAATTCATCCCGATAGGTATAAAAATAATCGACATCCTCTTTGGTAAGCGAAAAATCAAACATATGCTGAAGGATGTTTAAGAAGCGGTACAATCGGTCCAGCGCTACTTCAGACTCATTTCGAAATAATTTATTTTTAACGGTTTCTTCCAGCTCGTCAATTTCTTTGAACAGTTCTATTCCGATAGAATCGTAGCTTTTGGTATATTTTAAATAATTAAGGACATTCCGGTATTTCTCTTCCTCTTCAGAATGATTGGACACTTTTTCTTCCAAGTACCCGTAGTAATCAGCCCGGGTCATCTTTTTCAAACGGAACTGAATCGAATTAGTCACAAACTCAGAAAGCTCTTCGTGACTTAAAATCTTCTTAAGGTCAGAAATTAATGAATCGATTTCCTTCTCAGCCTTATCAAAATCAATTTCACGCTCAAGCTTCACTAAATTCAAGAACGATTCAAGCTGCCGATAGCGATACCGAGAGACATTCAGGCGATCTGCCAAATCCACCAAATAACGGACATAATGGTTTAAATACTCTTTTTGTTTAGAGAATCCTTCATGTTCATTCCGAAGCGTCCGCAAATCTTCCGAAAATACAAATCGGCTGATTTGATCCAGTTTAGTTTGAATTTCATCCAACGCGCTTACGGAACGGTCTTTGAATTCAAGCGCATCCAAAAAAGCACTTCGATTTTCTTCATAAAGATCTTTTTCTTCCGCACCAAATAATTTGAGTTGCGGTAACTTGGTAATCGCAACATGCTCAGGCCCCGTCAAAACTCCTTCGCGAAGATAATAATCAGCAACAACCTGTCGTGCCTTTTCATCAGGAAAGGCAGCAAACAAGGCCGTGTCCATTTCACCGCTTGCGCCTTCAATCGATACAAGACGATTGTTTTTAGTCTTTTGGAGATATTCAATCACACGGCCAATATTGCGTTGAGCCTCTTCATTCACGTGCGCATCTTGGATGTGAATGACCAATCGGTCTTGTGCTCCCTGGAAAGCGGATTTCACCACACCGATTTCAGATGGAATTTTAATTCTATTAAGGTCAGCAAAAAAATCTGATACGGATTTTTCTGAGGAAATAGGAGTAGGAATTACTTCTTTGTGGAGGGAATTGATAATACCGCCCTGCCCGTCTGCCCAAGCAATCGTATTAACTGTAAAAGCAATGACGACTGCTAAAGCTACCGTGCGGAGCCACAATCTGCTACGACTCTCTTGCCATATGCCCACGAACGATGGGCCTCCTTTTCTGAAGAGATTTATAGAAAATATAAAGAGGATTTAACTAATTCAGCGAATAATATAAACTTTGTAAACTCTATAAGTAAGTATACACGCTGATTAGCTGAAAATCAAGAAAATTAGGGGGTTTAAATAAGGTGTAACTACCATTCTAAAACCTTAAAGTATAAGGCTTTAGAAAGCGCCTACATTTACGTGTTTTAGAGCAAATCTAGAGGTTTTTGTGACTTCCGAATAAACTGAAAAGTCCCAAACCACTTCGAAGCAGTAAGTTTCTGAAGTAAAGCTTTAAGGTCTTCGAAAACCAAATAAATCATTGGAATCACAAAGAGCGTTAGCATCGTCGAACTTAAAATTCCACCAATCATTGTAATTGCAAGCGGCGCCCACAACTGGCTTGATTCACCTTGATCGATCGCCATCGGAATAAAACCAATTACTGTAGAACCTGCTGTAGCTAAAACCGGGCGCAAACGATCTTTCGCTGCTTGAATCAGGCATTCCGTAGTACTTGGAATTTTTATCCTTAAGTGATTAACTCGATCCACCAAAATAATCGAACTATTCACCACCGTTCCGATCAAAATAAACATGGCAATGAACACTTGTTCGCTGAGAGGTTTCCGGGTGAAAAAAAGTGCGGCCCAAACTCCAATTGTAGCAAGTGGAATCGCTACCATAATCATCAGAGGTTCAACATAGGATTGATAAAGACACGCGAGAACCATATAAACAAGCACGACGGATAAAAGGACGCCAACACCAAGTTGTGACTTTCCTTTCAGCAATTCTTCATAGCGACCGCCAAATCGCCAGAAATAATCTTTCGGCATTTCTATGCCTTTCATCGCGGCTTTCACTTCTTCTGCAACTGTTTGAAGCGGCTTAAGCACATCCCCTTTTACAAAAACATATCGATATTTATCTTTCCGATCGATGGTTTGAGGGCCTCGTGATGGATAAATTCCTGCAATTTGTTTAAGCGCTATCTGAGTTCCATTTTTGGGTGACACGACATAGAGATCCTGCAAATCTTCAACCTTTTGTCTAAAAATTGGTTGAAGACGTGTGATCATCTCGATTTCTTCTCCCTTTTCAACTTCATGAAATTTTGTTGGACGCATACCGCGTACCAAAGCATGGATAGAATCTGCAATGTCATGAACGGTGAAACCATAAAAAGCACTCCGCCCTTTATCTACAACGATGCTGTATTCAGGTCTCTTGCGAAGATCCGTCATCACCAAATTGGTCAAGCCATTGATAGAATTTATTTTCTGCGCTACCTGATGAGCCAATTTTTCTAAAGTGTCATTCTCAAGCCCAAAAATATTTACAACCAACTTTTTAGATTCTTCACTGGATACACCTTCATCCACAATCAACGAATATTCATCATGAATTTGTTTGATTAACTCATTACCCTTTNCTCGAATCTGATTCATAATTACTTCTTTCGAAGTTTTTCTTTTTTGGCGAGGAGCCAGCCGTACAAAAAGCCTTAAATCATTTTTTTGGACGGTCGTGGAAAGCATTTCCACTTCTTTGAATCCATGCAACAGACCTTCCAATCGTTTTGCTACTTCATCATTGGCCTCAAGTTTAGCTCCGGCCAACGGAAAAACAACCACGGCAAACTCATTTTCTTCAAGCTGACTGGGGAGATCGATGTGACGTACTGCAAGCCTCCAAGAAGAAAAAACAAAAAGTATGGTTATAACTAGAAGTAAACTATAACGATGCTTCAGACTGAACCGAGCCCACTTATCATATCCTCTTTTGGTACGTTCAAAGATAGTATCTCTTTTTTTAATGTCGGCAGATTTTTCATGAGAATTCTCCGATGAAATAACGGAAAGAAGCATCGGAACAAGCATCACCGCAATGATAAGCGACATGGCCAAGGCAATTGACACGGTTATAGCAAAACCTTGATAGGTTAATTGAATCTGCTTGTCGATAAAAATAATCGGAAGAAAAACGCAAAGATGCGTCATCAATGAAGCCAATAATGGAAGCCAGACTTCCTCGGCTCCCTCCACTGCAGCTTCAACCTGCGAAAGCCCTTCTTCTCTTTTCTTAACTGTATTTTCAATGACAACAATTGCGCTATCAACAATAATACCGATCGAGAGAGCGAGACCGCTTAAAGTCATCACATTCAAACTTAACTTAAACGCTGCCATAAAAATAAAAGTGCTTATGATCGAAATAGGAATCGTGGTCAAAACAATTAAAGACAGAACCCAACGCCTAAGAGCAAAGTAAACAATCGCAGCTACAAATAAAACTGCCAAATAGAGAGACGTCCACACATCGTTAATCGCTCTTTTGATCAGCTTTGCTTTGTCTGAAACCATGGTAGCTCCAACGTCGCCACCAGAACGTTCTTTAGTAAAGTGATCGATGATTTTTTTAAGTTCATCTACAACTTTGATTGTATTAGCAAGCGAACTTTTCTTCACATAAACAGAGACGTTTTGATTTAAGTTTAAGCGGGCGAAATCTTCCGGTTCCATGTAAGAATCTTTAATGGTTGCGATTTCCTTAAGCGGAATAATGGAACCTTGACGCGTTCCTTTAATCCCCAGATTTCCAATTTGATCAATGCTAGTGAAAGCTCCCATCGTACGAATGGCGAAATCGTAAGCCCCACGTTCTTGGCTTCCTGCCAAAAGTGCAATGTTGCTTGCCCCAATAACATCCATGACGCGTTCGACTGAAATGTTATAAGAAAACATTTTATCTCGATCGAGCTCGACTAAAATTTTCCGTTCTCTTCCTCCATAAACTTCAACGCTGGCCACTCCATTTACACGATCAAGCCGGGGTTTTAGTTCATGATCTACGATTTCACGAATTTTCTCAGGTGCTAAATTTGGACTTGTAACAGCAAAAATAAGAACGGCAGAATCTGAATCTTCGAAGTTGGCGATGACTGGCTTTTCAATTTCGGATGGTAATATTCCCTTTACACGGGAAAATTTCTCCCTAACTTCAAGTCCTGCAAACTTCATGTCAACGCCAGGTTCAAACTCAAGCGTAACACGGCTTTCCGCCTCCCGAGAATTGGAGTACATCGTTTTCAAATGGCTCACGGTGGAGACAGCCTCTTCAACAGGGTGGGTAATCATTCGTTCGACTTCGACAGGAGGAAGCCCGCCGCGCGCGCGGATAATAATTGAAATAATTCCGCGGCTTGAACCTTGATAAAGTTCAACGGGCAAGAGAAAAAATGAAATGCCGCCCAAAAGAATCAGAGCGGCAAAGATCACCCAAATCAAAACTGGTCGTTTAACCGAAACGGTGGGAAGCCCCATTATGAAGCAGGTTCCTCCTCCCCCTCTTCGATAACAACCTCTCCAAACAATCGGTCTGAAATTCTTGTCACTAAAATATATGCCGCAGGAATGACGCAAAGCGTAAAGAAAGTCGCACTAGAAAGACCGCCGATCATCGCAATAGCAAGGGGTGCTTGGAGTTCAGCGCCTTTTCCAAGCCCCAAAGCAAGCGGAATCAAACCTACTACGGCAGTTAAAGCTGACATCACAATAGGGCGAAAACGTACAAAAACTGACTCAACACAGGCTTCCACTAATTCCATACCTTGCCGACGTGCGTTATTAAGAAAATCAATTAATACAATGGCATTGTTGACGACAGTTCCCGCCAAAATTAAAATTCCCAAAAGCGAAATAATGCTGACAGACGTACCGGTTAACCAAAGAGCCAAAGCAACACCAATCAAATCAAGAGGAACGGCAAGCATAATAATAAGGGGGTGGAGGAACGACTCAAACTGGGCTGCCATAATCATGTAATTGAGGATTAATGCAAGTGCCGTAGCATAACTGATTCGGCGAAATGACTCTTGAACCTGCTGGGCTTTTCCAGTTAAATCAATATTATATTCTTTGGGTAGTTCTATCTTTCCCACTTCATTTGCCAAATTAGCAAGAACCGTTTTCTCCTTAAATCCTTTTTCAATGGCTGCTGTTACTGTAACGGTGCGGATCTGATCTCGCCGTCTAATTTCGCTGGGTCCATAACCTTGCTTAATGGCGCCGACTTCTTTAAGTGCAACCGGTATTTCAAGGGTGTTGCTATAAACCAGCAGATCTCCAATTTGATCCAAATTTTTACGGTCCTTTTCTTCTAACCGGACACGGACATCGATTTCTTTCCCTGCCTCCTTAAAAGTAGTCGCAACCGCGCCTTCAATGGCTGCTTTGGTTGTTAGTGAAATATCCCGCGCTGAAATCGCATAGAGCGCAGCTTTCTTACGCTCAATTTCCACTTTTGTTTCAGGTGATGGTTCTCCAATATCGTCCAATATTTCTGTAACACCAGAAACTGACGCTATCGTTTTTTCAACTTGCCGCGTCAATTTGGCAAGTATTTCCAAATCATAACCTTTTATTTCAATTACGATCGGCTTTCCGCCCGCTTGCGTAAAATCAAACTCACTTTCTTGAACAATGAATTGAATTTCTGCTTTTTGTAACTTATGTTCCTGCAATTTTTTACGAAGAAAGGATACTGCTTCGAATGAGGAACGTTTACGCTTTTCTTTAAGCCCAACCAAAATAAGTGCTTGATAAGGCCGAAGTGTTTCCACAGCCACCTGTCCTACTTTTGAAGTAGAAGATGACCCAATGGTTACGGTGAGTTTTTCTACTTCCGGAAGTGTCTGCGCTTCTTTCTCAATTACACTTACGATTTCATCGGTCGCTTCAAGACGACTTCCCACAGGCAAATTTACGCGAATTAAAAATTGTCCTTGATCTACCTTAGGAAGAACTTCTGTATCTAAAAATCGAAAAATAACCAAACTAATCAAAAAAGCACCCACACCGACGCCCAGAATACTCCAAAAAATTTGGTTTTGCTTTCCCCGATCAAAACCTAAAAAATAATTTTTGATTTTTGATTTAACAGTGTTTAGCGAAGCCTTAACGTTTGGCTCAACTTTTTTTGGAATATGGACATATACCGCAAGCATTGGAACAACTGTTACGGAAACAAGAAGAGAGATAATCATTGAATGGACAACGGCCCAAGAAAGGTCTTTGAAAAGCTGTCCGGCAACACCTGGTATGAAAAGAATCATTGGTACAAACACAGCAATCGTCGTCAAGGTAGATGTAACCACAGGCCAAAACACTTCGTTGGTTCCCTGAATTGCTGCAGGAATAGCATCCATTCCGTCTTCACGGAGACGGAAGATATTTTCGATAACAACAATACTGTTATCCACCATCATACCCGCCCCTAGGGCAAGACCCCCTAGGGACATGGTATTCAACGTAATCCCTTGAAGTTGAAAAATAAAAAAGGTTCCAATGACAGAAATGGGAATTGAAATTGCAACAATTAAAGAACTTAGCCAATTTCCAAAAAATGGAAATAAAACAAGGGAAGCTATAATGCCGCCTTCTATGGCAGCATCTCTAACGCTCGAAATTGCATCTTTAATAAAAACGGAGTGATCATAAATGATTTCGGCGGTAATACCGCGCTCATCTAAATCATCTTGGAGAAACTGAAGTTCCCGTTTTACATGCTCTACAACTTTGACCGTATTGGCAGATCCTTGTTTTTGAATGGCAATTGAAATATTTTCTTTGCCGTTATAACGAGAAACGGAAGTTCGTTCGTGATAAGCATCTTTAACCTCTCCAATGTCGCGTACCATGACAAGGCGTTTCTCTCCAGCGCCACGAGCTTCTCCTCGCTCCTCCCGTAGCGTATCTAAAGTCTCACGGGTTCCCTTGCTTCCCCGTTCAAGAAACGTGTCTGGCCTCCTTTGCATTTCTCTTTTAGCGTCCTTGATATCCGTTTTCACAACGGTGTAACCAATTTCAGGAACAGACCGAAATTCGCCAACAGTTCGAATTAAATATTCGTAAAGCCCTTTCTTAATACTGCCAGCAGGATAAGAAATATTGGCTTTATCGATTGCATCCACTACATCTAAAATAGACGTTTGGGCAGATTGTAGCCTTCCTTGATCCAAGGTAACTTGAATCTCACGATCAAGGCCTCCTGAAATCGTAGCGGAAGCAACGCCTTCTACTTTTTCAAGATTTTCTTTGAGAACATGTTCGGTGATCACTTTTAAATCGCCGGGTGGCATCTTTCCAGTAACGGAAAGAATCATGATAGGCCTTGCAAGAGGATCGAACTTTAAAACAACTGGATCCCCCGCCTCTTTGGGTAAGCGTTCTTTCACTAAATCGATTTTTTCTCGGACGGAAAGAGCTGCGAAGTCAATATTTTCATTCCAAGCGAAGGAAGCAAAAATGGTGCTCTTTCCTTCTTGGGAAATCGACTTAAGTTCTCGGAGACCGTTGGTAGCACTGATGGCCTCCTCAAGCGGGCGAGTAATTAGAGTTTCAATTTCCTCGGGAGCAGCATTAGCATAATCTGTAACAATGGTCACTTGAGGAAAAGTAAGCGGTGGAAATAATTCTTTTTGAATGGATAAAGCGGCAATTATTCCAAGAAAGACGATGCCAAAAGTCACCATCACCGTGGTAACTCGCTGCTGAATAGCGTATTTCGGTAGGCTCATACATTACAACTCCGCCTCTTGTGTTTCTATGATCTTCACTTTAGCGCCATCCTCCATACGCTCCAAACCAGAAATAACAACCAAGTCCCCTTCGCGAAGACCCGAATCAATTTGCGCATAATCAACGCGGGCGTAACCCACTACCACTGGGGTCTTCTTTACTTTTTTATCCTCTGGATTCACCACATACACAAACTGCTCTCCCTCTTTACCTTGGAGCGCATCATTTGGCACAACCAACGTATTTTTCTTTTGGTAAAGTGAAATTTTAATGCGGGCAAACATACCAGGAAGAAGCAAACCTTCCGGATTTTCAATTCGAACGCGTACATCAGCAGTTCTGGAACTGCCCACAATAACTGGGGCTATGTTCTCAACGATTCCTTCAAAAACTTTGTCAGGATAAGCATCGACAAACACTTTTGCTTTTTGACCGAGTGAAATCTTATTAATTTCCCGTTCAGTAATTCCAAACTCAGCGACGACACGTTCAAGCGAAACATGAGTTCCTACAAGTGTATTTTGCGTAACTGTTTCCCCTTCTTCAATATTGAGCTGTCCAATTGTTCCGGCACTCGGAGCATAAAGATTTGATTTTTCAAGAATGGCTTCATTCGCTTTCATTTCTAAAGTTTGAGCTTCACCTTCATAACGTGCTTGATCCAGTTCATGTTTGACTTTATCTAATGTACTTTGCGGAATCGCTCCAATTTGAAAAAGTTTCTCATGTTCCTTCACTTTTTCATCAGCTATCGCTTGGGCCGATAAAGCTTTTTGCTGTTCTGCTTGAGATCGTTTTAAGCGCAGCAGAATGTCATCTTGTTTCAAAGAAATGAGGAGAGCTCCTTCTTCATAACGTTCACCTTCCCGATAATTAATCGCACTGATCACGCCCGGAATTTCAAAACTCAATTTAAACTCGACGCCTCCCTTAATACTACCCAATACGTTTAAAGAATCTTCAAAATTAAATCGCCCCACTTTAAATACCTTAACTGGGATAAGGTCTTGTTCATTGGCTTTTGCATCTTGTTTTTTAGCTTCAATCTTTTTAGGCGGAGGGAAAAAAATGGAACGGACAACCATGACAAAAATGACAATCGCGAGGACAATTAATACTTTTCGAATGTTTCCCGGATTTTTAAAAATACTTCCGACTTTACTTAAGCTCTTAGAAAAAAAAGAAGACTTTGATTGAGGCTCTGGTTCTTGGGGTGGTAGTTCGTGCTCAGGTCGTTGAATGTCCATGTAATGGTCTGGCCCTCTATCTTATAATTCTACACTATTGGAGCACTTCTACCGGGAGATAATCACGTATCCCTATGGCACGATTCAACTTAGCTTTCGATAAAAAGAATTCAGAAAGTGCCTTATAAACCAGCCCACGCTCTTGGGTAAAATCCATCTCTGCCTGAAGATACTCAGAAGTTTGGATTTCATTGGTATCTAAACGATGTTTTGCCAATTGTGCGAGACGGCTTCGATAACCCATCCGTTTATATGCGGATTCGACTTGAATCAATGCTTTATTAAAATTAAAGTACGCTTCTTTTACCTCACGCACGACATCTCGTTCTGTTTTTTCAAGCTCAACAACTTGTTCTAAGTTACTCATCTTTGCTTCTAACATCGATGAAAATTGACTCATATCATCTAAAAATTTAACTGAAAAAGAGTTAGAAACGGTTCGACTTCCTTCTCCAGATTGGAACTGTGTGACTGATTTGGCATGCTGATCATTGTCATAAGCATATTTGAGAGTATTGCCAAGGAAAGGCCAGGTCATTTCCATTCCCAAACGAAATTCAGGACGATGTTTTGGTTCAAGTGTATCGCTAATAAATGCTTCTGCCAATTCTCCATATTCAAGCAATAAATCAAATTGAGGAAGCCGCTGGCCCAAAGAAACACGATAAGCAAATTGAGTTGCTTTTAGTTTCGCCGCCTCTACCTGCAAATCCGGCCGATTTTGATAAGCGAGCTCAATTAAACGCTCCCAATCACCTGCTGACTTTCCTGGAGTCAATCCTGCTGCTGCAGGAGTTTTACGAAGCGCTTCAACATTAAGCCCATCCAACGAATAAAGCGGCAGAATCTGAATTTCATCTGTCGTTTCAAGACTCATGTATTTCTGGAGTTCCAGTTTTGCAACTTCAACTTCCTGTTGAGCAGTTTCTAAATCATATTGCGATTGGCTGAACAAAGAATCTGTATTCAGTTTTTCGATTTCAGATATAAGTTTGGCATCATATTTTTCATCTGAGATTTTTTTCTGTTCTTGTGTTTTGGTAATCAGCTCTTGTTGATCACGCAACATATTTTGGGCACGTTCATATTCGAAATAAGCTTGTGATACTGCCGCGACAAGATTTGAAACTATCTTGTCATAATCATGTTTAGCGACTTCTAGATTAGTCATTTCTAATCGCAATGTATTCCAAAGAACGCCGCCCCTAAAAATGGGGATTCTATGCTTCATTCTCCAGTGATCACTTGTAAAAGCAGGAATCGAAAGCGAACCATGTTTCACGTCTGCTTCGAAAGTAGCTTCTGGCAAGAAATCGCGGATCGCTTTTGCAATCCGAAAGCGAGCCAAATTAATTCGTTGCTTGGCGATTTCAGACTGAACCGAAACATCAACTGCGCGTGAAATCGCAGCTGTTAAATTTTTTTGCCTTACTTCCAAAAATTCCTCTTTAGCCGCAATTGTTTTTGGATTAATTGAACTCTTAATTTGGCCCCAGCTTAAATTCTTAAATTGCTCTTTTCGTGCTAAACGAAGCAGGTCAACTTCCTGAGTAATCCGACTCTTTTGGGTGATTTCTGTTCCTGTTGTTTGACCCTCAATCTTTAATTCCTGATTTTTAACGTTAGGAGCTATTGAAGTAACAGCTTCTAAGATGGCATTTTCTCGGTCTTGTTCGATGTCGCGTTCATCTTTAGCAATAGAAGTGGTGTTGGGATTGGTATGACTTATCTCTGGAAATGCCGTATTAGGGGACAATAAGATTAATGCGATGATTGGCAAATGAGTGAAAACCTGAGCAATTCTTTTCATCCGATTTTGATTCCCCTACGGTTGAAAATGCTACGGAAAATTATAGTGAATGGGTAATCCAAAGTCAACATATGTCCTTACACTATCGACACTTTCATCTTTTAACTTAATTGACCTTTGGAGATCGATAAAATCTTAAATTTTGGAGTTTGATGTTAAAAAAGAAGGTGATGTCACAAGCAAAAAAGTACTTTCTTTAAATTGCGGATTATAATAGGAATGGGGGAAACAACCATCAAAGAATACGTAATTTCCCTCTCGAATCAAATGGTCTTTCCCGTCAAATTGAATGGATAGCTTACCCATAATTGCTTGTGCGAAAATCACCCCTGAAGTGGGAAGAACCTTATGTTCGATACGAGTCTCACCCTTTAGAATTATCTTACCTGCAAAAAAATTAGGGATCAACGGTGTGTAGCAAACGACGCGGAAGCCATCTTTGGGAAACTCAAGAGTATGCTGACCTTTTTGGTTGCCGCCGATGAAAATTCCACGCCCATCAGGTGACTCCCTTCTTGAAAAAAGTGATGCCACAGAAATGCTTAGGGCACAGGCAATCGCTTCAAGACTCTTGAGAGAAGGAGACTCTATCCTTCCTTTTTCAATTGCATCAAGCGTTCTGGGATTTATTCCGGAACGGCGGGCTAATTCAATTGCCCTCCAACCTAAAAGTTCTCTATGGTAGCGAACAACCTGACCTGGAACAATGCTTGACTTTACTTTTTCTTTTCTTTTTTCACCTTTGTTTTCTGTGTTAAACTTAACCATTTTCAGGGTTTCCCTTTTGTTTCTA
>JGI1358J11329_10003139_pt1 | contig 12425 bp, 12 predicted proteins | sample Subgroupgradi54m_FD_11329 | JGI IMG/M metagenome (IMG submission 11329)
TAGCTTTACAGTCAGGACGGCGGCCTGCAATTCATCAAGCCGGAAATTGCCGCCAATAAGGAAGTGGCGGTATTTGCTTGCCGACCCTTGGTTCCGAAGAGCGTGGAGTGTTGTGGCCAGTGATGAGTCGCCGGTGATGATCATTCCGCCGTCGCCGAATCCACCCAGGTTTTTCGTGGGATAAAACGACAAGCACCCCAATACCCCCATGCTTCCAGCCCGTCTGCCATGCTCGTCCTCCGCCCCAAGAGCCTGGGCGGCGTCCTCGATCACGGGGATCTCGTGCTCTGCGGCCAGCTTCAGGATCGGCTCCATCTCGGCGCAACGACCAAACAAGTGGACCGGGAGGATCGCGCGGGTCCGCTCCGTGATGCGGTCGGCAATCAGCTTCGGGTCGATGGTGAAGCGGGCCGGATCGATGTCCATGAAAACCGGCTTGGCACCCAACCTGGCAATAGAGGCTGCCGTTGCAATGAAGGTGTAGGGGGTCGTGATCACCTCGTCTCCCCGGTCGATCCCGAGGGCCATGAGGGCCAGCAGCAGGGCGTCGGTTCCGGAGGAAACGCCCACCGCGTGGCGAGCGCCACAATACCTGGCGATCTCATCCTCTAGCCCCCGAACCCTGGGCCCGAGGATAAACTGTTGATTGTCACACACCTCGTCGATCGCGCGCCTGACCTCGCCTTTGATGGCGGCATACTGGACTTTAAGATCCAAAAATGGAACCTGCATCTGCTCGCGCCTTTCCTGAAGGCCCCAGGGTCGAAGGGTCTTCAGTGAATAGCAGAACTCTGTACCTGACTGACGCCTGTGGCCTGTGGAATTGCATCAAGCATACAACTCATGCTGGCCGCCTGGCACTTGCTATTTCTCGAATTTTACGCATGTTGGAAACCGAAGTCTACAGCTTTTTGGGATCGTTGCTGAGTTCACCGAATCCAGGTCTGAGGGAGTCAGAAGGAACACCACGGTATTCGGGAGGCTGTTTCCCATGGGTCGGCTGAGCGGTGGGCTCGACCTCGTCCTTTCCCTCAGCTTTCGGCTGCTTTAAGAAGGACCGCTTCCAGCGCCTTAATGAGTGGCGCCCACGCGTAGCGATCGAGCGCATGACGGCGGCAGGCATCCCGGAGATCTTGATATCCATCGGGGTCGGAACGTAACCGATGCCGATGCTCGAGAATAACCTTGGCGATGGCGTCCGGATCGGTGCCAGGAAAGAGCAAGTCTGAACGCAGAGGCCGGAGAATCTCCGGGGTCCCTCCTACAGGTGTGCCCAGAACAGGAGTCCCGCAGGCGAGCGCCTCGACCGTGACCAACCCAAACCCCTCGAGTTCCCGTGTCGGCAGGATGAAAAAATCCGAAGCCTGGTAGTATCCGGCCAGCTCATCCTCTGGGATCTGCCCCCTAAACTCCACGCGGCCCTCGAGGCCGAGCCGGCTCTTCAGCTCTTGTAGCGCCTCCCTCTGCGAGCCACTTCCCCCGATGATCAGGGAGATCTCCTCCGCCTCGGGGTTCAGCAGCTTCATCGCCTCCAGCAGGTTGGGCAAACCCATGCGGGCCTCAAGGTTCCTGATGGTCAAGAGCAGGCAACCCTTCTCGGGAAGCTTCAGCCATCGTCGGAGGGCCCCTCGATGCTGCGCCGGAGTGAACCGCTGAAGATCAACTCCACCTGGAACAATACTGATCCGCTCTTCGGGGACCGCATGGTGCTGCTGAACCAATTCCTTCATATAATGGCTCATCACAACGATTTTGTGACACCGTTGCAGGCAATGCCTTTCGATCCAGCGCAACAGGTTGAAATGGATCGCCCGGGCGAATTCAAGGCTGCGACGTGTTGGATGGCGCATCTGATATTCGAGAAATGCTGGGGACTGAAAAGTATAAGTGGCGGGCAGCCTTGTCCTCTTGCTGACGAGCGTAACGCCCATGGCGGATAGCGGTTGGTGGAAACAGACCAGATCGAAGGTGATCTCCCGGGCAATCTGCCGATATGCCTGGGCTGCGTTCCAAAGGGATGACACCAGGAAAGCGAAAGGATTTCTTCGATCAACCTCGAAGTGAATGACTTGCACGCCCGAGATGGTCATGGTCTTCGAGCAAGCGTCGCTGACTTTGCGACTCAGCACGACTACGTGGTGCCCCTGCGCCTGTAGGCGCGTAGAGTGCTCGTAAAGGATTCGCTCAGCGCCTCCCAGGATCGTGGTCATCGAGACGTCACTGACCAAGAGGATGTTCACCGCTCCCCTCGCGTCCATGGGAAGTGTCGGTTCCCATGAGGCTGTGCTCATTGTCCACATAGATCCGATGCCACACTTCGTATACCATCAGTGCCCAGAGCTGGTCGCTGAAGTTCTGCTTCCCCGCGTGATGCTCCCTGATCAGCCAGGCGACGTACTCCGGATTGAAGTAGCCGCGCTTTCGGATCACCTCTGAGGAGAGGAAGGTCTCCACCATGTCCCTGAGGTCCTTTTGGAGCCACTGGCCCAGTGGGACCATGAACCCCTGCTTCCTCCGGCGGAGGGTCTGGGGAGGGAGCTGCTCGTGAAGGGCCCGCTTTAGCAGGTACTTCAGACGAAAATGCTTCAGTTTCAGGCCGGAGGGAATCTGCCAGGCGAACTCGACAAGCTTGTGGTCACAGAACGGGGTCCGGAGTTCCAGCGAGTTCGCCATGCTCATCCGATCGCCCATCGTCAAGAGGTCGTCCGGTAGATAATTGGTGAGGTCGGTGTAAAACATTGCCTGGAGCGGATCGTCGCCGGAGCCGCGGCCCCATGAGGAATGGTGATACCGGGAAGGGTCGGCATCGCGGAGCCGGTCCTTGAATGTCTCAGCGTAGAGGTGTCGTCTCTGCCGGTCATCGAACAGCCTGAGCCATCCAACATACCGCTCCGGGAGAGGAACCATGCCACCTCGAAAGAATCTTTTTCCCCACCCGCCGAGGTTGCGGCTCTTGTGCGTTTCCCGAAGCACAGTTTCGGAGATCCGTCCGAGGCCGTTCCTGATGAAGCAAGGGAGCCGGCCATACGGGAGCGAGAGGGAAGCTCCGAGGTAGCGTGGGTATCCGCCAAAGGCCTCGTCCCCGCCGATGCCTGAGAGGGCGACAGTCACCTCCCGCCTGGCCATCTTCGAGACCAGAAAGGTTAGGAGGGCGGAGGAATCTGCAAACGGCTCATCAAAGTGACGAACGAGGAGGGGCAGAAGTTCTACAATGTTCGGCTCAAGCAGGTATTCGTGATGCTGGGTATCAAAATGCTTGGCAACGAGTCTGGCATGGTCCAGCTCATTGTAGGAAGAGGAATCCTGCCCGAATCCGAGGGAGAAGGTGGCGATCCGATCGTGCGACAGCTCCCGCATCATGGCGACGATGGCGCTCGAGTCAATCCCCCCGCTGAGGAAAATCCCGAGCGGCACGTCGCTGACGAGTCTGAGCCGAACCGACTCCCTCAGCAGGTCGTGGGTTCGTTCGAGGTAGTAGGCTTCCGGGAAGGATGTCTTTGGGGGAGGGGCCGGTGAGACCTTTGCGAGGTCCCAATACCGACTGACCGTGACTGTGCCTCGCTCCCAGACCAATGTATGGCCGGGGAGAAGTTTCTTGATCTGCCTGAAAATGGAGAGATCGTGGGGAACGTAGCCGAAGGTCAGGTAACAATCCAGGGCCTCGGGGTCGATCTCCCGGGAGAGCGATGGATGTTCCAGGAGCGCCTTGATCTCCGACGCGAATGCAAGGGCCCCTGGGAGGACACAGTAGTGGAGAGGTTTCTTGCCCAGCCGGTCCCTGGCCAGCAGGAGCCGGCCCCGCGGAAGATCCCAGACCGCGAAGGCAAACATCCCTCTGAGTGCGTGGACACATTCCTCGCCCATCTCCTCGTAGAGATGGACGATCACCTCGGTGTCGGTCCTGCTCTTGAACCGGTGTCCCTTCTTCTCGAGATCGGCCCTTAACTCTTTGAAGTTATAGATCTCGCCGTTGAAGACAATCCACACTGTGCCATCCTCGTTGCTCATTGGTTGGTGGCCGGCGGGCGTGAGGTCGATAATGCTCAGCCGGCGCATCCCGAGCGCGAGGCGAGTGTGGCCATCGGCGGGATCCGCCCCAAGGTAGAAGCCGACATCGTCGGGGCCACGATGCCGGAGCGCATCGGCCATCCGCCTGAGGAGCGGTTCGTTAACGGCCCCGACGATCCCGCAAATCCCGCACACTGCGGCCCATCTCCTTCCTTGATATCACAGGCGTCCCCTCTTGGCTGTTCTGGCGTGACCTCCTCTCTGAGAGCAGCTCCTCGTAGAGCGTTTCGACCTCTCGCATCATCCGGTCCAGGCCGAAGCGTCGCTCTGCCTGCTGCCTGGCCGCCACGCCAAGCCGGCTGCCCAGTTCCCTGTTGTGGAGGAGCGTGATGACCGCCCTGGCCAACATGTCGGGTGCCCGAGGGGGAACGAGGAGGGCGGTGACCCCATCCTCGACGACCTCGGAGACTCCGTTGACGCGGGTTGCGACAACCGGCTTGCCCATTGCCATCGCCTCCAAGAGAATGAAGGGGAGCCCTTCGGAGAGTGACGGAAGCGCCACGACATCCAGCGCGCCCATGATGGTTGGGATATCCTCCCGCATTCCAGTGAAGATGCAGCAGCCATCGAGGCAATGTGTTCTTGCGTACTGGACCAGCTCCGCCCGAAGGGGGCCGTCTCCGACGATCAGCGCCTTGACAGTGGGAATGGCTGCCTTGATCTGTACAAGGGCCGTCAGGAGATCCAGATGGCCCTTCTGCGGTGTCATCCGTCCCACAATCCCGATGAGAGGCGTGTCTTCCTCCAGGCCAAGCTCACGCCTCACCTTCGATCCATCCACCGTCCCCGGATCGAAGGCTTCAAGATCCACGCCGTTCTGGATCACCTGAACCTTTCGAGGATCTCTGCCCGATCGCTCCTTGAGGTCTTGAGCCAACGCCTCGGCGACACAGACCATCTGGTCCACAAGGGTAAAGGTGAGTCGCTCGCCCAGCAGATAGAGTGACCGTCGGACGGAGGAAATCGGGTAATCGTAGAGGGAGTTGTGGATGGTGGAGACGATGATCGGGACTTGCGCCCACCTTCCGGCCAGTGCCGCATAGAGGTTCGGTCTTGCTCCGTGAGACTGGACGATATCCGGTCGGTGTTGCCGGAGCAGACGGATCAATCTCAGCATCGCGGCTGGGCTGAGTAACCGGGGGATCTCGAAGGGGACCACATGGATTCCGATTCTCCGCAATCGCTCGGTGAGGAGCCCCTCCGAGGGGCAGAGGACGGAGAAGGCGTAGCGATCGCGGGGCAGACGATCCGCCAACAGGAACAGGTAGGTTTCTCCTCCTCCCCGGTCCGCCGTGTCGGCAAGGTGCAGCAGTCTGGTCGGCCTCATCAGTCTCATCGACGACGCTCCTGAAGGATCTCCTCGCAGACCCGGAGCAGTTGTTTCGCGGCCGCGGCCCAGCTATGCGCCTCCAGCACCCATCGCCTGCCCTTTTCCCCCAGACGCCGGGCTGTCTCCTGATCTTCCAACAGACGGATGATCTCCTTTGCGAGCGCCTCGGGATGCTCAGGGCGAACCGGAGCGATCCCTTCGGCCCGGCTCAGGAGATCGTGGAGTGGGGGGATGGAACTGGCCACCACCGGTCGCCCGCACGCTAGGTAGTCGAAAAGCTTGAGGGGCGAGGCGTCGCCCCTGTCGGCCAGGAACGGCGCCACGCAGAGCTCCGTGGCGCCGATATAGAGCGGGACCTCCGGGTAGGGCACCTGTCCGGTGAAGAGGAAAGAGACTGACAGCCCTTGCCTCGATATCCTTTCGGCCCATGTCCGTCGCATGACGCCATCGCCCACCAATAAGAACCTCACCTCTGGAACCCGACGGACGATAGCTGGGGCAGCGTCGATCAGGACATCGATCCCCTGGTGGCGGAAGAACGAGCCGACAAAACCGACGTATCGGCCGGCGGGATTGAGGCCCAACCTCTGGCGGCATGCGGCGCCGTCCATGGGGCGGAATAACTCGGGGTCGGTGGCGCTTTCGATGAGGACGGTCTTCTCTGGTGGCACCCGGTACCGCTGCCAGAGCATCTCCCGTAAACCCGCAGAGATCGGGATGATCCTGTCGCAATACTTGAAGTTAGCCCGGTCGATCAGCTTGATCATGCCCAGCCGGAAGGCCGAGGCGCGCTGGGCGCGATAATGGGAGTAGGAATCGCCGTTCACCTCGATGACCAGCGCTGCCCGCAAGACCTTGGCTAGCAAGATCGACAGCGGCGAGTGCATGGTCCGCATGTAGATGACGTCAGGGGTCACTCTCACCGCCCGTATCAGGGGGAGGACCAGTAACAGGAGATAGATCAGGAGAGGCCGAAGGACCGCGAGATCGACGTATGGGATCTCAACCACCTCCAGCGAGGAGAATTCCCGGAGCTGCGTCCCCTTCGGGACGAAGAGGACTACCCGGTACCCTAGGCTTCGACACTGGGCAGCCAGCTCCCAGACCTTCCTGAAGCCGCCTATGCCGCCCTGCACGACGGGATCGTGCTCATAGGACAAGAAGAAGATGGTCACGGACCCTCCCGCGTGATGTGCTCCATCTATCGCTCCTCGCCAGTCGGCTTGGCCGACCCAGCCACCTAGGCAATTCTAAAAGAACATGCTTTCGTTAGACCCCCTCCGGGGAAGGCTTTACGGCCGTGGCGATGAGAATGTCACTGAAGAGGTTGGGCCAGCGAGAGACGAGCCGGCGCAGGCGGACCCCATGGCCGGTCATCTGGACCGGGCGGAGGCCAGCGCGTAACAGAGTCTCGGCGAAGAGGCGGGAGTCGAACTGGTGAAGGTGGCGTCGATCCATCGCGGGGGGCGGCACCCGTCCCCGGAGTAACGTCAGGCGGAACCGCCAGTAGGCGAGATTCGGTACGGTGACAACAGCGTATCCGCCGGGGACCAGGACGCGGGCAATCTCCTGGAGAGCGTGGTCGGGGTCGTAGAGGTGTTCGAGTACCTCAACGCAAGCGACGGTATCATAGTGCCCAGCGGGCGCCGGAAGATCAGCCCTGTCGAGGTCCACCTGCCACACCTGGTCCAAATGGCATCTAGCGCGCTGGAGCGCTACGCTTGAGATGTCGATCCCGTGTACCACGAGCTCCGGAACGCGCATCTTCAGGAGCTTCGCTAGATATCCCGAACCGCAGCCCACATCGAGCAACCGACGTGGCTGAAGCCCGGCGACCACATCGGCGATGTCCGGGTAGCGCGGAGCCTCCTCAAAGAAGGTCTCGCTTGCTTTGTTCTCAAGCCAGTCCCGATCGTGAATCGACTCCGGGTCGAGCGGCACTAGAGAAATTCCTGCGTCACCTGACAGATCTCGATGACCGGAAGATCGTATTTGACCACGAAGCGCGTGCCACGATCCCCTCGTTGGGTCAGGATTGGGGGGCGAAGAGGCGAACGATAACGGCTTATGGCTGAGACGAGGTACGCGTCCATGCCACCCTGATACATCGAGGCAGAGTTGCGAGATGCATGCCGCCCACCCGCAGGTTTCATCCGGTGGTCTTTCGTCGCCGTTTTTTGGGGGATGCCAGAAAATGCACGGTTGCGCATCAACTATGACACGGTTCATTATGGAAGCCACATGGCACCTTGTCAAGGATAGTGGACTGAGGGTTCAGGCTGCCACGGGCCAAAACGCTGACAAGCTCGCGGAGCTGTTTCATCAATTTTCAGGCAACAAGGCCATACACTTGCAAATGTTCAAGAGGTCTGCGGCATTGTAGTAGAGGGCTCGCCTGTTGTCAAAGTGCTTGATGAAAAGGACCCGTCTTCGACGGGCGCGCCCGGAAGAGCGGAGACCTCTTGACGCCGAGGGTGTGAGCGAGGTATCTGACCAGGGTCCACAGTGTCTGGACGCCATAGATCACGCTGTTCTTGAAATCCACGCTGGACGCCTCGGGAAAATACCGTGCCGGGACCGGGATGTCACCGATTCTGAAGCCGGAATAGGAGGCTTGGACCAGGAGTTCGGTGTCGAAGACAAAGCTGTCGGAGTTGAGGCGGTACGGGTTCGTCTCGAGGACATGTCGCGTGTAGGCTCGGAAGCCGGTGTGAAAGTCCGAAACGTTTTGGCCGAGGATGACGTTTTCTGTGACGGTCAAGAAGCGGTTGCTCAAGTATTTGTAGAGTGGCATCCCACCATCGAGGGCTTCCCTTCGCGTCCTGATCCTGGAACCCAGCATGACATCGCAGATCCCCTCCTTCAGGAATCCTACGATGTAGGGGGTGAGCCGGCTGTCGTACTGGTAGTCGGCATGAATCATGACGACGATGTCGACTCCGCTCCGTAACGCCTCATCGTAGCAGGTCTTTTGATTCGCCCCGTACCCGCGGTTTTCAGGATGGACGATGACCCTGAGGCCAAGCCGCTCGGCGACCGTGACGGTCTCGTCGGTGCTCGCGTCGTCCACGACGATGATCTCATCGACGCAGCCGGAAGGGATATCGCGGACGGTCCTCTCCAGGGTCTTGGCCGCGTTGTAAGCGGGCATTACTATAACGACTTTTTCTGCGTGAGCCATGTCCGACGCTATCGAAGGGGCTCGCGGCGGACTTCTTCCAGACGGTTCCCTTTGTAGGTGAAGAAATACCTGGCCGGTCCCATGGGAGGGAACCCCTCGCCCTCCCCAAGAAGACTGACTTGCAGAGAAGGATTCGCATACTTCCACCGTACAATGTGTTCCAGTTCTCCCGGATTGAAGACATTCACATCCTTGCCGATGACCCGCGGGACGCCTTTGACGAAGATCGCGGCTCCATTGGGGAACGAGCCGTATGCGGATGAGAGGCCTTCAACCACCTGGCGGACGATCAAGCCAGCGCGGTGGAACTTGGAGATGATCTCATGGTTTAGACGAAGTTGGAGAGCGAGAAAAAAGATTAAGATAGATATGGTGACCCATCTCGCGATTTGGGATCTAGCAGGGAGGCCCACGCTTTTGATGGGGAGAGATGGCGCGATCTGTATGGCTAGTACAGTGGAAACGCCGATGAGCGGGATGTAGAAGAATCTCCTGGAGATCCCTTGATAAAGGAGAAAGGGAAGAAAACCAGCAAAGACAAGGCCTGAGAAAAATCGTTCCGGAGGAGATCCTCGGAGGAGTTTGGTCGTAAAGAATAGAAGTGTAACAGCAGCAGAAACTAGCATCAGAAGGATCACAGGGAAATTCGGCAGCCAGAGAAGGTGCTGGAGCCCTTCACCTATGGAGTGGGAAGACATCAAAGTATGAGTTAAGTTCTGAGGGCCGAATGGAAACCATAGGTGAGAGAAGAAGGTATTGATATTCGCGATGATCTGTACGGTTCCACGGAGGAAACGCGTAAATGAACCCCTTGCAATCTCGTTCAAAATAAAGGCAGCGGTGACCAGGGTCAACGGAACGACTGCCATTGTGAGCGCTTGGATACGGGATCTCAGGGAACGCTCCTTGCCCTCTTGAAGGAGGCCGGGGATTATATATAAAAAAGGTAGAGTGAGGATCAACGAGACGGAGGATGGATTGGTGAAGATTGCTAACGTAAAGAACAGGACGGCAAAGCAATAGCTCGGACGCGACTCATTCGACAGATAATTTAGAAAAGTGAGAAGTGAAGAGAGAAAAAAGGTGCCGCCCAAGCAGTGTTCGAATGGGGCAAGGAAAACTACGGTATCAGATTGGACGTAATGGACGATGAAGATGACGGAGGCGATGAATGCGGGCGCCGGACGCTGAAGCAACCTATTGGCCAAAAGGAACACAAGAAAACCGTTCAACCCATGCACCAAGATGTTGACTAGATGAAAGGCGGACGGATTTAAGCCAAAAATCAAAATGAGTCCAGCATAGTAGAGCCAGAAGATAGGCCGAAATACGAAGCCTGGCAGGAAGGCCAGCAGGTCATGGCTCAAGTGGTTTACGATGTCAGCGAACATGGGCAGTGACGCGAGGTCCTCGCCGATGAAGTAATTCCTTAGGGAGAGGCCATAGACCACCAGCGCAAGAAAAGTGAGCGCGGACCAGACAAGACTCTTGCGTTCAACAAACGCGTCCCACCACTTTATGGCTATCGAGTCAGCCAGGGCACCAGAACTACTCATACACCTCTTTCTCCACTAACCATTCATTGCGCCAGGAGTTCATTCGTCTGCTCATTCTTCGCTCGTCCCGGAAATGCTGGTTCGTGTCTCGTGAGATGATAGCCTCGAATACCTTTTGGTCAAACTTCATGTCAATGCTATCCATGCAGAGGTAAGCCACACCTAGACCCCCTGACCTCGTGTAATCACAAATGCATCCCCAGGACCTTCAGATCCAGCAGCATTTGAAGCTCAGGCGCAGCACGTCTCGCTGACACGCCCGGGTGCCCCGGGTCCAGTGCCCGCGGGAAGCAGTTCGGGCAGCTCACCGAGATCTGCTGCGACATGGCCCAGGCCTTCATTGCTGGGTCGAGACCCACTTCCCGCAGGCGGCGATCACCTTTGATAGGTTCCACGTCTTGAAGCTCCTCAACGCCGCGGTGGAGCAAGTCCGGCGCGAGGAGCCCATCTCTATTGATTTTGGGAGACACACCACGCCCAGAGACAATTCAGGCCCGCATTGACCCCCCTGAATTCGCCCGCGCCCGCCGCCCGGAGCTTCCAGCATTCCAACTTGACACGCAATGGCCTGGGGGCGTCTTGCCCTAATTCGCACGTCGGCTTCGGGACGATACGGCCTGCGTCGAGGCCGAATCGCGCGCAGATCCTGCGGCCGAGCGAGACCCGGTCAATCAATTCCGGCCCAGTTGCGTGGAAGGTCCCGGTATGGCGGTGCTCAATGAGAAACCGCGTCGCGCTGGCGAGGTCCTCGGTGTACGTCGGGCTCCCCCATTGATCCAAAGGGAGTGGTACCTGCTCTCCGGCCGACAGGCGGTCAACGAGCCGGAAGGCAAAGTTCCGTCGTTCCCGGTCCGGACCATACACCCACGAAGTGCGAATCACCAGGTGACGGTCAGGGAGCATATCACGAACAGCCGCCTCTCCCTCAGCCTTGCTGCGAGCGTACACATTAAGCGGGTTGATGGGATCCGACTCTGTATACGAAGCTTTCAGACCGTCAAAGACATGGTCGGTTGAGAAGAACACAACTCCGGCACCACTGCTGCGCGCGTACTCCGCCACCACACCAGGGCCACGCGCGTTGACTCGACGGCAGGCTCCAGGATTCACCTCGCAGCCGTCGACATTGGTTATAGCTCCCGCGACCAGCACGAGATCGGGTCTGACCTCCTCCAGCAGCTTCCATGTGGACGCCGCGTCTGCCAGGTCGAGCGTAAGTTGCCCCTGTCGCGGGTGGCGATGAGCCGCCTCGATCACCTGGTAAGCTGGCGAGAAGGCCTTGCACAGCGCCCAACCCAGTTGTCCAGACGCCCCGATGATCAGACTGCGCATCGTCGCGGAGCCCGAGCGAGGTGCGACGACTCAAAGGATTTTCGGGTCCGGTAAAGGCAGCACAAATCGGCCCCCTCGGTCAGCGAAGGGCTCCATCTGCTTCATGATCTCCTCTTTGAAGTTCCAAGCCAGAATCAGCATGTACGTCGCTCGCTCCTCCTTCAAGCGATCGACCGCCACTACTCGGATATGAGTGCCTGGCGTGTAGCGGCCGTGCTTGTGCGGGTTCCGGTCGAGGATGAAACGAAACGACCGGGCGACCTCGGGACAGAAGTTGAGGAGGGTGTTGGCTTTCGCCGCCGCCCCGTACCCAATCAGCACCCCGCCGGACCGAACTACCTCGCCGACGAGCATTTCGAACCGGTCCTTCCAACGCCTCACGTTCCTGACGAAGGCTCCCAGTTGCGCCGGGTCCGAAAGTCGCAGAGATCGCTCCTCGGCGAGCATCCGATCCAACCGTTCGGACAGCCCGCTCCCTTCCGCGGCCGGACGGATGTGAAGAACGACGGACCCCCCGTGGAGGCCCACCCGCTCCACGTCCACAAGCCTGAGACCGTGCAGCCCGCAGAGACGTTGGACGGGCTCCAGCGAGAAGTACGAGAGGTGCTCGTGATAAATGGTGTCGAACTCGAGGTTCTCCAGGAGGTCCCCAAGATACGGCACCTCGATGATGAACACGCCGTCTTTGGCCAGGAAGCCACGAACTCCCTCAAGGAACCCGTGGAGGTCGTCCACGTGGGCGAACACGTGGCGGCCGATGATGCCCGCCGCGTTCCCGTAGGTCGCGTGGAGCGTCCGGGCCATGGCTTCGTCGAAGAACTCGGCCACGGTGTGCACCCCATCCGTCTCCGCGATGGCGGCGATGTTCCGTGCTGGCTCGACGCCGAGCACCCGCACACCCCGGCGCCTGAACGCCTTCAGCACCGTCCCGTCGTTGCTCGCCACCTCCACGACCAGA
>JGI1358J11329_10003155_pt1 | contig 12377 bp, 12 predicted proteins | sample Subgroupgradi54m_FD_11329 | JGI IMG/M metagenome (IMG submission 11329)
AACGAGAGGCAAACATGAAACTGATCACAGCAATCATCAAGCCGTTCAAGCTCGACGAAGTGCGTGAAGCCCTGTCCGGTATCGGCGTGCAAGGCATCACGGTTACAGAAGTCAAGGGTTTCGGACGGCAAAAAGGTCACACCGAGCTGTATCGCGGTGCTGAATACGTGGTGGACTTTCTGCCCAAGGTCAAAATCGAAGCGGCGGTTGACGATGGTCTGGTGGAGCGTGCGATCGAAGCGATCGAAAACGCGGCCCGTACCGGCAAGATCGGCGACGGCAAGATTTTCGTTTTCGATGTCGAACAGGTGATCCGGATTCGTACCGGTGAAACCGGCAAAGACGCCCTATAACAATCGCGAGGCACTCATGAAAAAATTTATCGCAAAATTACTTGCGTCGATGCTGGTCGTCGGTGCGCTGGGTTTTTCGGCAACTGTGGTTGCTGCCGATGACAAAGCCGCCGCGCCTGCGGTCGCTGCAACCGAAGTTAAATCTACTGACGCCGCTGCGGCGCCGGCCCCTGCGCCTGCCGTGGCGAGTGCTTTTGTTGAATTGAAGGCGGATAAGGATACCCCTTCCGTTTTCGGCAACAAGGGCGATATCGCCTGGATGAGCGTTTCGACGCTGCTGGTGTTGCTGATGGCCGTTCCTGGTCTGGCACTGTTCTACGGCGGTCTGGTACGCAGCAAGAACATGCTGTCGGTGCTGATGCAGGTGTTCGTGGTGTTCTGTCTGATCTCCGTGCTGTGGTGCATCTATGGCTACAGTCTNGCATTTACGGAAGGCAATAAATATATCGGCGGTTTCAGCCGGCTGTTCCTGAATGGCATTTTCGATTCGGCGACCGGCATGTTTACGCCAGCGGCCACTTTCAGCAAGGGCGTGTACATTCCCGAGTTGACCTTCGTGGCGTTCCAGGCAACCTTTGCCGCCATTACCTGCACCCTGATCGTCGGAGCATTTGCTGAGCGTGCCAAGTTTTCCGCTGTGCTGCTGTTCTCGGCACTGTGGTTCACGTTCGCCTATTTGCCAATCGCTCACATGGTCTGGTTCTGGGCGGGCCCGGATGCCTATGCGTCGGCAGAGGTGGTTGACAAGGTTAATGCCACCGCTGGCCTGGCCTGGCAATGGGGCGCGCTGGATTTCGCAGGCGGCACCGTGGTGCACATCAACGCCGGTATCGCCGGTCTGGTGGGTGCTTTCGTGATCGGCAAACGCATCGGCTACGGCAAGGAATCGATGGCGCCGCACAGCCTGACCATGACCATGATCGGCGCTTCGCTGCTGTGGGTGGGCTGGTTTGGTTTCAACGCCGGTTCGGCGCTGGAAGCGGGCAACTCCGCTGCGCTGGCTTTCATCAACACCTTCTCCGCAACCGCCGCCGCTGTCATTTCGTGGACCTTTGCTGAATGGCTGCTCAAGGGCAAGCCTTCCATGCTGGGTGCTGCATCGGGTGCTGTCGCGGGTCTGGTGGCGATTACGCCTGCAGCCGGTAACGTCGGCATGATGGGCGGCATCATCATCGGTCTGCTGGCCGGTGTGGTCTGTCTGTGGGGTGTGAATGGCCTGAAGAAACTGCTGGGCGCTGACGACTCGCTGGACGTGTTCGGCGTGCACGGCGTGGGCGGTATTCTGGGCGCGCTGTTGACTGGCGTGTTCAACTCGCCATCTTTGGGCGGCCCTGGCTACTACAACAACTGGTTTGAAATGAAGCCAGGCTTCCCGGGCATTTCTGACCAGCTATTGATTCAGGCCCAGGCGGTCGGCCTGACGCTGGTCTGGTCCGGTGTGGTGGCCTATGTCGCTTACAAACTGGTGGACATGATCATCGGTCTGCGTGTGTCGGAAGAAGAAGAGCGCGAAGGCCTGGACATCAGTTCGCACGGCGAAACTGCTTATCACGCATAACAACTCTTGAATTACCCTCGCTGCGGCGGGGGTTTGCAAAGGCGCTGACCGGATGTTCCGGCAGCGCCTTTTTTCATTATGGGAGGGAGAGTTTTTCCATGGTAACCGCATGAAGACGGACTGCACGACCCCTCTCCCTTCAAGGGGGAGGCTGGGAGGGGGGATGGGGGTAAAGCAAAGCTGGAATTCCACAAAACCACTCAACGTATTACCCCATCCCCACCCCAACCCTCCCCTTGAAGGGGAGGGGGCGCTTCATGCGATTGCCCTGCCAGTTTGGCATGGGCGCCGATACGGCACGGGTCGAAAAGGTACAATAGCGGCTAGATCTACACAAAAAAAGAGAGATCGCAATGGGAGAGAAAGTACGTTATCTCGGGTGTGATGGGCTGGGGCCCAAGGAAATCACCCTGATCAAATCCATGCTGCGTCTGTTTGCCGGACAGACGCAGGGGCGCTGGCACTTTTCTGAAGAGCAGCCGTTCGATGCGCTGCTGGTGGCGGATGGGCGCGCGCTCAGCAGCGATGCCGATGCCGAGACCGAACACGAATCACTGTTCATTCGCACCGTGCTGCCGTCGCCGCACGAAGACAATCCCGATACCGAAGAGCGCCGCCAGAACAATCTGTTCGTTCTGCGGCCGATCCGCGCGCTGAGCTTGCTGGAAAAACTGAACCAGATCGGTGTGATGCTCGACCATGAGGAAACGCAGCAGGCGCTCCGCGCGCAGGGCTGGGACGACCTGCGTGCCTGGCGCGATTTGCTACTCGAATGGCGCGATGCCAGCGACAGCTTCATGGTTGAAACGACGCTGTGCAAGTTTGTTGTGTTTCCCTTGTCGCGGCGCTTTCTGTGCGAGAAACCCGATGCGCCGGCGCGTGAGCTGGCCAGTGCCAGAGTCCGCCGCTATGAGCGAATCGACCCGGCACGCGCTGCCTACATTTTGCGTTCCAAACGGACCGAGTCGCTGGCCTGGCTGGGGTGGCATGTGGGACATTACGGCGACGGCGAATTGTTGCCCGACTTTGCCGACGACAAACCGTTCAAGTTGCAGCGTTGGCCGGATTTCGGTTCGCTCGAACACGATGCCATCTACGTGCCGATGGCGGGCGTCCTCACACAGCGCGTGGTGACCGTGAGCGAATTGCGCAGCCTCGGCAATTTTCCGCCCGATATTCTGCATCGCTTCCTCAATGCTGCCTTGCTGACCGGCTATCTCGAATTTGTCGGCACCCGCCCGATCGGCTGGCTGTTCGGCCGCCGTTCAGAAAACGCGACGGAACGTCTCGGCCTGTTCAACCGCATTCGCCATAAACTGGGAATCTGAGTTGGATTCAGGCGCCTACAAAATTGTTTTTTCCGGCAGCATGGGGGCGGGCAAGACCACCGCCATCGGGGTCGTCAGCGATATTCCGCCGGTCAGCACCGATGTGATGAATACCGACACCAGCCAGCACGTCAAAGCCACCACCACGGTCGGCATCGACTACGGCGAGGTTGATCTCGACCATGGCGAGAAGCTGCTGCTGTATGGCACGCCCGGGCAGGAGCGGTTCGACTACATGTGGGAAATTCTGGCACGGCGCGCGCTTGGCATCATCCTCCTGGTGGACAATAGCCGCCCCGATCCGGTCGCGGATCTGAACCGTTTCCTTGATGTGTTCGAACAATTCAGCGACGAAGGCGCGATTGTGATCGGCATCGGCCGCACTGAAACCCACCCCAAACCAAAGGTCGAGGACTATTATCGCGAAGTCGAAAAGCGCAAGCTGGTGTTGCCGATATTCGCCGCCGACGTGCGCCGCAAGAGGGATGTGTTGCTGCTGCTCAATGCTTTGCTCAGCACACTGGAAGCGCGCGAGAGGTAACACGGGATAAGCACAGGATGAGCACACCATGAAACTCAGCCGTACCAGTCAAGCCGTCTTCGAGGTTCTGCTCAGGGAATTACTGGAGCAGGCCACGGGGCTGGAAGCTGCCTCGATCTCCAGTATCGACGGTTTTCAGATCGCCGCCGCGCCGGTGCATGGAAAAACGACCGGCAAGATCGCTGCCATGAGCAGCTCCCTGCATGCGCTGGGTCAGGCACTTGTGCGGGAAGCAGGCTGCGGCGTTTGCCGTCAGATGGTGACGCAAGGGGATCGGGGCTATGTCATCGTGCTTGAAATCCCCGGACAGAACCCGCCGCTACTGCTGAATTTGGTGATCCATCAGGAATCCGACCTTGCGCGGTTACTGCAAGTAGCGCGGGCCTGCGCACAACGGGTCGCCGATAAGCTGGCGCTGGCAAAATAGCTGGATTGTCCATCAGATTGCTAAAGCTTTACTTTCAGTTTGTTCCATATCCCATTATTTCAATTGATTTTTATATTGAAAAATACCATCAAATAAACGCTCTAAGTCCTTGTCTGGATTGAGAAAACCCGCCTTTTTTCAGCTTGACCTCCATAAAACCTTGCTCTAAAGTGGGAACTTGTGTGAAAAAGTGTACTAATGTGTCTAATCTTCCGTGCGGTTTTGGAATGGTTTGAGCCGGTGCGCTGTTTCTGCAGTTAGTAAGCACTTTCCAACAAGGATCAAGGATGTATCAGGGTTGTTCCGCACTCACGCTGGATGCCAAGGGCCGGTTGTCGATTCCGGCGCGGCATCGTGACGCCCTGCGCGGGCAGTGCGAGGGACGGTTGACGCTGACCAAGCATCCGCACGGTTGCCTGCTGCTGTTTCCACGTCCGGTGTGGGAAGAACACCGCGCCAGGATTGCAACCTGGCCGCTGGCGGCGCGTTCCTGGCAACGCATTTTTCTCGGTAGTGCAACCGATGTTGATTTCGATAGCGCCGATCGTATTCTGGTCAGCCCGGAGTTGCGCGCCGCTGCGCGGCTGGAAAAGGAAGTGATGCTGCTGGGCATGGGTAGTCATTTCGAGTTGTGGAATAGCGCCACACTGGCGCAGCACGAACAGGAAACGATCGCCGCTGGGTTGCCCGATGGTTTGAAAGATTTTTCGTTCTGAATGTTTGCGCACAAGACAGTTTTGCTGGACGAGGCGGTCGCAGCCTTGGCGGTGCGTGCGGACGGCGTGTATGTCGATGGCACGTTTGGGCGTGGTGGTCATAGCCGGCTGATTTTGCAGACGCCAGGTGCGCGCCTGATTGCTTTTGACAAGGATCCGGCGGCGATTGCCGAGGCGCAAAAAATCGCCGACGCGCGGTTTGAAATTGTGCATGACAGTTTCGCGCAGATGCAGGCGTCGCTGGCGGCGCGTGGGGTGACGGCGGTGGATGGGGTGCTGCTCGATCTGGGCATTTCGTCGCCGCAGATCGACGATGCCAGTCGCGGTTTCAGTTTTCGCCACGACGGGCCGCTGGATATGCGCATGGACCCGACGCGTGGCATCAGCGCGGCAGAATGGTTGGCACAGGTGGAGCTGGATGAACTGACGGAGGTCATCAAGGATTATGGGGAAGAACGGTATGCTGTTTCGATTGCAAAGGCGCTTGTTGCTCGCCGCCTTGCAAGGCAGGCTGCGCAACCCGGGGGCATGTCAGGCGGGCCTGTTGCGCCATGTGACAGCACCGGCGAGCTTGCTGCCCTCGTTGCGTCCGTTGTGCGCAAAAAAGAGCCGGGTCAGGATCCGGCCACGCGCACCTTTCAAGCTATACGGATTCACATCAATCGGGAGCTTGCGGAGCTCCCGCATGGTCTGAACCAGGCTTTTGATTTATTACGTCCGGGGGGACGATTGGTGGTCATCAGTTTCCATTCGCTGGAAGACCGGATCGTGAAGCGCTTCATGCAACAGCATGCCAGGCCGGAGGCGCAGCTTTCGGTGCCGCGTCATCTGCCCTTGCGCGCCGATCAGTTGCCCCAACCACAGATGCGCCTGCTCAAGCGCAGCCACCCTTCAACCCTGGAAGTCGCCGCCAATCCGCGCGCACGTTCTGCGGTGATGCGGGTGGCAGAGAAGTTGCCGGTTGGTCTGGCGACGGGAGCGCGGACATGATGGCGCGTGCCAATTTCGTGCTGCTGCTGGCGCTGATCGTGTGTGCGTTGCTACTGGTGAGTTCGCAACAGCGTGCGCGCAAACTATTCGTCGATCTGGAGCGCGCGCAGCAACAGCAACGGCAACTCGAAGTGCAGTGGAACCAGCTGCAACTCGAGCAAGGTTTGTTGACGCAGCACGATCTGGTCGATCGCACCGCACGCAAAACGCTGGGCATGCAGAATGTGACGCCCGCGCAAACCCATTATCTGACCCTGACGCAGGAGCAGCCTGCAGCGACAGTGGTGACGGTCGTCAAGGAGGTGCGCTGATGGCTACTCCGGTCAACGCCCGCTCGCTGCCCTTCACGCACAATCCACTGCTTACGCTGAGCCTCAAGCCATGGCGCTCGCGGCTGGTATTCGTTTTGTTGGCGGCACTCTTTCTCTGGCTGCTCGGACGCGCGTTTCAGTTGCAGGCGCTGTCCACCGAGTTCCTGCAGAAGAAGGGTGAATTGCGCTACGCCCGCACACTCGAACTGCCCGCCACGCGCGGCAAGATCAGCGACCGGCACGGCGTGGTGCTGGCCTCCAGTGTGCCGGTCAAGACCCTGTGGGCGATTCCCGAGGATGTCAACGTGACGCCGCAGCAATTGCACGCGCTGGCGCAATTGCTCGATCTGTCCGAACCCGAATTGCAAAAGAAGCTGGCCGAGGCCGATCGCAGTTTTGTCTATCTCAAACGTCAGGTGACGGACGAGGTGGCCGAGCAAGTCAAGGCGCTCAAGATCGACGGTATTTACGAACGTGGCGAATACAAACGGTTTTATCCCGAAGCTGACAGCACGGTGCAACTGCTGGGCTTGACCAACCTGGACGACAACGGTCTGGATGGGCTGGAATACGCATGGAACCAGCAACTGGCGGGCAAGACCGGCACGCGCCGCGTGATCAAGGATCGGCTGGGCCATATCGTCGAGGATATCGGCGCCGCGCGTCCGCCGCATGATGGCGTGGATATGACGCTGGCGCTCGATGCCAAGCTGCAATACCTGGCCTACGCCAAATTGAAGGAAGCGGTGCTGATGCATCGCGCCAAGGCTGGTGCGGCGATTGTGCTGGATGCCAAGACCGGCGAAGTGCTCGCGCTCGCCAACCTGCCCAGCGTCAATCCCAACGAGCGCAGCAAACTGAGCCACGATGCGCTGCTCAGTTTGCTGCGTAATCGCGCCATCACCAACAGCTATGAACCGGGTTCGGTGATGAAACCGCTGGTGATCGGTCTGGCGCTGGAGCAGGGCCTGGTCAAACCCGCAAGCGTGATCCAGACCGCACCCGGCAAGCTGACTATCGGTACCGCCACCATCGGCGACGCCCATCCGCACGATGCATTGACGGTGGAAGAAGTGCTGCAAAAATCGAGCAACGTCGGCACCGCAAAAATCGCCCTGCGCCTGCCGCCGCAAATCATGTGGGAGATGTTCACGCAAGTGGGTTTCGGGCAGGCGCCGCAGATCGAACTGCCGGGCGCGGTCGCCGGTCGTGTGCGTCCGTACAAGAACTGGCGGCCGATCGAGCAGGCGACGATGTCCTACGGTCACGGCATCTCAGTTTCACTGCTGCAAATGGCGCGCGCCTATACAGTGTTTACCAACGATGGTGTGTTGTTGCCGGTGCAGTTGCTGCGTCAGCCACCCGCGACTGCGGCGAGTGGTATTGCTGGCACGCGTGTGTTTTCGCCCGCGACGGCGCAGGCCTTGCGCAAGATGCTGGAAATGGCGGCCGGTCCTGGCGGTACGGCACCGAAGGCGCAGGTGGTCGGTTATCGCGTCGGCGGCAAAACCGGTACTGCGCACAAGCTTGGCACCCATGGCTATGAAGAGCGTTATGTCGCTTCCTTCATCGGCTTTGCGCCAGCTTCCGATCCCCGGCTGATCATCGCCGTCATGATCGACGATCCTTCGGCTGGAAAATATTATGGTGGCGATGTGGCCGCGCCGGTGTTTGCCGAAATTGCCGGCGGTGCCTTGCGGGCCTTGCAGATTGCGCCGGATGCGCCCTTCAAGACGCTGGTCGTCCCGAGCGAAACCATCGCGGAGCGCACCTGATGACCCACCCCCTTATCGCTTCCGCTGAACAGATCGCCGCCTGGTTGCGTGAACATTGCTCTGCGCAGGCGCAACTCACCAGTGACAGTCGTGCTGTTAAACCGGGCGATGTGTTCTTCGCCTATCCCGGATTGGCGGCCGATGGCCGCGCCTATATTCCGCAAGCCTTGGCCAATGGCGCCAGTGCCGTGGTCTGGGATGCGCAGAAATTCGCCTGGGAGGCGGGATGGAATTGCCGCCAGCGCGCCGTCAATGATCTGAAACAACAGTGCGGCTGGATCGCCGACGCCTACTACGGTCACCCGAGCCGACAACTGCACAACATCGCCGTCACCGGCACCAATGGCAAGACCACGTGCAGCCAGTGGATCGCCCAGGCGCTCAGCCTGCTCGGTAAAAAATGCGCGGTAGTCGGCACGCTCGGCATCGGATTTTCCGGCGAGGCGGCGCGGCCGCTGTTGCCCTCCTCCAATACCACGCCCGATGCCTTGCACCTGCATCGCAGTCTGCTGACCTTGTGTCAGCAGGGAGCACAGGCACTGTCGATGGAAGTGTCCTCGATCGGGCTCGATCAGGGGCGCGTCAACGGCATGCAATTTCAAACCGCGCTGTTCACCAATCTGACGCGCGATCATCTGGACTATCACCACACCTTCGAACGTTATGAAGCGGCGAAGAATATTCTGTTCGATTGGCCCGGGCTGCAACATGCTGTGCTCAACCTTGATGATCCGATGGGCCATCGACTGGCGGCGAGGCTGGCGAAAAATAAAAGTGCTGCCACCGTGGGTTATCAACTCGGGGTGCAGGGGGCGCCGACTGAGACGCTGATCCGTGCGCGTTTCGTTCAGGCGACCGCGCGCGGTACCGCGTTCACTCTGCAATCGGATTGGGGACAGACTGAGTTGGAAGTTGCGCTGCTGGGCGAGTTCAATCTCAGCAACCTGCTCGGGGTGGCGGGGGTGCTGCTGGTGTCGGGTTACAAGCTCGATGAAGTGAGCCGTGTTCTGACTCGGCTGCAACCGCCGCCCGGGCGCATGCAGCGTTTGGGTATCGAAGGGGAGCCGATGGTGATCGTCGATTACGCTCACACGCCGGATGCGCTGCAGAACGTGCTGGAAGCACTGCGTCCGGTGGCGCATGCGCGTGCGGGCGATCTGGTGGTGGTGTTCGGTTGCGGCGGCGATCGCGATCCTGGCAAACGTGCGCAGATGGGCGACATTGCTGCACAACTCGCCGACCTGGTTCTGTTGACCAACGACAATCCGCGTAACGAAGATGCCAAGCAGATTCTCGACGATATTCGGCAGGGAATTACTCCGGCCTATGCCGAGCACTCGCTGTTCGTGATCGAAGACCGCGCCCGCGCGATCGAGATGGTGATCTGCAATGCCGAACCGGCCGACGTGATTCTGGTCGCAGGCAAGGGCCACGAACCGTATCAGGAAATCAGCGGGATCAAGTATCCCTTCTCCGATATTGAGCAGGCGCGCGCCGCCTTGCAAAAGCGCGCACAAGGGAAAGATAAATGATGACGACAAAGCTTAACCGCCAAGACGCCAAGAGCGCCAGGAAAACCCCGGGGAATCTTTTGGTGTTCCTGGCGCCTTGGTGCTTACAAGGGGTTCGCGCATGATGACGCTGCAGCAAGCGCAGCAGTGGATTTCCGGCAGCCAGTTGCAGGGTGCTGGTGACACGCCGCTCGCCGCCGTCTCCACCGACAGCCGCAGCTTGCCGGAGGGCGCCTTGTTTGTCGCACTTAAGGGCGAGCGTTTTGACGCGCATGATTTTCTTGCTGATCCGGTCTTGCAACAGCGCGTCGGCGCCGTGATTGCCGAACGACTGCCGGCAGGATTTTCCAAGCCAGCCCTGCTGGTGCCCAACACCCTGCATGCGCTCGGTGCACTGGCGACCGGCTGGCGCAGTCAGTTCACTCTGCCGGTGATCGCGGTGACCGGCAGCAATGGCAAAACCACCGTCAAGGAAATGATTGCCGCAATTCTCGCGGCCCATGTTGGCGCAGCCGATGCCGACGAGAAACGACTCGCAACGCAGGGAAATTTCAACAATGAAATCGGCGTGCCGCTGACTCTGTTGCGCATGAATGCGCAACATCGTGCAGCGGTGATCGAGCTGGGTATGAACCATATTGGCGAAATCACTACGCTGGCCGGATTTGCGCAAGCCACCGTGGCGCTGGTCAACAATGCCCAGCGCGAGCACCAGGAGTTCATGCAGAGTGTCGAAGCCGTGGCGCATGAAAATGGCTGCGTGATCAGTGCGTTGGGGCCAGAGGGTGTCGCCGTATTCCCGGCGGATGAAACGTATACGGCGATCTGGCGCGCACTGGCAGGCACGCGCCGCGTGATGGATTTTGCGCTCCACAGCACCGCCGCCGTGACCGGCTACTACAAAGCCGCGCCGAATGGAGTGCAGCTCAAACTGTTCACGCCGCAAGGCGATATCGAATGCCTGCTGCAAGCACACGGCGAACACAACGTGCGCAACGCGCTCGCCGCCACTGCCTGCGCGCTGGCGGCTGATGTGCCGCTGGCAGCGATTCGCGCCGGCCTGTCCGCTTTCCAGCCAGCCAAGGGGCGCCTACAAATCAAGCACACCGGCACCGGCATCACACTGATCGACGACACCTACAACGCCAATCCAGATTCGGTGCGCGCCGCCATCGACGTACTGGCGAATGTACCGGTGCCGCGCCTGCTGGTGCTGGGCGACATGGGTGAAGTGGGCGATCAGGGTCCGCAATTCCATCGCGAAATTGGTGCCTATGCGCGCAGCAAGGGGATCGACATCCTGCTCGGTACCGGTCCGTTGATGCGCGATGCCGTCGCCGCCTGCGGCAGCGGCGCGCGCCATTTCGACGACATGGCCGATTTGATCGCCAATGTGCAACTGCAATTGCAGCCAGGCATGACGGTACTCGTCAAAGGTTCACGTTTCATGCGCATGGAACAGGTGGTGAATGTGCTGGTAGAAGAACACAAGGAGACACACTAAATGCTGCTCGAACTGACTCAATGGTTGTCGCAGGATATGCACATTCGCTTTTTCACGGTGTTCAACTATCTGACCTTGCGCGCCGTGCTTGCCTGCGCCACTGCGTTGCTGATCGGACTGATCGCCGGGCCGGCGGTGATTCGCAAACTGGCAGAACTGAAAATCGGTCAGGCGGTGCGTACCGACGGGCCGCAAACGCATTTGATAAAGAGTGGTACGCCGACCATGGGCGGCGCGTTGATTCTGATCGGCATTGCCGCTGCGACGCTGTTGTGGGCCGACCTCTCCAACCGCTTCATCTGGGTGGTGCTGATCGTGACGATGGGCTTTGGCATGATCGGCTGGGTGGACGATTATCGCAAGGTGGTCTATCGCGATCCCAAGGGCATGTCTTCGCGCGAAAAATTTTTCTGGCAAACACTGATCGGCTTGCTCGCCTCAATCTACCTCGCATTTGCGATTTCCGCGCCGAGCACGGAAAAAGTATTGCCGCTGGTGTTCCAGTGGGTACAAAGCGGTTTCACCATGGCGCTGCCTTCAAAGACCGATTTGATCGTACCGTTCTTCAAGAATGTCGGTTACCCGGTCGGCATCTGGGGCTTCATTTTACTGACCTACTTCGTGATCGTCGGCACCAGCAATGCAGTCAACCTGACCGACGGCCTCGATGGGCTGGCGATCATGCCGACGGTGATGATCGGCTCCGCGCTGGGCATCTTTGCCTACGTGATTGGCCGCGCCGATTACTCCAAATACCTGTTCTTTCCGCACATCCCCGGCGCTGGTGAGTTGATGGTGTTCTGCGCAGCGATTGCCGGGGCCGGGTTGGCCTTCCTCTGGTTCAACGCCTATCCGGCGCAGGTCTTCATGGGCGATGTCGGCGCCCTCGCGCTCGGTGGCGCGCTGGGCACCATCGCCGTCATCGTGCGCCAGGAGATTGTGCTGTTCATCATGGGCGGCGTGTTCGTCGCCGAAACCGTGTCAGTGATGATTCAGGTCGCGTATTTCAAATACACCAAACGAAGATATGGCGAGGGGCGGCGCATCTTCCTGATGGCGCCGCTGCATCACCACTACGAGCAAAAGGGTTGGAAGGAAACGCAGGTGGTCGTGCGCTTCTGGATTATCACGATGATGTTAGTGCTGGTGGGGCTATCCACCTTGAAACTGAGATGAAAGGCGATAACCGCAGAGACGCAGAGAACGCAGAGCAAATCTTTTTTGTCTTTCCTCTGCGTTCTCTGCGTTCTCTGCGTCTCTGCGGTGAAAGATTTTAAGGTTTATGAAACATACATTGATTCTCGGACTCGGTGAAAGCGGTCTGGCGATGGCCAAGTGGCTGGTGCGTCAGGGCGCGGCTGTG
>JGI1358J11329_10003158_pt1 | contig 12372 bp, 12 predicted proteins | sample Subgroupgradi54m_FD_11329 | JGI IMG/M metagenome (IMG submission 11329)
ACAGGGGTCAGCCTCTGCCAGAGAGATCGATACACCCTCATTGACGTGTCTTCGGCAACCCAGCCGCCATACCCGCCTCCTGGGATTAGGCCTGTGGCTTTGCGCCCCCGAATTTCTCCGGGTTAGCCCGTTCGGACGTAGCAGACTACTACAAGCATACCTGATGCCATTTGCGAGCATCAAGTGCCCTCTCCTCTTTGTGAGCGATACACGCCAGGAGCTCGACAGGAACGCCACGATTGTAATTCCCGAGAGGATTTGCTAAGTTAAGTACGAGTTGGTAGATGTCGTGTAGCGAGTGCGCGGATCTCTTCGGAGGCGCACCAGCGCGTGAACTCACGCAGAAAGACACCCCAGGCCTCCTCTGAAGCGGTTCTAACATCGTCCACTCGCTCACCCGTACTTTCCCTCCTATGGAGCGAGCGGTAGCGAGCGACGGTTCATACGCATTTCAGTGAAATAAGTTATGCGTCAACAAAATCCCAAGATAGTGATTGCCCCCCGCCCCCTCCAGGTCGAAAATAAGAACCGTCCACGGTTTTCCTAGCCCATGTCAAAACATCCGCACGCACCACGCATCCCACGACCGTTCCTCCCACTCATCGTGACACTCCTGATTACGGTGAGTGTCATGGTCTTGGAGGTGGTGGTCGGCCTGCTCTCCCACAGTTTGGCGCTGCTCGCTGACGCGGGGCACATGGTCACAGACGTGGGGGCCTTGGGCATGAGTCTCGCGGCGATGGGGATGGCCCGGCAGCCAGCCACGCGAACGAAGACGTATGGATTTCATCGGATGGAGATTCTGGCGGCGTTTCTCAACGGCCTGACGCTGTGGCTGGTGGTCATCTGGATTGTGTATGAGGCGATCAAGCGATTCATGCATCCGCCGGTCGTCCATGCGCCCATGATGCTGGTCACCGCGGTCATTGGGCTGTTCGCCAATCTTGGCTGTTCCTGGATTCTCCAACCTACGCAATCCCACAGCTTAAATCTCCGCAGCGCCTACCTCCATGTCCTGACCGATGCGCTTGGGTCGGTCAGCGTGATCGGGGCGGCGGTCGTCCTGTGGGCAACCGGCTGGCGTCTGGCCGACCCCGTGGCCAGCGTGCTCGTCTGCCTGACCATTCTCTGGGGGTCTTGGACGCTCATTCGCCAATCCGTCAACATTCTGCTGGAGGGCACCCCCGCCCACGTCGATGTCATTACGGTCATGCGGGCGATGCAGGCTCTTCCCGGCGTCAAGTTGGTCCATGACGTGCACATTTGGACCATCACCTCTGGGATGGAGGCGATGAGCGGCCATGTGGTCGTTCACGACCTGACCCAGAGCCAAACGGTGTTGGGTTGGTTGACCGCGCTACTCCGAGAACGATTTCAGATCGAACACACCACGTTCCAGCTTGAAGGTGAAGATCGCACGCCCACCGAACCGCGAATCTGACCTGGTTCAGACCCGAAGGCCATGCGCGAACTCCTAGAACTTATCAGTCCGCCCGCCGGATTCTAAACTATAAGCTACTCCCCGACGGGCTTCGCCAATCCGGGCTCTCAACCTAAAAGTTCTTGTTATTGCATAGTTCGGGGAGCTTCCTTCTTGCGTGTTTGTGTCTGAACGAACCTAACCGACAGACAAGTTCGCCGCTCAGTCCCGGCACGACTTCACACCTGTGTCTTACGTCCTTCTTCGACTACTATGATAGAATGTCTTGGGGTAGGAGTCGCGGGAGCCGTCACCGAACAGTAGAGAGAAAGGAGGGTGCAGGTATGGCGAAGATTGAGTCGAGAAACTTTAAGAATCCGGATGAGGTGAGGACGTTTACCAAGGGCAAAGTGGAGCTGGTCAAGTTGGGCGATGCCACGATTGGCCGCGCGACGTTTGAGCCAGGATGGCGCTGGTCCACCTGTGTCAAGCCGCTGGCGAACACCAACAGCTGCGAGGCCGCGCACTTCGGTTACCAGATCTCTGGCACGATGCGAATTCGCATGGATGATGGAACCGAAGTAGAATGCAAGGCAGGAGACGTGGCTCTCGTGCCATCAGGTCATGACGCGTGGGTCGTGGGCAATGAACCTGTGGTGATTGTGGATTTCCAAGGCATGCCCCATTACGCGAAAGAGGCTGCGACGCAAGCTGCACGAGCGTCTGCCCCACGCCTTGCGTAAGCGTCCAGGTGAGACCGGCAGAGCACCTCGTCTTCAGCCGGGTCCGCCGCGCTCCTGAAGAGCATCAAGTCTCAAGCCTACGTCGAGGTGGATAGAGCTGAGGTCCTAATGTCCTCGCGTGGTGTAGCCCAGTAGGTTCAGTGTGACTCTCCACTGGGGAGTTCTTGACCGGACGAGAGTCCGGATGAACCTAGGCCCTCTTCTGCTAAGATATTCTGGAAGCGGGCCTGGTTTGTTTCCAAGGAGACTTGGCAATGAAAGATCATTGGGAAACAGTCTACACGCACAAGCGTCCGGAAGGCGTGAGCTGGTATCAGCCCCACCTTGATCTAGCACTCAAACTCATAGAACGGACTGGACTGAAGCCTGAGAGCCATCTTATCGATGTGGGAGGAGGCGCCTCAACGCTTGTCGACGATCTGCTCAGCAGAGGATTCAAAAACGTCACCGTGCTGGATATATCCGGTCAGGCTCTTGCTGCAGCAAAAGCTCGGCTAGGTAGTCGGGCGCCCGAGGTCAATTGGATTGAGGCAGACATCACTCAGGCGAAGCTTCCGGAAAACGCCTACGATACCTGGCATGATCGGGCTGTCTTTCACTTCTTGACGAAGGCCGATGAGCGTCAGCATTATGTCAAGGTGATGAAAGCATCATTAAAACCCGCCGGTCAGCTCATCATGGCGACCTTTAGCCTGCAGGGTCCGCCGCGCTGCAGCGGTCTGGAGGTGGTTCGATATAATCCTGAGACACTTCAAACCGAACTGGGAACAGATTTCCACTTAGTCGAAACCGTTGATGAAGAGCACCGGACACCTTTTGACACGGTGCAGAAGTTCATCTATAGCCGATTTCAGCGGATACCGAAACCCTAGGCTTCTAGGTTCACTGAGCCACTCGACCGGGGAGTTTTTTATTTCCTAACTTCTAATGGTACAATTCGTTCCATGAGACCTTTATGGCGAATGGCGAGAGCGTCATGAGTCACGCACCAAGAATCTTTTCCTGGTTCGGCATGGCCTTGATTGTCACGACTGGTCTCATTCATGTGATGAATGCGCCAGACAGTTTTCAAGAGGCCCCTTATAAGGGCTGGCTCTTCTATGCTAACGGTATGGGCGCATTGATGGCTGCGTATGGCATCTACCGTGGTAAACGCAGCTGGGGGTGGAATCTGGGACTCCTCATCGCATTAGGTTCATTGATCGGTTATGTGGCCAGCCGTACGGTGGGATTGCCTCACATTCTGGCTGAGCCCGATGCATGGCTTGAGCCGTTCGGTGTCGCCTCATTAATTGTCGAGGGATTATTTGTCGCGGTGTTTATGAGGATGACCGTATCGGAGAAAAGAATTGAGTGAACGCGGTAGTCTCCTTGGTAGGGGCACTTAAGTACCAGTTGCGAAACTCATCCAGCCAGGGGACGTTCTTATTTTTAGGAGTCAAATAGGGAGTGTTAGTGAAACTATTAATGCATTTGTACTCACCGTGGGGAAAATCGAGTGATGTGGGGACAGGTCAGTGGTAGCGAAATAAAAGGGGAGAGCACATGAGATTAGGGCGTGTCATGGTTTTTGTTTTCATAGTACTGGGATTGTCTGTGAGTACAGCTTTCGCCAAGACCGCGACGGTAGAAATCAAACCGACAAAAGATGGGTCTTCAGTGAGTGGAACTGTTCGACTGGAGGAGGTGCCAGGAGGGTTAAAAGTGGATGCGGAGGTGAAGGGCGTTCCGCTGGGAAAACACGGGTTCCATATCCATGAAAACGGCGCTTGCGCAGATGAAGGAAAAGCGGCCGGAGGGCACTTTAATCCTGATCATGTCTCTCACGGGCTTCTCAGTAAAGATGGTTTTTCTCACGCCCATGCCGGAGATTTGGGAAATGTTGAGGTTGGTGCGGACGGCAGGGGTAAGCTTGCAACGACTCTGCGCGGCTTGAGTCTGTCAGAAGGCAAGTACAATGTCGCCGGCAAGGCCATCATTCTTCATGAAAAAGAGGATGATTTTGGCCAGCCCACAGGTAATGCCGGAGGACGGATTGGTTGCGGGGTCATTTCGGAGATGTAATTATTACAAACAATTTTAACAAAAGAGCTCTCGTGCCCAAGATTCGTAGCTATCAGTGCAAATACTTTCACATCTGAACACACCCAACCCCATGCATACCCCCGCAGGAGTCTACCGGTGCAAAATACCTCCTGACTAAAGACGGCCCTCTAAGGCGAAAAGATCATCTGACACTAGTTGCACGGGGAAGCCGGACGCTCTGGGTCCCTTGTGAGATGGGAGACCAACAACATGTTTGAACAGAAACATCACAAACTAGCGCCAGTTTCAGTGTTTATGAGAAGAATGGCAGTCTATCTTGGCCTCGTCACGTTATTGATTATCGGCGTGTTGTGTATTGGGATTGCTGGATACCATTGGCTCGCTGGTCTGAATTGGGTGGATGCGCTCCTCAATGCGTCGATGATCTTGGGCGGGATGGGTCCAGTCAATCCACTGACCAATACAGCCGCCAAAGTCTTTGCGTCAGTCTATGCGCTCTTTAGTGGGCTGGTCTTTATTGCCATCATGGGAATTCTCTTCGCGCCCATGATGCATCGAATGCTGCATACCTTTCATATGGATGACGACGAGTTCAAGAAATGATGCCCATACGTATTAAACGGGATCTCATCCTGAGTGGGGCAGGTTCACTGGTTCTTGAATGGCGGAAGCGTTTGGGCAGGCACTGTAAAAGCTTTGGCGAGTGTATTGATCGGAGCGGTCGGCGGTGAAAGCCTCGACGACGTGGCGCTGGGTTGTGTTAGGCGCGTGTCTGACGTGCTACAACGGGATGCTCCCAGGAGGGACTATGATGGAGACGGCACGCGCAAGCGAACAGGCCTCTACCGGTCCGCAGATTGGCCAACTGGCCCCCGATTTTACTCTCTCGGATCAATCCGGCACCGCGCACCATTTGGCCGCCTACCGGGGGCAGTGGGTCTTGGTCTACTTCTATCCCAAGGACGATACGCCCGGCTGCACGACGGAGGCCTGCGGCCTCCGGGATCGCTTCGCGGAGTTCCAGAAGCTCAAGGCGGTCGTGTTGGGCGTGAGTGTGGATTCGGTGGAGAGCCACAAACAGTTTGCCGATAAGTTCCATCTACCGTTTCCGCTGCTGGCCGACACCCAGAAGCAGGTCGTGCAGGCCTACGGAGTGTGGGGACCGCGGCAGTTCCTGAGCAAGACGTACATGGGAATCGCCCGCACCTCGTTCCTCATTGATCCGGCGGGGAAGATCGTGAAGATCTACCCCAAGGTGAAGCCGGAAGAGCACACGGACGAGATCTTGAAGGATCTCGCGCAGTTCGGGGGGAATGGCTGACTTGGGTCGGGGTGGCACGCTACAGTCAAACGGAAACACCTGTAAAGAGTTAACAGCCGTGGTTCGAGGACCGGCGGGTGTGGTCGCTTGAAACACCTCTCTTGTTCCTGGCTCTCCTTACTCAAAGTCAGATATCAAGAGAATGCGCTAGACCGACCACGCGCTCTGACAGACAGTTGTCTCGTTGTAATCACCTCTCTCAGTACGAGTCCCTCTCGAGGAGCCATCATTACTGCTCGGAATTGTCGAGCAGAGAGGTTAAGAGTCCTGGTTCTCTAACGAGAACCAGGGCTTTTTGTATCTCACGACGTCGTGGCTTGTTAGTGCATCAAGCGATTATTCACGCAAGAAGCACATCCCTCTCTGATCGCAGATGGCTTGCCGGTCAGCTCATCCCCGCCAAAGATATGGCGTTCTTGGCCTCTCATCCTCTCGGAATTCCGCTAGGTCGTCTGACAGGAATTTAACGGCTACAGCGACGGAAGTCGTCGATTCTGCCGAGGTGAGCGCCCTTCTGGAAGGCCGTTAAACAGCCTCTGTGGCCTCATGCGTCAATGTGGATGAAACCTCTCTCCCTGGCCCCATCAGAGAGGTCTGCGTCTGCTCCTAACCGGGCTGCAGTGCTAGAATAACCCCATGGACGCGCCCCGCTGGATGCTCGTCGTGCTTCTTATCGTCTTGCTCCCCAGCCTCTCCACTATCCAAGCGAAGGAAGTGCCGTGGCCAACGCTCGTCCAAACAATTCCACTTCCCAATGTGGAAGGGCGGATAGACCACTTAGCCATTGATCTGCACGGTCAGCGACTCTTCATCGCGGCGCTGGGAAATAACACCGTCGAAGTGGTCGATCTTCAGACCGGAGCGCGCGTCCGAACGCTCACCGGATTTCATGAGCCACAGAGCGTTCTCTTTCTTCCTGAGCACAATACGCTAATGGTCACCAATGGCGCGGACGGTACATGCCAGATCCTCGATGGCAGTTCTTTCGCAGTGCGGCAAACCATCAAGCTCTCGGATGATGCCGACAACGTTCGATATGCTGCGCGTCAGCAACGAGTCTATATCGGCTACGGAAACGGCGGCCTTGCCGCGATTGACCCAGCGGAAGACAAGCAACTCGGCGCGATCAAGCTAACGGCTCATCCAGAAGCTTTTGTCATTGAAGCCGCAGGATCCCGTATCTTTATCAACGTGCCGGTGGCGAAACAGATTGTAGTGGCGGATCAAAACCAGCAAGCGGTTATCGCGACATGGCCGCTGCAGGAAGCGGCGGCAAACTTTCCGATGGCGCTGGATGAAGTGCACCATCGGCTGTTCGTGGGGACGCGAGCACCAGCAAGACTGCTCGTCCTCGACACGGAATCAGGGCACACGCTTGCCAGCCTTGAAAGTGTCGGTGATGCGGATGAGGTCTTCTATGATGCGCCGCGCCAGCGGATTTATGTGTCGGGTGGGGAAGGGTTTCTTCAAATCTTCGAGCAAGTCACCCCTGATACCTACCAATCGCTGATCAAGCTCCCCACTGCTGCAGGTGCCCGGACGTCGCTCTTCGTCCCGGAGCTGCACCGAGTCTTTCTCGCGGTACCCCACCAAGGAGACCAACACGCGGAGCTTCGTGTTTATGACATGGAGTCCTAGGCAGCATCGTACAATGATTCAGGGGTCGAGCGTCTCCAACCGGGAAGGTAGAGGGTGATGACCGCGCAACAAGAGGCCTCCGAAACGGTTCCGTGTTCGCTCCGCGAGTTCCTCGGATACTTTCTCTATCTGGGAACCTGCGGGTTCGGCGGCCCTATTGCATTAGCGGGCTACATGCAGAAAGATTTGGTCGAAAAACGCCGATGGATTACCAAGCAGGACTACATCGATGGTTTGGCGCTCGCGCAGCTCGCTCCCGGGCCACTGGCCGCCCAGCTGGCGATGTATCTCGGCTACGTGCGGGCCGGCGTCTTCGGCGCGACCATGGTCTCGCTCGCGTTTATCCTGCCATCTTTTCTGATGGTGTTGGCGATCTCCTGGCTGTACGTGCGCTTCGGCGGGCTGGTCTGGATGCAGGCAGTGTTCTACGGCATCGGGGCAGCGGTCATCGGCATTATCGTCCGCTCAGCGTATAAGCTTGTGAAGCTAACTCTCGGCAAGGACGTGATTCTCTGGGTCATCTTTGCGATTCTTGCGCTCGTGACCGCGATTACCGAAGCCGAAATCGCGTGGCTGTTTTTCTTGGGCGGCTTTGTCTACCTGATCGTGAAACTCGGGTGGGGCCGTGCAACTTCGAGAACGGCCTCGCTAGCGATCATGCCCGTTCTCACGCGTCCTGCTATAGCGGCTGTCGTCCAGGTCGTCCCGCCGACGGCGATGAGGATTCTGGCTTTTTTTGCCAAAGCCGGGGCCATGGTCTTTGGTAGCGGGTTGGCGATTGTGCCGTTTCTCTACGGCGGTGTGGTGAAGGAGTATCACTGGCTCACAGAGCGCCAGTTCATGGATGCGGTGGCCGTGGCGATGATTACCCCAGGCCCCGTCGTCATCACGGTGGCCTTCATCGGCTACCTCGTGCGCGGGCCTTGGGGTGCGAGCTTGGCAGCCCTGGGGGTGTTTCTTCCGGTCTATCTCTTTGTGGTCATTCCCAGCAGATGGTTTAAGAAGTATGCAAGAAATCCTGCGCTGAATAGCTTCATTACCGGGGTGACAGCCGCGGCGACCGGGGCCATCGCCGGAGCGTGTGTGGTGCTCGCCAAGCGGGCGATTGTCGATGTCCCCACAGCACTCATTGCCTTAGTCACGTTGCTGGTGCTCACGAACACGAAGAAGGTTCCCGAGCCACTCCTCATTCTCCTTGCCGGAGTCGCTGGTCTTGTCCTCTTCAAGGGAGCCCATTGACAGCCGGACATCCGGATCGCTCGCTCACTAGCAGGAGGTCAGCATGAACTACTCTCAAGGGCTCACCGTGGGACTCATCATCTGTGCCATGGGGATGTCTGTCGTGGCGGTGTGTGCCGACCAAGCACCATCGACGGTGACCTCGCCCACACCCACACTCTATGACCGCATCCAAACGCTGACCAGGGCCAAAGGCATCCTCAACGAGCAAGAAGGGGTCTTTAAGGTGAGCATGCCGCGCTCGGATCTGCATGTCACGGTGGCCGGGGTGACGATGACCCCGCCCATGGGCCTGACCTCCTGGGTGGCGTTCAAGCTGCTGGGGGAGCACACGATGGTGATGGGCGATCTTGTGCTCCTGGAAGACCAGGTCAATCCCGTGATGAGCACAGCCCTCGAGAACGGACTCGAAGTGACCGCGCTGCATAACCATTTCTTCTGGGATTCCCCGAAGGTGATGTTCATGCACATCGGTGGTTCAGGTGATCCAGAACGACTGGCCGCAGCCGTTGGCAAGGTGTTTGCGACCGTCAAATCCACGAGCGGCGGTAAGGGGGAACGACCATTTGCCAAGATCGATCCCGCCCACACGAAACTTGACCCCACTCAGATCGACAGTATCCTCGGCGTGAAAGGAGAATTGAAGAACGGCGTCTATAAAGTGACCATCGGCCGCTCCACGACGATGGGGGGTCACGAGATGGGCACTACCATGGGGGTGAATACCTGGGTGGCCTTCGTGGGGAGTGAGAAGCGTGCTGTTATCGATGGGGACTTTGCCATGCTGGAATCCGAGCTGCAGCCGGTCCTCAAGGCGCTGCGTGGTGCGGGCATCTCTATAGTTGCAATCCACAACCATATGGTCACGGAATCGCCCCGCATCATGTTCTTGCACTATTGGGGGATCGGCTCGACCGAGCAGCTAGCCAGAGGCCTGCGCACGGCCCTCGATACGCAGCACGCTGGGCCAGCGAACCCCTGACCGTAATTCACGCATCCCTGGTCATCTGTCCCGAGGTTCCTGGCCACGGCATCTTCAGTCCTGAATAAGTCATTCAAGCTGACGCTTGTCGTAAAGGGCGTCGACGGCGTGCTGCAGATGTGCGGTGGCGTGCTCCTCTACTTTCTGAAGTCTAGCACGATGAATCACATCGTGGTGCTGTTGACTCAACGCGAGCTTGCCGAAGATCCTGGAAACTGGCTGGCTTTGCACCTGCTCTCGGCCACGCAACGACTTGGCGATGTGAAAACGTTCGGAGCGGTATACCTGTGCGTGTATGGATTGCTCAAAATTATCCTTGCCGGCGCGCTTCTTCAGGGGGCGTTGTGGGCGTATCCGACTATGATTGGCTACCTGCTCGTATTCATCGGCTACCAGCTGTACCGCTATAGTATCAGCCATGCGGTTGGCTGGCTGCTCTTGACCGTGTTCGATGCGGGCGTCGCATGGCTAACGTGGCGGGAGTACCGTACGTTCCCCCAGGCAGCTCAGTTGCCTCGGGTGCGATAGTCGGTCAGCCCACCGGTTGCCTGAAAGAGCGGTCGGAAGGCGGGTTCCCGTTCCCACGGCGGCAGGGTCAACCACGTTCGAAATGAGTGCACGAGGGGGAGCCATCATTACTGCTCGGAATTGTCGAGCAGAGAGGTTAAGAGTCCTGGTTCTCCAGCGAGAACCAGGACTCTTTGCATCTGGCGATTGATTGGTGAGTTACGGTGTTACTGTATCTACTGGATTTGTCGCAGCGGCCTCTCGGTTCTTAGCAGGCGCTGTAGGTCGCTGACTTATGGCCAATGTATGGCCACCAGAGCCGCTCCTCCTCTCGGAATTCTCCGATGTCTGGTGGTAGGAATTTACAGCCTATAGCGGTGGGAGTTACAGATTTCAACATTAGGGTGTGTTCGCACGAGCTGCCGTTAAATGCTTTTGGCTTTGGGGTGGCTGATACTGAATGAAACCTCTCTGTCGGCAAAACCGAGAGGTTTGGGGCTAGTGTACTCAATCAGCTCTTAGTTGTTCCGCTTTTGGCTCCGCCTTCTTCCGCTTCTCGGTCTCTCGTGCCCAGCGCAGTAATGTGCCATAGAAGCCAACGGCAGTTGCTCAACGCAGATCGCACCTGAAACGTGAGGAAGCGGAAAAGGAACCGTTACGTTCAAGCAGATTCGATATCTACCGGTGCAACATACCTCCTGACTCACCAGAGCCCCTCAGGGGAGAGGATCGGCTGACACGATGTGTACGGGGAGGTCAGACGCTTGACGGGGCTCCTCCTCGACCTGGCTTGTCGGCGTCGGAAAACTCAGGAAACTCCAGCCAGGCTTCGCTTAGATTCTTGCGGGTGATATAATGCCCACAGCACGGGCTCCCGCTTCTACGGGGGCGAGGTCAAGCGCTAGGCGGCGAAAAGACTGAGCGCACGCCGACGCCGACCAGTACACCGAAGACCAAGGAACCGGGGATAGTGTCTGCAACCTGTGGCCCTCACGAGGGTCCCAAAAGAGGAGGAGTCTGAGGCGTCGAAGGACAGTAGGGGGGGCGTCGTCGATTCTGATGGCAAGCATCCGACAACATTCAGGAGGAACCATGAAGCGATATGGGACGGCAGGGCTGATCCTTGCAGGACTACTGGTTGGGGGGATGGTGTCAGTGGTGCACGCGGCTGACCAGCCGGGAACCCAACCCACCAAACCCAAGGCTCCCCTAGCGAGTACCCCAGCGACTAGAACTCCGCCGGTGACGGCAATTACCGGCTCGATTACCGAATTGGACCTCAAGGCGATATCGCCAAGCCTGAAGTTGATAGATGCCAGTGGGAAGATCTGGATGCTCACGCTCGATCCCCAACTGACCTCGGTCTGGCAGAACGGCCAACTCGGTAAGCTGGATGCGTTGAAGGTCGGGCAGCAGGTGAAGGCGCGCTACCTGTCGAAGGGGATCCAGACCGTGGCGAAGTCCATCACGATTGCGCAGATCTCCACCCCAGCGGCTGCTCCTGGTGCACAGAAGAAATCGTACTAGAATTTAGCCCAACACCGTGCTCTTTAGCGATTAGTTGGCGGCCATCGCGCTGATACAGAAGGTCCTCAGCGCTGACTCTCGCTCCCAGGGGAGTAAGGTCAGCCAGGTTCTCAATGCGTGCACGAAGGGGAGCTTCTATTACTGGTCGAGGATTCCGAGCAGAGAGGTAACGAGTCCCAGTTCTCCGATGAGAACTGGGACTCTTCACATCTAGCGACGTCGTGGCGAGATGCGGCGTTGTGCGATCAACCACTCAAATCGGGCCCACCTCCCTATGCTTCTGTGGCGCAGCTATAGGTGACTCTCCTTCGAGAAATTGGTTTTCCAACCCTCTCTTCCTCTCGAAAATTCCTGATGTGGGCCGCTCGTGATTTAACGCCGTCACTACCTCCTCGGGCAATAGTGACGTCATATCGCGCCATGACGAGCCCGCTGTTCACTACGTCAGTGGCCGGAGGAGCACCTCGTCCTCTCTTCTTCTCTCCTCGGCTGAGGAGAGAGGTCCCCAGGGCTTGGACCGCCTCCCCGTGTTAGAATACTGCCATGGACTCACCGCGCACGATCGATCCTCCCCCACGACTCCAATTCGCCTCTCATGGCTAAGCTGACGCCGTGCATCCTGCTCTGCGGGGTGGCGCTCGGTCTGAGCGTCCCCGCGACCGCCCAGGCGGCCCAGCGGCTGCGGCCGCAGGGCTTGGTGAACGATTTCGCCGGGGTGATGAGCCCGCGGGTGGCCCAGCAGTTGGAGTCCGCGTTGCTGGATCTAGAGCGCCAGACAGGCGCTGAGGTCGCCATCGTCACCGTACCCACCGTGCCGGAGGGGGACATCGAACGAGCGGCCGTTGATCTTGTCCGGGACTGGGGCATCGGGAAGCGGGGCAAGGACAACGGCGTGCTCATCCTCTGCGCCGTGCAAGACCGCCGGGTCCGCATCGAGGTGGGCTATGGG